>Ga0193964_1000494_pt1 | contig 19134 bp, 19 predicted proteins | sample FB_7_MG_FD_140323 | JGI IMG/M metagenome (GOLD analysis project Ga0193964, IMG submission 140323) | Microbial mat bacterial communities from the Broadkill River, Lewes, Delaware, United States - FB_7_MG | ecosystem: Environmental > Aquatic > Freshwater > River > Microbial mats | place: USA... | reverse complement strand
AAGCATCTTGTCTTTTTGTCTTAAGTTGTGTAGTTCACGTGCTACTCTCTGCTCAAGAGATGCATTTAAAAACTCTAACTGATCTTGACGTGATTTTACATCTTTTTGATAAGATAAAAATATATGATTAATAGCACGTGAAAAAACAACTGAGAGAACTAAAACAAGTACAACTATAATCACAGATATATTTCTAATAAACTCTAGCTCTTTATTTACCAAACTTTGCATCTGTTCTTGTTTTATAAGTTCACTTTCACTCATCTTAGATATATTAAAACCATAAACCAGATGCCAATTAAATTGTTCAAAGTATTTACTATAGTACAAATATCCAACAGTATTTTCTTCATGCCATGATGAATCTTGACTAATTGTATTTTTGATCTTTTTTAATGATTCTTTACTTAGTATACTTTGCATTTTTAGAGATAAGTAGATCGGTTTTTTATCTTCATATATGATCATAAAGTCATCTTGCTGTATAGGACTTGATTTTATTATATCCAATGAATCATGCTTAACATTTTCAAGCTCTTGTACTTCATAAATGCTAGATCCAATATACCAATCATAAAACCCCAGGTTTTTAACATATATAGTTTTTAAATTTCCATCTTTTGGATCTTTACTTTTTATAAATCCCTCTTTATGTTTTCTTACCTTTGTGATCTCTTCAAGTACTATAGATCTCCCATCATCATCTATATAATTAAGTAAATTTTCATTTTTACTATTACGTGATCCACTTAATATTGAATTTCCATCAAACGAACTTATGAAGATATAGTTTTTCTTATCATTAAAAGACATCTTTAACAAAGCATCTCTTATACGATTTTTTATATCTTTTTTTGAATTTGTATTTTTATATTTGTCATAAATATATTTTGCACTCTCATATGCTAAATCCACTCTTGTTTTTAGATCATTTTTAATGGTCTCATCAATTAATTCACTTTTGTATTTAAAAAGTGCACTTAGTTGATTCGCCCATGTTTCACCTTCTTTTTTCTTATTGATAATATATTCATTTATTGAGTTTTTTCTTGCTTGTTCAAAATGTTGTTCAAGTTTATCTATATAGAATGTCCCCATAAAAAAACCAACTACAAGGACAAGAAGAGAAGGAACAATAATTATCAGTTTTGGTAGAATCTTTGTTTTATCAAAAAAACTACTGCTCTTACTCATCTTCATCACCTTTTAATCCTATATTTTTCTTAGGCTTAAGACCCAGTTCTATAAGATTCTTAGCACGTTTAAGGACATTTCCACGTCCAGTTTTTAGTCTATTCATAGCTGTATCATAACTCTCTTTTGTTTTATCTATATGGCTTCCTACACGCTCCATTTCATCTATAAAAAGAGCAAGTTTATCGTACATTGCTTCAGCTTCAAGTGCGATTTTTTTAGCATTATCTTCTTGTCTTTGTGTACGCCAAATATGCTCAATAGTTCGAAGTGTTACCATTAATGTTGATGGTGAAACTACAAGTATATTACTTTCATATGCACGTTTGAAAAATTCTCCATCATATTCAAGTGCTAATAAAAAAGCTCCCTCTATAGGCATAAACAACAATACAAAATCAAGTGTATTAACACCTTCTAGTTTTTCATATTGCTTTGTACTTAATTCATCTATATGCTTTGAAATCGATCTTATGTGTTCTTTTAAAGCACTAGCTCTTAAAACTTCATCATCTACTGACATAAAACGCTCATATGCCGTTAATGAGACTTTAGAATCAACTACAATATCTCGATTTTGTGGCATATGTATGACCACATCCGGTAAATATCTTTTTCCACTTTCATCTTTTAGGTTTACTTGAAGTTCATATTCACTTCCTTTTCTAAGTCCAGATTCTTCAAGAATCCTCTCAAGCACTATTTCACCCCAGTTACCTTGTGTTTTACTTTCACCCTTTAACGCATTTGTAAGGTTTAGTGCATCTTGACTCAACTGCTCATTCATCTCTTTTAGTCTTTTTAGTTCATCTTTTAAAAGGTATCTATCTTTTGATTCTTGATGAAACTGTTCTTGTGAGAGTTTTGAAAAGTTGTTTATCTGTTCACGGAATGGTTTTAACATCATTTCAAACTGTTTTTGATGTACTGCATCAAAACTTTTTGTTTTATCTTCAAATATTTTATTTGCCAAGTTTTTAAATTCGTTTGATAGTTCGTCTTTAGCATTTTGCAAAACATTTAGCTTCTCTTTTGATGATTTAATCTCTTGATCATACTTTGTTTGTAAAATAGCGTAGTTTAATTCTAACTCTTTAAAAGAGTTGTTTTGTTTTAAAAATAAGATCATAAAAATCACTGCCATAACAATAGATACTATAAATAAAATAAGATATATTTCCAACTTAATTCCTAATATTTAATTCAAACTATTATACAATAATGATACTTTTTTTGAAACACCGTTTCTTAAACAAATAAAAATACAATTAACTTCAACTACATCTTTGGTTATATTGGATATAATTTCACACAAATTTCAAGGGGACGCTGATAAGTCCTAAGATTAAGAAGCCTACATTTATAAAAAAACATTAACTATAAGCTCACTTTCGTCATCCCCTTACATTAAAGGTAAATGATGCAAGAAAACGCACAAAACGAAACTATTGAACTAGAAGTTCAAGACACACCCAAAGTAACTTTCCAAGACTTAGGTCTTAAAAAACAGATTTTGAACTCAGTAGCTAAAGCTGGTTTTACAGTCCCAAGTCCTATTCAAGCGCAGGCTATCCCTGTTGTTTTATCTGGACGTGATATGGTTGGTCAAGCACACACAGGTACTGGTAAAACAGCAGCATTTGGACTTCCTTGTTTAAACAACATGAAAAGAGAAGCAGGAGTAGAGATCCTTGTTATCACGCCTACTCGTGAACTTGCTACTCAGGTAAGTGATGAACTTTTTAAATACGGTAGAGACTTAGGTGTTAAAACAACTACTATTTATGGTGGTAGCTCATATAAACGTCAAATTGACTTAGTTAAACGTGGAGCTGGTATCGTAGTAGCTACACCTGGACGTTTACTAGACATACTAAAACGTGATATGTTAGACAACTTTGCACCTAGTATGGTCATACTTGATGAAGCAGATGAGATGCTTGATATGGGATTTTTAGATGATATTAACGAAATATTTTCATATCTTCCAACAAATCGTCAGACTCTATTATTTTCAGCTACTATGCCAAAACCGATCAAACTTTTGGCTGAGCGTATTTTAGAAAATCCTGAGTTTATATCAATCACTAAAGGTGAGACTACAAATGCTGATATTTCTCAACAATACTATGTAATTGATGAGAGTGAACGTGATGATGCGATTATCCGTTTAATGGATTCAGAGGAGACTGGAAAGTCAGTTGTATTTTGTCGTACAAAAAGTGAAGTTGATAGACTTAGTAATGTTCTAAGTAATGCAGGTTATCTAGCAAACGGTCTTCATGGAGATATGGAACAACGTCAACGTGAAACCGTGATCAGCGGATTTAAGAAAAACTCTGTAAAAGTTTTAGTTGCAACAGATGTTGCAGCACGTGGTATACATGTAAACAACATAACTCACGTATTTAACTACCATATCCCTTTTGATCCAGAGAGTTATGTTCACCGTATCGGTAGAACTGGGCGTGCAGGTACTAAGGGGAAGGCTATTACTTTACTTACTCCGCATGAGTTCAAAGAGCTTCAAAAGATCAAGAAAAAAGTTGGAACTACTATGGAGCATGCTTATGTTCCAAGTAAAAATGACTTAAGAGAATCTTCTCTTAAATCTCTAGTAACGAACATAGAGGATCATAAAATATATGATGAAGCACACAGAGTTTTAGATATGTTAAAAGAAGATATAGACGAAGAAACTATAATGTTTAAACTTGTATCTATGCTTCTAGACAAACAAAGTGTTAAAGGTCCTTCAGATATCGGTATACCTGCTGAGAAATTAACTGCAATACTTGAAAGACTTGAAAAACAAGGTGATAGAGGTGGAAGTCGTGGACGCGGTCGTGGAAACTACCGTGGTAACCGTAGCCGCAGTGGTGGAGACAGAAACTCTTCTAGAAGCCGTCGTGGAAACAACAACGGTGGAAGAAATAGATATAAAAATGACTAGTTGCCTTCGACATACATAAGCGTATGGAACATCTTCTACGAAGATGTTCACAGGAGGTTATAATAGAGCCGAAGGTACTCGCTCAACCAAATTAATTAACTCCAAAAACAACACCTACTTCCCATGTTCCTTAAGATACTCCCTCTTCATATCTGCACTTGAACCATTGGCTACATCATTTAATACAAATACAAATGATAGCATATATAAAAGTGAGAAAACACCTATGAATCCTACTACAACATATATGTTTAGATATTTTTTAATTCGTTTCATAATGACTCCTTTTCAAACATCTTATAAATACAAATAGTATAGTTTTGTGCTAATAAAAACAATATTATTATTTAGTAGTTATTTTTTTTAAGTTTAAATTTGCAACTATTGATTTTTATACTAAATGAATTATGATATAATCTTTGTAAAACTACAAAAGAGGTTGATGGGATGCATACTATCATCTATGAAGATAAAGATATATATATAGAAAAACAAGAGTCAGAAATTCCTTGGTTAAAAATATTTACGCAAGAGCCATATAAAGAGTTGGGAGACATGCCTAAAGCTTTAAGAAGACGGTTATGGGAAATTTATGATACAGTTGAGTTTCATCTAAAATTTTACTATAAAGCAGATAAGATAAATATGGCTTCGTTTGCAAATAAACTTCCACAAGTTCATATACACGTTATGGCTAGATTTAAAGATGACAGTTGGTTTCCAAATAGTGTTTGGGAAGAGAAGGTAAGAGAGTCTAACTTGAACCTACCTAATGAGGAGAAGTTTTTTAAAGAGCTTCATATCGCACTTACAGATCAGATGAAAAACTTAGTAACTGAAGACAGACGAAAAAGTTCTAGAAAGTAGTTTAACTCTACTTTCTAGGTGAAAACGGTACCAAAGCAGAACCCCAGGTAAGTCCTCCACCAAATGCGTCAAGTAGCATTAACTCACCTTCCTTTAAATTACCAGCTTCATAAACATCATTAATAGCCATAGGAATAGAAGCACCAGATGTGTTTCCATACTTTTCAACTGTAAGTACTACTTGCTCATCTTTTAGCTTTAGAGCATCTCCAACAGCTTTTATAATTCTGTAATTAGCTTGATGTGGAATAAAATGTTTTATATCTTCACTTTTGATGTTGTTTGTTGCTAAAATATCTATTACGTCTTTTGTTAACGTTCTTACTGCTACTTTGAAAGTTTCATTACCCTTCATCTGCATAAAACAACTAGAAGCTTCTTGGTCTAGTGAATCGTGAGCCGATCCACTTCCACCGTTTGGAGTCATAAGTAAATCTGCATATTCACCATCTGCACCGGTATGAATATCAACAATTGCTTCTTCTTTGTTATCTGTTGCACTAATAACAGCGGCACCAGCACCATCACCAAACAATATACAAGTTCCTCGATCTTCATAATCAGTAATTGAAGATAATTTTTCTGCACCTATGATTAGTACATTTTTTTTCATACCAGATTCTATAAATGCTTTTGCAATTGATAATATATATACAAAGCCAGTACATGCTGCTGATATATCAAAAGCTTGTACATTAGGAAGTCCTAACTTTGTTGAAATTATTGTTGCTGTTGAGGGCATACAAAAATAATCAGGTGAAATTGTTGCACATACAACTAAATCAATGTCTTTTCTTTCAACTCCACTTCTATCTAATGCAATTTCAGCCGCTTTTACACCCATATCTGATGTAAATTCATCATCTCTTGCAATATGACGTTCTTTTATACCTGTACGCTTTGTGATCCATTCATCTGATGTATCAACCATTTTTGCTAAATGTTCATTAGTTAGAATTTTTTCTGGTACATAAGCTCCTATTGAGCGAAAAGCTGCATAAGCCATACTATACCCTTTAGTTTGTGTTAGATTGTTTTTCGTTTAAAGCTGCTATACGAGTTTCAATATGCTCATTCACACCTGTTTCAGTATAGTCAATAGCTTGAAAAATAGCATTTTTAATAGCTTTAGGACCACTTTTACCATGGCTTACAATAGCACAACCTTTAATACCAATAAGTGGAGCTCCACCTACCTCTTCATAATCCATTTGTTTCTTTAAAAGTTTAAAAACTTTGCGCATTAAAAGGGCACCTGTAATTGATATTGGAGATTTTCTAATATATTCTTTTATAAGCCCACTAACAGTAGATGCAACGCCTTCACTAGACTTTAAAACAAGGTTTCCTACAAAACCATCACATACTATAACGTCAGTTGAAGCATTAAATATATCTCCACCCTCAACATTACCTTTAAAACCTTTATAGCCATCAAGTATTTTATAAGTAGCTTTTGTTACTTCATTACCTTTGGATTTTTCTTCACCATTTGCTAAAAGTCCGATTGATGGAGTATCTATATCAAACATATCTTCAGCATAACATCCACCCATAATAGCAAACTGTGCTAAATGTTCAGGCTTAGAGTCAACATTCGCTCCAACATCTAAAAGAACTGAACGTCTATGACTTTTTGTAGGCATTAAAGCAGCCAATACTGGGCGTAACACACCTTGCAAACGACCAAGTCTTAAAGTAGCAAGTGTCATTGTAGCACCACTGTGTCCAGCTGATACAACACCATCAGCTTCACCATTTCTTACCAATTCCATAGCTTTATAGATAGTACTATCTTTACGTTTTACTGCATCCGTTGCAGCATCTTCCATAGAGATAACGTCATCTGTGTCTACTACTAAAATCTTATCTCTATAACTTCTTGGTAACAGAGGTAAAATTTCATCTTTTTTACCTACAAGAATTGGTACAAATCTTTTTTTCTTTAGTGCTAAAACACACCCTTTAACAATTGGTTCAGGACCGAAGTCCCCACCCATTGCATCAATAGCAATTTTTACCATTGACTATTTATACTCACCAGTAGTTGGGTTGATATGATGTGGTAACTTATAAGTTCCATCTTTATCTTTTACTGGACGAGCTAATTTAATTTTATAGTGAGTTCTTCTTTTCGCTGAACGTGAATGAGATACTCTTCTCTTAGGTACTGCCATCTTTTTTTCCTTTTATTAAATTTTTGAACAATTGTTCATTTATAATCGCTTAGACCGTTCAGGTCACTAAAGCTAATTTTCTCTACACTTTGGACAAGTATTGTAATCACTTTTGATAAGTTCTAGCTCTGAAACTAAAATCTCATCTAAGTCAGCTTCGCCATCCATCGCTTCTACGACATCGACTAAACTTTCGTTTGAGCTTTCATATAATCCGTTTGAAATAAAAAAATCAACTTTTTCATTTACATTCATATTATAATCTTCGGCACAAACATCGCATATTACAGCCACACTGCCCTTTATCTCAGCATTTAAGCGAAATAACTTATCGCTATCATACTGTATAAAACCTTTAAAAGTTATTTTATCAGTCTTTATTTCAAAGTCCGATGGAGTTTTTGAAACTTTTATCAGTTTGATTTTCATAAGTTACTTACGAAATTTCTCTCTCTGAAAAGAAAAATGCAATCTCAACTGCAGCATTTTCAACTGAATCACTTCCATGAACTGCATTTGCATCAATATTTTCAGCAAAGTCAGCACGGATAGTTCCAGCTTCAGCTTCTTTAGGGTTAGTAGCACCCATTAAATCACGGTTTTTAGCCATAGCATTTTCACCCTCTAAAACAGTAACAACAACTGGCCCTGAGATCATGAAATCTACTAAGTCATTGAAAAAAGGTCTCTCAGAGTGAATTGCATAAAAAGCTTCTGCATCTGAACGAGTAAGTTGAATTTTTTTTGTAGCTGCAATCTTAAGTCCATTGCTCTCAAAACGGTCTAATATTTTACCAATAACACCCTTAGCAACGGCATCTGGCTTAATAATTGATAGTGTACGTTCCATCAAAACTCCTAATTAATTTTAAAAATAGAGTGGAATTATACCGAAAAATTTGTATTTTTTTGATTAAATTTAGAAATTTTCCAAGCTTAATGCTTGGAAATTGAAGATCTTGTAGTACTTAAGAGTAAACCTTTTTCTTCATCAAGCAACATTACAAATAATGTTTACCTGATAAAGAAGTTTACATTATCTATTCTACAACTGGTTCTTTAGCAGAACGTTGCTCATCTGTGATATCATCACGGTGTGATGGTGAATCACCAATAGCATCCCATGTAATACATCCCTCTGTAGGACATGCAGTAGCACATGCAGGCTCATCATGATGATCTACACACTCTACACACTTATCACCATATACGTAATAAATTTCTTCACCTGTTGGATTATCATCCTCATCAACGATTGCCTCAACTGGACACTCATCAATACAAGCACCACAGTTAATACATGTATCATTAATATATACTGCCATATTTTTCTCCATTAAATAATTTCAGAAGCAAGTTTATCACACTATTTTTAAAGATAGCTAAAAATATGAGTTTTTATTGAAGAAATCCCCCTGAGTGGGGGACTTGATAATGATTATTATTAAAGAGACAAGTAGTCTTTTATCTCTTGTACTTTATTTGTTTGTTCCCATGGAAATTCTTCACGTCCAAAGTGCCCATAAGCAGCAGTTTTTCTGTATATTGGGCGTAATAGATCTAATGAGTCTATTATCCCTTTTGGTGATAGATCAAAAAGTTCTTTTACACACTCTTCTATCTTAGATTCACCTACTGAACCTGTGCCATGAGTGTCAACCATAATAGATACCGGTTGAACTACACCAATAGCATATGCTACTTGAAGTGTTGCTTTATCACATGCACCTGAAGCAACTAAGTTTTTTGCTACCCAGCGAGCTGCATACGCTGCACTTCTATCCACTTTAGTAGGATCTTTTCCACTAAATGCACCACCACCATGAGGGCAGCTTCCACCATATGTATCTACTATAATCTTACGACCTGTAAGTCCAGCATCACCTTGTGGTCCACCTATTACAAATTTTCCAGTTGGGTTTATATGGTATATGGTATCTTCACTTATCATATCTTTAGGTATTACATGCTTTATAACTTCTTCAATAATATCTTTATGAATTTGTTCTTGGCTAGTTTCAGGAGAGTGTTGAGTTGAAACTACAACAGTTTCTACTGATACAGGCTTTCCATCAACATATTTAACAGATATTTGAGCTTTACCATCTGGTCTAAGATAAGGTACAATCCCCTCTTTTCTAACCTCAGCAAGTCTTTGTGTAAGCTTATGAGCCAAATGGATAGGTAAAGGCATTAATGCATCTGTTTCACGACAAGCGTAACCGAACATAAGTCCCTGATCACCGGCACCTATATCTCCACTTTGTTGATCAACACCCTGATTAATATCAGGCGATTGTTCACCTATTCCATTTAACACAGCAGCAGCTCTATGGTCAAAACCATATGTAGCATCTGTATATCCAATCTCTTGAATAACTTCTCTTGCAATCTCTTGCATTGGCGCATAAGCCGTTGTCTTCAGTTCGCCTGCTATTACACAAAAACCATTAGATACTAAAGTCTCACAAGCTACTCTAGCATTTTTATCATTTTCAATAATATAATCCAAAATTGCATCACTGATCTGATCAGCCATCTTATCAGGATGCCCTTCTGTTACAGACTCTGAAGTAAATATGTACTCTTTTTGTGACATTATTTAACTCCCGTCATCGATTTTTTATTGAAGTATAGGCAAAGCCTATAAATCGAGCGAAGTATATCACACTATTATTAATTTTATTCTGATTGATTTTTCTCTAATTCATAAAAATAGTTAGTTGCTTCTACAAACCCTTCAACACTACCGCAATCAAACCTTTTACCTTTAAATCTATAAGCTATAACCATGCCTTTTTTAGCCTGTTCACAAAGTGCATCTGTGATCTGAAGCTCACCATTTTTTCCAGGTTTTGTGTTTTTAATCATTTCAAAAATATCTGGTGTTAAAATATAGCGACCTATAACTGCTTGGTTTGTCGGAGCCTTATCGTTATCTGGCTTTTCTATCATGTTTGAAACCATAAATAAACCATCTTCTATTTCACTACCCTCGATCACACCATATTTATGGATCTCTTCATTTGGCACTTCCATAGTAGCAATTACACAACATTTGTATTTATTGTATACATCTACCATCTGTTTCAATATACCATCACCATCAGGGTTTACACACAGATCATCTGCAAGTATTACAGCAAAAGGATTTTCAAATCCTACAAGTACATTTCCTTTATATATAGCATCACCAAGACCCTTCATCTCATTTTGTCTTGTGTATGTAAATGTACAATTGTCAATTATATTTCTAATCCCATCAAGCATCTTTTCTTTAGATGACCCCTTAATCTGATGCTCTAACTCATAAGATATGTCAAAGTGATCAGTTATAGCACGTTTACCACGTCCAGTTATAACAGCCATTACATCACATCCAGCTTCCATAGCCTCTTCTACCCCGTATTGAATCAATGGTTTTGTTAAAACTGGTAACATCTCTTTAGGCATAGCCTTAGTTGCAGGTAAAAACCTTGTTCCATAACCTGCTGCTGGAAATAAACACTTTCTTATCATTTTTTGCTCCTTTTAATATTTTAACCACATAACTTGGTATGGTTCTAAGATAACTTTATCGTTTTCATTTAATATAGTATTTGAGAGTAGATCTACTAGTTGTTTCTTAAACCTACTTGGTAATTTAAGTTCTATTTTATCATTACTAAAATTGTGTAGAGCTAAAATAGACTCTGCTTTATCAAGAGAGTGCTGCAATATAGAAAATATGCTATTGTGAAGGTCTAAAAACTCAAACTCGCCAAAAGGGTTAAAAGATTTTTCATTAGTCCTTATTGAGATTAATTTTCTATATGAAGAAAATATTATTTTTTCAATAGCTCCATCTTTATTAATTTTGTCTTGAAGCATATCACAATTAAATTTTTCTCTGTTTATACTACGATTTATCCCTGTAAATTTTACACCATCATGGTAGTTTCTAGAACCTACCAATGAATGAAAGTATATTCCTGCAACACCAGGCATAGAAAGAGTTACAGCTTGAGTTACCAACATCCTCTTTGCCCTTAAAGTATCATCCTCATCTGGATGTGAAAGTATGTCTATATATGAGCAGTTTAACTCATATGGTTTATGACCTTTTTCTGTATCTCTATATGAAACCAATCCACCGTGTTCTTCTGTACTTTTAACTAAAAAATCAATCTCATCTTCAGTTAAAATATCGCTAACTGGTCTTACACCTACTCCATCGTGGGAAGCTGTAAAGTTAAAAAAACATACCTTATCATTTGGAAGAGTTAATGTTCTTGCCCAATTTGTAAGAGTCTCAGTATTTTGAGTAAGTATTGAGTGAGCTAAAAGTGGTGGCAAAGAAAAGTTATAAACCATTTGTGCTTCATCATCACCTCTTCCAAAGTAAGAAACATTCTCTTTATGCGGTACATTTGTCTCAGTGATAATAATAACCTCTGGTGCAATAGAGTGGAGAACATCACGAACTAATTGTATTATCTCATGTGTCTGGGGAAGATGCACACAGCTTGTCCCTATCTCTTTCCATATAAATGCTATAGCATCAAAGCGTATAAGTGTAACACCCTTTTGTATATAGTAAAAAAGTGCATCTAGTACAGCTACCAATAATTTATATGAACCATAATTAAGATCAACCTGATCTGCTGAAAAAGTTGTCCAAATATTATGAATTTTTCCATCTATATCTTTAAAATCAGTCAAAAGTGGTGAAGTCCTTGGTCTAACTACCTTGCTTAAATCTGCTGTAGGATCTACATCTATAAAAAAATCTTCAAAAGCTTTATCTTTGTTTAGATATGCTTTAAACCATTTTGAGTACTGAGACATATGATTAATCACAGCATCTACCATAAGTCTATAGTCTTTTGAAATCTCCTCTATCTCATTCCAAGACCCTAGTTTTGGATCAACCTCACTGTAACTAATAACAGAAAACCCATCATCAGAGGAATATGGATAAAAAGGAAGTATATGCACAGAGTTTACAATATCTTTGAGGTAATTATCTAAAAAGTTTTTAAGTGTCAACAAGGGAGGTTCACCTTGGCGTTGAATCTGATCTCCATAAGTGATCAAAATTGTATCTTTTTCACTTAACTTATATGGTTTTGATGTGATAATTTTTTTGTACTTTTTTATAACTTCACTTATTAGCTTTGCAGCCTCTTTAGCCTTTTCACTTCCATAAAGAGTCTCTAACTTACCATATAAAGTTTCTATACTACATTCAATTTCTACCATTAACCCTCCGCAATATCTGCTTTTACTGCTTTATAAAACTTTTCTGAAAACTCAGGCATAACAGATCTTACCGTGATCCAAGGCGACATTGGTGGTATACCCATAGGATCTTTATAGAAATCATTTGCTGCTTCTTTTATAGCATCTTGGAATGCTTCAACTGCTAGTATTTCTGACTGGCGGTTGTATTCTAAACCATTTAATTTACTCAGAGCATTAAACTTTGATATCTCAAACCTAGATTCTTGGTAATAAGATGATAAAAGAGTTTGAAAAGATGCTTTTGAAAAAACAACACCCTCTTGAGAAAGAATTCTAAAAAGTGTTTTAGCAATATCGTTTGCCATTTTATATACACCTCCACCTTCATTTTTAGAACCAAGTTCTTGGTGTTTATGCTCATAAGTTTCCATTATTTCTGTTTGGCATATACGACGATTAGACGTATTTTTGTAAACTTCTGAAAGTGTTGAAACCTCAATTCCCCATGTTGGAGATATACCAATACCACGTCCCAATGAGCGAATAAATGAAAACTCTCCTGAGAGTGCATAGCGAAAACTCTCCATATAGTCTAAATACCTATTTTTTCCAAAAGTTGTCTCTAAAGATTTTATAAGAGGTGTATAAAAAAGTCTTGTCACACGACCATGTAGTTTACTAGTGACACGTGAGTAGTAACCCTTGTTAAACTCAAAATCAAGTCCTGGGTGAACAATAGGATAAAAAAGTTTTGCAACAATATCCCTTTTGTAATTTACAATATCACAATCATGTAAAGCAAATGCATAGTTGTCTTGTTCAGTTAATCCATAACCTATCATGGTCCAAACATTTCTACCCTTACCCGGCATATCTAAACCAGGAAAGTGCTTATTTGAAAGTTCTTCATAGATAGCTTTTATACGTGGTCCATCATTCCAAAGTACATCTACTTCACAGTTTAATACACTCATTCTTTTTTTGACATCCTCATACTGCTCTTTTGTAGCACGGTCAAGTCCAAGTATAATTTTGTGTAGATATTTTACATCTTTTAGCTCATCTATAATTGTAGTCATTGCAGGTGTTTCAAACTCTGAATATAGTGCAGGAAGAAGAAGTACCATGTTTCTTCTTTTTGCAAACTCTAGAAGTTCCTGTTCCATATCCTCTATCGATCTACCACCAACATTTTGAAGAGTTGTTATAACTCCGTTTTGAAAGAAATCAGCCATCAATATCTCCTTTTAAAATTATTGCCAAATCAATGACATTTGTACCTGTAGGCCCTGTCATTACCAAGCTATCTATTTGTTTAAAAAAATGATAACTATCGAAATTGTCTATATACTTTTTTATATTAAGTTCAGAAAAATTAGTTTTTTGATCTATAACTGCACCTGCTGCATCCGAGTTGCCATCCACACCGTCGGTTGATGCCGATAGAAATGTATAGTTCAAGTTGTTTTCACGTAATTTTTTAAGCATCAAAATAACTGCATGTTGGTTTCGTCCACCTTTACCATCACCATTTAGATCAACTGTGCACTCTCCACCAAATATTATACATTCTTTTTTTGATTCTTTCGAAATATTGAGCATTTTTTCAACCATTTGATTAACTTCGCCATGCATCTGCTTTTTTACAAGTTCAACACTAAACCCAAGTTTTTCAGCATAATATTTTGCACTATTTTGAGCATGTATATTAGATGAAACAATATAGTGCGAAACTCTATCTTGAATATTTTTAGGAGTATCTTCTATATATTTATCAACACCTTTTTGTATTACATTTTGTATAGACAAAGGCATTTTATCAAAAAGTTTTTTCTCTTCTAATATATCTTTGACATCTTTAAATGTACTATCATCTGCATACAATGGAGCTGATCCTATTGCATCTAAAGGATTATCTATAACATCAGATACAACTAAAACCACACCTTCTGCCAAACATTTTTTAGCTAGTCGTCCACCTTTTACAGAAGAGAGATGTTTTCTTACCATATTAATATATTGAATTTTTATGTTGTTTGAGAGCATTAACTTTGTTGCATCTTGAAGTTCTTCTAAACTAACATCTTCAATAGGTAGTTCTAAAAGAGCCGAACTTCCGCCTGATAGTAGGTATATATAAAGATCTTCTTCTGTACATTCCTGCATCATTTCGATCATAGCTTTTGTAGCATCTAATGTTTTTTGGTCAAGGATCGGATGTGAACCTATCTTAACTTCTATTTTTTTAAGTTCATTGTTATCATATGGGCTAATTACAATACCTTTGTGAATCTTATCTTTAAGTAGTTTTTCTATCTCTTTAGCCATTGCGCAGGAAGCTTTACCTGAACCAAAAATATAAAGTTTTTTATATTTTTTTAAATCATACTCTTTGCCATTAATACTAAAAATATCGCCATTTAATGAACAACTATTTTTCATAAAATTTTCTGGTAGCACAGATTTTAGTGCAGAATCAAAAATTTTAAGAGCTGTTTTAGTTGACATCAAATATCTCCAGTATAGCTTTGTTCCAGCCTTTTGGTCCTGGGAATGAACTTTTTTGTATGTTTCTACACTCTACACCTGTACATTCAATATCTGCATATTCACCATTATGAAGCTGTATAAGTACACCAATATCAGCTGCACTAAGCATTGTAAAGTCATTTGCACTATCACCCAAAGCTATCATTTTAAACTCTTTGCCAAGCCTTTGACTATAAAGATGTGTCAAATATTTCATAGCTTTTGCTTTATCTTGATCTTTAGAGATCAGATGGTAAAATCTACCACCTTTTACAATGTCTAGTCCAGCTTCATTTGCTTTATCTTTTATTTTTTGCATATCTACATCATCATAAGCAATAAATGGCTCAGTAAAGTCTCTTCTCATGGAGTTTATGACTTTATCTCCATCAAGACCTGTTAATGTTTTTACCTCATCTTTGCTCATATCACCAAAGCCACGAATGTTGTATTGTTTTTGAAGAGCTTTAAAAAACAGTCTAACTTCAAGATAGCTTTGTGCATAACTGATCTGTATATGTCTGTTTTGGTAAGGCATAACACCCTTAGTCAAAACAGCATCCGGTGGTATGTATATCCCTGCACCATTTTCAACTATAAATGGGCATTTTATCCCTAGTTCTTCTTGAAGTTCTCTTACTTCACTAAATGTTTTACTTGTTACTATAATCAAGGGAACTTTATTTTCTTTTAAATACTCTATTGCTTCTTTTGCATCATCAAAGCTATAATCGTTATGATTTAACAACGTACCATCAAGATCTGTAAAAACCAAATATTTGTTCATTAAACACCTTTTTTGTATAGACAATAATAACTAAAAAAAATTACATATCTAATAAATAACTGTTTAATATCTGTACAAAACTTCTAAAAGATAAAAATTATCCTTAAGTATATTTTTTAACTTTAAAATTTTTTATTTATATTAATATTTTTGCGATAAACTTACAACATAACAAAAAAACAATACAGTGTAGATATACACTAGAAAAAGGAAATTATATGTTAGTAACAAACCCAGCTCCGGATTTTACGGCAACTACAGTTTTAGCAGATGGTTCAATCGTTGAAGATTTTAAATTAAGTGAAAATTTTGGTGAAAAAGGTACAGTTTTATTTTTCTATCCATTAGACTTTACTTTCGTTTGTCCATCAGAAATCATTGCATTCTCACACAGAGTTGAAGAGTTCAAATCTCGTGGTGTTAACGTGATCGGTGTATCTGTAGATAGTCAGTTTTCTCACTTTGCATGGAGAGAGACTCCAGTAGATAAAGGTGGAATTGGGCGTATTAATTTCCCACTAGTTGCAGACTTAAGCAAACAAATTTCAAAAGACTATGATGTATTATTTGGTGAGTCAGTAGCATTACGTGGTTCATTCTTGATCGATGGTAAAGGTGTTATCCGTCATGCTGTGATCAACGATCTTCCACTTGGACGTAACATCGATGAGATGATCCGTATGGTAGATGCAATGCAGTTTACTGATGAGCACGGTGAAGTTTGTGCAGCTGGATGGAACAAAGGTGACGAAGGTATGAAACCTACAACTGAGGGTGTTGCTGAATACCTTGGTAAAAACGAAGATAAATTATAATATTTAAATTTACATATGCTTTTTGCATATGTAAAATGTTCTATCTCTATTTATCTACGTTTAGCATGTCTTAATTGCTTTTCTTCTTCTAACATTTTAGACAATATTTCAGAAACTTTATGACTTGATTTTTGTGCACTTTCAAAGTATGATTGCACATTTTTAGAGTTTTCAACACACGTATTGTTTTTTACACAATCAACTGCTTTATGGATATTATCGTGAACTTCTTTATGAGGTACTTCTAACCTCTCATAACTTGGTGTATGACTAAAAACTTTTTTCCCGATCCCATCACTATACCATTTACCTAATCGACAATTTTTATCAGACGACAACTCTTTTTCTAGTCTGTTTGTAAATACTGTCTTATAGCCATTAGCTTTAAATAAAAGGTGATCTAACTTAACAAGGATCATAAAAACAGCATAAGTTACATCTTTATTTTCAGACGATATACCAACAGTGTTGCTATTTAGCTCTTGCATCTTAGAATAAATCTCTTGCATCTGCTCATTAGAACTAGTAGAGAGTTCTTCCATAGATTGTGAATGCTGATGAACCTCTTGTGTATTTTGTTTTAAGCCTTGTACAGTTATCTCAACCTCACTAGTTGCTTTTTGAGTACGTTCTGCTAGTTTTCTAACCTCATCAGCAACAACTGCAAAACCACGTCCATGTTCACCTGCACGAGCAGCTTCTATAGCAGCATTTAGTGCAAGTAGATTTGTTTGTTCTGAAATATCTTTGATCAAGTTGATCACCTGAGAAATACTTTCAACATTACTATTTAGTGTACTCACTTGATCATATGTACTAGTTATATGAACCAACAACTCTTCCATTGTACTCATCATAGATTCTACACCTTCTAAAGAGCTAGTTGTATGTGAAGTATTTTCATCATTTTTACTATCTATATCTTCAAGCAAGTCTACATTAGAACCTAATTCTATTTGTAAAGCATCTAAATCTTCTAAACAGGCATCAGTTAAATCTGTTGTTAAGTTTATAATCAAATCTGCCATAGCTTTATCATTCTTGCTACTTTTTAAATTTGACTCTAAAGCATATATTTTTTGATTTGCTAAATCTAATTCCTCTTTTAAGTTACTAATCTCTCTATCTTTCTCTTTTATATCAGCTTCAAGCCTTGCAGAATTTCCCCCAAACATACCTATCCTTACTATTATTTAAAATTATTATTTTTATAAAATATATTATATCTATATAATGATTGTTTATAACTTAATTTTAATCAATAATATTTTTAACTGTTATTTATTAACTTTAAAAATTCTAGAGCTTTTTCATTAACATATATAAGTTCGTACCATTGCCTATTTGGTGCTATAAGATTTAATCTTTTTGGATTTGAACAACGAGATAGTGCTACATAAAACTGACTTGGAGCGAAGATCTCATGTGTTGCAATGATGAGATCTTCTATACTCATACCCTGAGACTTATGAATTGTTATTGCATATGCAAGCTTTATAGGGTATTGGTAGATACTAAAAAGGTCTTCCTCTTGAAGCTGTTTTTTGCCATCTTTTACCTTCTCAATCCATTTTGACTTACTCATCCTTACTGGTTCTAGCTTTACAATTTTTCCATCACCCTTTTGAACATATATATATTGAGCATCTATATTTACAACCCTGCCCTTTTGACCGTTAAAGTAATTCCATGAATTTCTTGTAAACAAAACAGGTACGCCTATTTTTAACTCTAAAGATTTTTCAATTCTAGCATCACGGATAAAGTTTTCAATATCTTTATCTTTAGTATTTTGATCATGTTTGATTATTTGAGCTTCTTTAACTAAAAGATCACCATCTACAAACTCTAACTGAGCTTTATTATGGGCTGATGCCGATATATTTTTTCCAAAAAGATATGTAAACTGACTAAAATCTTCTGGCAATGGTTTTATGTACTCGTTTAGATGATTATGCACATATTCATCAACATGTCCACGCCTAACAGCTCCTAAAAGTTGTATAAACCTTTCATCATCGGTTCTGTATATATGTGTAAGTTCTACGACATCAAAGTCAAAGTTTCTCCATGAGTCTGACTCAAAAGCAAAGTTAACTTCAGAGCTTCCCCTTACGACTGGTGGTAGCTGTAAAAAGTCTCCAACTACCAAAAGCGAACCTTGAAACTCAGCTTGATTTAGACGCAACTCTATCATCTCAAATAAAGTATCGCTAACCATTGAGATCTCATCTATAACGATCAGATCCATTGAGTGGATCAATTTTTTAATCTTCTTTTTTATCTCAAACTTTCCACTGTTTTGCAACTCTTCTATGTTGTTTGATATTCCAAGGTCTAAAAAACTGTGCAGAGTCTGACCCTCTATTAAAGTTGCCGCCATTCCAGTAGATGCAAGACGTGCTACTTTTTTTGCTTCTTGCATATATGAATCAATTATTTGACGGGTCATTGTTGTTTTACCAACCCCTGCTCCGCCTGTTAAAAAAACATTGGTTTTATTTTGAAGTTTTTCTAAAATATCTTTAAAAGTATCCATTGAAACCGTTATTTTTCTTTAAAATATTTAAATTCATCTATATATTTTTT
>Ga0193964_1000493_pt1 | contig 19150 bp, 16 predicted proteins | sample FB_7_MG_FD_140323 | JGI IMG/M metagenome (GOLD analysis project Ga0193964, IMG submission 140323) | Microbial mat bacterial communities from the Broadkill River, Lewes, Delaware, United States - FB_7_MG | ecosystem: Environmental > Aquatic > Freshwater > River > Microbial mats | place: USA... | reverse complement strand
CGGTCTTCTGTTTTGCTTTAGTGCGGATGAAGGGAATCGAACCCCCACGCCTTGCGGCACTAGATCCTAAGTCTAGCGCGTCTACCAATTTCGCCACATCCGCATTGTTTCTTTTTGACGTTGCAAATATAGGGCTGTTTTTAATTACCTGCAAATAAAAATGAAAAAAAAATTCACTTTTTTACTTCTTTTTTCTCAGTTCAAAGTTTTTTCCGAGGTAAACTCTCCGAACGTCAGGATCTTGCGCTAATTCTTCGGCTGTACCTGCCTTTAAGATAGTTCCTTCAAAAAGTAGATATGCACGATCTGTAATTGACAAAGTTTCCTGTACATTATGATCTGTAATCAGAATTCCTATATTCTTTTCCTTCAGTTTTCTAACAATTTCCTGAATATCCTCAACCGCAATTGGATCCACCCCAGCAAAAGGTTCATCCAACAATACAAATTTAGGATTAATTGATAATGCACGAGCAATCTCTGTACGCCTTCTCTCTCCTCCCGACAACTGAATACCTTTACTCTTTCTTATATGCCCCAATCCAAACTCATCAATCATCTCCTCAAGCCTTTGCTTTTGATATTCCTTTGAGAAATCTGTCATTTCAAGCACCGACCTTATATTATCCTCCACCGAAAGCGTTCTAAAAACAGAAGCCTCCTGAGCAAGATAACCAATACCCATCTGAGCTCTTTTGTACACAGGTAACTTTGTAATCTCAGTAGAATCAAGAAAGATTTTTCCACCATTTGGAGTAATCAAACCTACTGTCATATAAAAAGACGTTGTCTTTCCTGCACCATTAGGACCAAGCAGTCCAACAATCTCCCCTTGTTCCACACTAAAGGAAACCCCCTTAACAACAGTTCTACTCTTATATTTCTTTATTATATTCTCTGCACGTAATATCATTACACTACCCCTTCTTTTAAAATATCATGAAGATGAATCATTCCTATATATATATTATCAGAATCAACCACTGCCAACTGAGTTATACTATTAGATTCCATTAATTGAAATGCATTAAAAGCTAATTCCTCTTTATTAATAGTCTTAGGATTACTACCCATAATATCAGAAGCCTTTAGAATCCCAACATCTCCATCACGTTGCATCATACGACGAAGATCTCCATCCGTAACAATACCCAACAATTTATTATCATTATCTACCACAGCAGTAGATCCCATCCTACCTTCAGTTATTGCAATAATAAGATCACGAATACCTGTTTCAGGTGACACCTTTGGAGGATTCACTCCTTTAAACACATCCTCTACACGTGTATATAATCTTTTACCTAAAGAACCTCCTGGATGATACTTTGCAAAATCACGACTAGAAAAATGGCGTAATTGAATTAAACAAACAGCAAGAGTATCTCCAATTACAAGCTGAGCAGTTGTACTGTTAGTTGGAGCAAGATTATTAGGACAAGCCTCTCTATCTACCTTAGCCTTCAATACATAATCAGACTGCAATGCTAAGAAAGACTCAGTATTTGACACCATTGCCACAATCTTATTACCCATATTACGAATAAGAGGAACAAGAACCTTTATTTCAGGAGTATTACCACTTTTAGAGATACATAAAATAACATCATGCTCCTGAATATTTCCTAGATCACCATGAATAGCATCTGCAGCATGCATAAAAATAGCAGGAGTACCTGTTGAATTAAGAGTAGCTACAATCTTATTAGCAATATTCGCACTCTTACCTATACCAGTAATAATCAAACGACCTTTACTATTATACACTAGCTCAACAACACTCTTGAAATCCTCATCAACATAATCTGCCAAAGCCGAAATAGCTCTAGCCTCTTCAAGAATTGTTTTTTTAGCCAATCCTAAGATATCTACTTTTTCACAATCAGACATAACTTATATTTCTGTATTATAATCAATTTTCAAAGTCTAAAAATAGTTAAAAACTTACATTAGAGAGAACTATTCTTGTAAGAATTCAATTTTTTGTATAAATTTAAGAAAGTTCAAGGGAATATTATAGCCATATGTCGCTTTAAAATGACAGTTTATTCATAAAAATAAACACATAATGGAAAATAAACTTTCATTATTCGTTAATTAAATAACAAAGATATACTTTCACGCTAATTTTTAAGATTGAAACATGGGAAGTAAAGATATATTATTAACAAAATTAAAAGAAAATTTTGGGTTTGATCACTTCAAGGGGAATCAAGATGAGATAATTCAGAACCTCTTAGATGGGAATGATACATTTGTATTAATGCCAACAGGAGGAGGAAAATCGCTATGCTACCAACTACCAGCAGTAATGCTTGATGGCACAGCTATAGTCATATCACCACTTATAGCACTAATGAAGAATCAAGTAGATGCGATGCGCTCATTTTGTGAGAACGACAGTGTTGCACACTTCTTAAATTCTTCATTAACTAAATCTGAGACTCTTAGAGTTAAACAAGATGTTCTGGACGGAAAAACAAAATTATTATACGTAGCTCCTGAATCTTTAACCAAAGAAAGTAACGTTGAGTTTTTCAAAAGCGTAAATATTTCTTTCTACGCCGTAGATGAAGCTCACTGTATTTCAGAATGGGGGCACGATTTCAGACCAGAATATAGACGAATTAAACCTATTGTTGCAGAAATTGGACAAGCTCCGATAATAGCACTAACAGCTACGGCAACTCCAAAAGTTCAACACGACATTCAGAAGAACTTAGGAATGCTTGAAGCAACACTTTACAAATCGTCATTTAACCGTTCTAATCTATACTACGAAGTAAAGCCTAAAGTCAATACCAATAAAGAAATAATTAAATTCATCAACCAACACAAAGGTGAATCTGGTATCATATACTGCTTAAGCAGAAAGAAAGTAGAAGAACTGGCTGAAATTCTTCAGGTAAACGGAGTAAAAGCAATGGCATACCATGCAGGAATGGATGCACACACCAGATCTAGAACTCAAGATATGTTCTTGATGGAAGATTTAGATGTTATCGTTGCGACTATAGCCTTTGGAATGGGGATAGATAAACCAGATGTAAGGTTTGTAATTCACTATGATATACCTAAAAGCCTAGAAGGTTACTATCAGGAAACAGGTAGAGCTGGACGAGATGGCGGAAAAGGACATTGCCTGACATTTTACAGTTATAAGGACATACAGAAGCTTGAAAAGTTCATGCAAGGTAAACCTGTTGCTGAACAAGAAATTGGTAAACAACTATTATTAGAAACAGTATCGTATGCAGAATCTTCATTATGTAGGAGAACAGTTCTTTTACATTATTTTGGAGAAACATACACTACTACAAATTGTGGAAACTGCGACAACTGTCTTCACCCTAAAAAAGAATTTGAAGGAAAGACATATCTAGTCACAGCATTAAAACTAATAATTGCAACCAAAGAGAAATTTAAAGTAGATCATCTTGTTGATATTCTGACCGGCAATGCGTCTGCTCAGGTAAAATCGTATAAACACGATACCATAAAAGAATTTGGAATTGGAAAAGACAAAGATTCTCATTTCTGGAACATGGTGTACAGAAGAGCATTAATAAAACACTATATTGAAAAAGACATTGAACAATATGGTATCATTAAAATAACTAAAAGCGGAAGAGACTTCATAGATAAGCCTGAGGATTTCATGCTTATGGACGACCACAATTTTGACAACTGTGAAGATGTTGTGGTTCAGAAAGCAGGATCATCAGCTCTTGACCAGACTCTTTTCTCAATGCTTAAAGATTTAAGAAAAGAAATCTCGAAAAAGAACGACATACCTCCATTCGTTATCTTTCAAGATCCATCTCTTGAAGACATGTGCGTTAACTACCCGATAACGGTTGAAGAATTAGCAGAAATCCAGGGAGTAGGAAAAGGAAAAGCTAAAAGATACGGAAAGCAATTCATTGAGCTTATTAACAAATATGTTGATGATAACGACATTGAGAGACCACAAGACTTTATTGTAAAGACAATAGTTGACAAATCTAAATACAAAGTTCATATCATTCAGCATATTGACAGAAAGATAGATCTAGAAGATCTGGCTGAATCTCAAGGAATGAACTATGAGACTCTGATCAAAGAAATGGAGTCAATTGTTTTCTCCGGAACAAAACTAGATATAAGATATTATCTAGATGAGATTCTTGACGAAGACCAACAAGATGAGATTTTCGATTACTTTAACGAGGCTGAGTCAGATAACATCAACGAGGCTTTTGAAGAATTTGAGGGTGATTATAGTGAAGAAGAACTGAGACTCATGAGAATCTCATTTCATTCAGAACTTGGTAATTAATACCCTATTAAATAATAGGGCATCTTACGAACTCACGTGATGGATCGAATTGTTTTCGGTACGTTACGTGAGTTTTGTATATCTCACCACCAATATACTCCATTACATGCATCATACGAGGATTAAAATCCCCAATCCAATTCATCTCTAATACATCATAATTAAACGAATCTTTTATACACTCTTGATAAAATCTATATATAAGTATAGCATCCACTCCTCTAGCTTGAAACTCTTGAACTACTCCAAAGATCTGCCCAAGAGCTTTCTTAGGTTTGCTAAACGTTTTATTATACAAATACTTTAATATACCCACCAAATTGGTTTTACCATTCATCTTTTGAATAATGTGATTCATATCTGGAACCATTATAAAAAAGCCAACAGGTCTTTCATCATAATATGCAAAATACATCAACTTAGGATCTATAATAGTCTTAAGTTGCTTATATAAAGCCTCTCCATCCTTAATAGACATCTCTTCAATACCAGGAACATCTCCTACCCACGCTTCATTATATATTGTAACAAAGTCATCAACAACCTTAGACGGATCAACCTCAGAATACATCTTTACTTGATATTTTTTATCTCTAAGTAACCTCTCAGCTTTCCATGCAATTAATTTATTCAAATTCTCTGCTATTAAGAAAGTACGATAGGTATATTGTTTAAAATACTGCTTAAAACCATACTTCTCAAAGAACTCCTCATAATAAAAATGATTATAAGGCATACCTAGATTTGGTCTATAATCTCCATCCACCAACAATCCCCAATACTCATGGCGAGGTCCAAAATTAATAGGCCCATCTACAGCTTCCATCCCTTTACTCTTCAACCACTCAACAGCTTTATCAAAAAGGATCTCAGCAGCTTCATAGTCATTTATACACTCGAAGAAGCCACAACCTCCTGCTTTAATGCCAGTAGCTTTACATGTATGATAATCAATAAATGCCGCAATACGACCGACTACCTCTCCATTAATATCTTTCAAAAGATAACGAACAGTCTCTCCATTCACATAAAGAGGATTCTTTTCTTTATCAAAAACTTTGTTTATATCAGAATCAAGAGGACGCACCCAATTATCTTTACCTTTATATAATTTTGATGGCAGATTTAGAAAATCCTTATTATCTCTGGGAGTAACTAGCTCCTGTATTGTATATTTATTCATTTATTTTTTTCTTTTTATTCAACAAAGGAAGGGCTATTACTGATATAACCCCAGCAACAACAAGCATAAAATTCATAGAACCATGAGCTAAAAATGCGAAAGCTCTAGCCATAGTTTTAATATTTTCAACGTCAGGCAGATAAATCATAAGGCAAGCTATAACCATAAAATGCCATGCCCCTATACCACCTTGAACAGGTAAAACCATTCCAACTGTCGACATTGCAAATAAAGTTAAGCCTACAAGAGGAGAAAGATTTGATGTGAAATCGAATGCAAAGAAAACAACATACAACATCAAATAATACAAAAACCAAATAGCTATAGTATGAAAGATAAAAGGCCACTTATGATCAAGATTCTTTATTGACTTAAAACCATCACCAATATTTGAGAATACTTCCTTAAGTTTCTTATAAAATGGAAGTCGCTTAAACAGTTTCCTACAGGCAAAGACAACAAGAATTATCCCTACAATAACAGGAAGTACAACCCACTTGCCAAACATTACATCTATAGCATTTTTTATTTCAGGGTTATTATTAATAAAACTTAGGACTACTTTCATTTGAGTTACAGCAACAAAAACGAACAACAACAAAAACATAATAAGATCTATTACCCTCTCAAGAACAACTGTTCCAAAAAGCTTAGAGAAAGACATCTTCTCATACTTACTAAGCACACCACATCTGGTAAACTCGCCCATACGTGGTAATGCCAAATTAGCAAAATAGCCAATCATTACAGCCAGAAATGCATTCTTGAAATTAGAACGCCCCTCTGTCGCTTTGATAAGTATATTCCATCGAATTGTCCTACTAATATGACTTAATAAACCTAAGAACAAACTAACACCTATCCAAAAATAATTAACCTTTGTTGCTAACACGTGTTTTAACTCTTCAACATCCTGACCTCGATATACAAGATAAAATAACAAGATTGAAAAGGAAAGAAAGACAAAAAACTTCAGGACATCTTTTAATTTTTTCACTAGGCTTTAATTTTTATTGATGAATTGTAATTAATAATTAGGATATTTTTAATTACTTTGTTTTTTAATGATTTCTACAAAAATATCTTTTTTTTTGTAAATATCATGAATGTTTTACGTATCATAAAGCAGAAAATTTAATTTCAGAAAATTAAAATGGATGAGGAAAGTACAAGCGAAAAAGAAATTAGGACAGCATTTTCTGAAAGATCAGAACATTGCACGTAACATTTGTGACAGTCTTATACCTGGAGAATACTCACAAATTCTCGAGATAGGGCCGGGTATGGGAGTTCTAACTCAATACCTATTTCAAAACAAAAGTGTTAATACATATGCATTAGATATTGATGAGGAATCAATAGAATACCTACATGAAACATATCCAGAAAAAAAGGATAATATAATATATGGAGATTTCTTGAAAATGGATATGAATTCGTTATTTGACGAACCATATGCAATAATAGGAAATTTCCCATATAATATTTCATCACAAATATTTTTTAAAGTTTTAGACCTAAAGGAATCAATTCCCCAAGTTGTCTGTATGATCCAGAAAGAAGTTGCTGAAAGAATTAGTGCTTCACACGGAAACAAGACATATGGGATATTGAGTGTTCTTCTTCAAGCTTTTTATGACATAGAATATCTTTTCACCGTACATGAAAACGTATTTGATCCACCGCCCAAGGTAAAGTCAGGAGTAATTAGGTTAGTCCGTAATAACAGAACTGATTTAGGAGTAAATCATAAATTCTTTAAACATGTTGTTAAAACAGGATTTAACCAAAGAAGAAAAACATTGCGCAACTCTCTACAAAGTATCTTACAAGGACATAAAATCGATCATGAATATATGTCAAAACGTCCAGAGCAACTTAGTGTAGATCAGCTTATTGAGTTAACTGCAATAATTGAAGGAGTATTAAAAACTTAAAAATAAATACTATGCAGTTTGAATTAACCAAAGAATTCTTAGACAGTCTAAGAGAGTTTATCAAACAAGACAATAAGATTGCTGTTAAAGAACAGCTTTCAGAACTGCATCCTGCGGATATAGCAGAAATAATCGAAGAACTTGATGTAGAAGAATCGAATTATGTACTTCTTCTAGTAGATCACGACACTGCCGCTGATGCATTAGCGGAACTTGACGACGAAGACAGAAGTCATCTTATTAAATCATTACCCCTTGCTACAATTGCAACAAGGATAGTAATGAATATGGATTCTGATGATGCTGCAGATATAATTGGTCTTTTTGACGAAGACGAACAACAAGAGATTCTTTCATATGTTCATGACATTGAGCAAGCAAGCGATATTGTTGACCTGCTAAACTATGACGAAGACTCTGCTGGAGGTTTAATGGGCAAAGAATTTGTAATGGTCAACGAAAATTGGTCAGTACTTACTTGCCTTAGAGAACTTAGTCGCCAAGCGGAAGATATTGATGAAATCTACTATGTATACGTTGTTGACGACGATACTAAGCTAAAAGGAACTCTCTCTTTAAAAAGGATGATACTGAGTCCTACCTCTGCTAAAATAATTAATATATACAATAAAGATATTGTAAGCGTTACTGTTGACGAAAAGAGAGAAGACGTAGCACTTATAATGGAAAAATATGACCTTGTAGCAATGCCTGTTACTGATAGTATAGGGCGTGTAGTTGGACGAATAACTATCGACGACGTTGTAGACGTAATCCGTGAAGAAGCCGAAAAAGATTACCAATTAGCATCTGGTATCTCTCAAGATGTTGATATCAGTGATAGTATCATGGTTCAAACAAGAGCACGACTTCCATGGCTTATAATTGGTCTTGTTGGTGGTTTGTTAGATGCATTTATCATCTCAAATCATGAAGCTGACATCAAACTATCTCCTATGATGGCTTTCTTTATCCCTTTAATTACAGCTATGGGAGGAAATGTAGGAATACAATCATCAGCTATTGTTGTACAAGGACTAGCAAATAACTCATTAGGATACGAAAGTACTTTTAAAAAGGTACTTAGAGAATTTGGAAGATCTGTAATAATAAGCTCTATATGTTCTATACTATTATTAGGATTTAGCCTATGGTTCTTCAACTCTTTAGCATTAACACTATCAGCAATTATAGCATTATTCATAGTAATTATCTTTGCATCGATATTTGGAACTCTTATTCCACTAGCATTAGATAAATTTAATATTGACCCAGCACTAGCTACTGGTCCTTTTATAACAATGAGTAATGATATTATAGGATTATTTATTTACCTATCTGTTGGAAGCATAATCTTTTCAGCGCTAGCATAGAAAAATAGCGTATATATAAAGTTGAAATTATATATACGCTATTTTTTTACTCTAATATTTCTATCGCAGCACTTTTATCTTTTTCTAGTTGAGCCTTCAACTCTTCTAAGTTGTCAAACTTACGTTCTCCCCTAATTCTATCGACAAACAAAACAACTATCTCTTTGCCATAAATAAGTTCGTTAAAATCAAAAATATTAGCTTCTATGCTCATGCATCCTTTATTAGATACCGTGGGTCTCATTCCCATATTCAACATCCCCATGTATTCAGTATCGTCAATTATAACCTTTACAGCATAAACCCCACTCGCAGGAATTAACTTGTTTTTATTTTCAATAGAAATATTAGCGGTTGGAAAACCTATTTTTCTACCTAATTTTTCCCCTTGAATAACAACTCCACTTAGACGATAATTATAACCAAGATAGTCACTCGCCTTTACAACATCACCTATTGAAAGAGCATTTCTGATTTTTGTTGAACTAACGTTAACGTCATTCATGTTGAAAGCTTCTTCTTTCTCAATAGTAAAACCCAATTCTCCTGAAAGCTTACTCAGTTGTTCAAAATCACCTTCCCGGTTACTTCCAAATCTATGATCGTAACCAACAACAAGAGATTTCATTCCAAGTTGACCAATAAGTATATTACTAACAAACTCAGTATACGACAACTTTGCGAACTCTTTAGTAAAAGGATAAAGAATTATATTATCCACTCCTATCATTTCAAGACGTTCAATCTTCTCCTTCTCTGTATTAAGTAATTTTACTCCTTCTTCATTAGGGTAAAGAACCTGACGAGGATGAGGACTAAAAGTAAAAATCACAGATTCTCCATCAGTTTTATTAGCTATCTCATTTAACCGTTCAAGAACCTTAACATGTCCTTGATGAACACCATCAAAACTTCCTAAAGTAACAACTGGATTCTTTATTTTACAATCATGTATATCTGTAAATACTCTCATTATTTCGCTAATTCTTTGAATTGAACAAGATACAAAGTTAAAAAAATACGCTCAACTCGAATAAATCAGAGAAATTATTATTAAATTTCGACATCAATAAAAACAAAACCCAAACTATGAAGAAGATTTTACTAGGTATCTTAACAATTACTTTATTATGGTCATGCAGTAATCAAAATATCACCATCGAAGGAGCGATAAAAGATGCAAAAGACCAAAAAATATTTTTGAGCAAACTAAATCCAGATGGCTCTGAGATAATTGATTCTGTAAAACTAAATTCTAAAGGAGCGTTCAAATTCAAAACTAGTACAGATTTTCCTCAATTATACACACTATCATTATCGAATGGGAATATTATAACTACTGTAGCTCAAGCAGAAGATAAACTATTCTTCAAAGGAAATGCAAAAGACTTCGCAAGAAATTACACTGTAAAAGGTTCAGATGATGCTGTTAAAGCAAAACTTTTAAGCTCAAAATTATTTGAAACAAAAGATAGTCTGGATGTTCTTTATAAAGAATACTCTAAAGATAATTCTATTGTAACTAGAAGAAAGATTATAGACATCATTAATAAACAAAGAAGATTCTCTTCAGAATTCATTATAAACAATGGAACTTCTCTAGCTGCTTACATTGCTCTATATCAAAAAATTGACAATAACACATATACTTTAAACGAGAATAAAGATATTTATTATATTAGAATCGTTGCCTCTTCGTTAAAAGCATTATATCCAGAATCGCAATATACTAAAGCAATAATGGCAAATTTAAGTAATATGTCTAAAGCTCTAGCAAATGCAAGACTTAGAGAAGCAATTAAAAATGCCCCTAAATCATTACCAGAAATAGACCTTCCAGATGTAAATAATAAAAACATAAAACTATCATCTTTCAAAGGGAAATATATAATACTTGACTTCACTAACTTAGCAAACGAAAGTTCTATTGCTATAAACAATACATACAAAAAGGTTTATAAAAAATATAAACGTAAAGGTCTGGTTATATACCAAGTAGGTCTTGATAAAAACTATCTCCTTTGGAAAGAAATTGTGAAGAAACAAGGTATTACATGGAAGAATGTATGGGATAAAAATAGCACAAATGGTTTAGCTATAAGAAATTGGAATATTCAGTCTATCCCTACAAACTTTATCATAAATACTAAATATGAAATAGTAGGTAAAAATCAGTACGGAAGAAATCTTGAAGATAAACTAGAAGAACTCATTAAATAACCTATGAAAATTTACTTTGCATCAGATCTTCATCTGGGAGCATCTGCTCTTAACAATAACAGAGAAAGAGAAAAGCTTTTTGTTAAGTGGCTTGACGAGATAAAACAGGATGCAGACAAAATCTTTCTTCTTGGGGATATTTTTGATTTCTGGTTTGAATATAAGAAAGCGGTACCAAGGGGGCATACACGATTCCTTGGCAAGCTCTCAGAACTTACAGATAGCGGTATTGAGATTCATTTATTTACAGGCAATCATGATTTCTGGATATTCGATTATTTAAAATCAGAATGTGGAATAAGTATACATAAAGATACTGAAGTCCTGATTTTAAACAACAAGAAATTTTACTTGGGCCATGGTGATGGTTTAGGAAATTACGATAAAGCATATAAAATACTTCGAAAAATATTCAATAATAAATTCCTACAAAGGTGCTTTTCATGGTTGCACCCAGATATAGGAATATGGATTGCTCATAAATGGTCTTCACATTCCAGACTAAAAGACACTGGGACTATTGAAGCAGAAGGTTTTAGAGGAGAGGATAAAGAATGGCTTATTCAATATTCAAAAGAAATTCTAGAGAACGATCATATTGATTACTTCGTTTTTGGCCATAGACACTTTCCCGTAGACATCAGAATTGGAAATAAATCAAGATATATAAATCTTGGAGATTGGATAACACACTTCACATATGGAGAATTAGAAGGAGAAAACTTTAAACTTAAGATATATAAAAAAGACGAGATATAAATCTCGTCTTTCTCATATATCATACTCTAAGAATACAAGCGAATCTATTTTACCCCTTCTCAGATATTATCTTTAGAGTCTTTATATCAACAATCTCTACTACACTTCTATTGTGTATATTAATTAGATTATCATTTTTAAATTTACTTAAGGTATTAATCACACTTTCCTTTGAATAACCTAATATTTCTGCTAACTCTTTCCTCGTTACGGGTAACTCAAATGATAAATTATCATAATGAGAATTGAACTTTAATAAAATCATTGCCAATGCTCCCTCTATATGTTTATATCTTAATCTTGACATCCAAAAAACGAGCCCAGCAGTAGTTCTTGATATGTAATTTATAACAGCTAAAGAAAATTCACTATTTTCCTTAAGCAAGGAATATATAACATCTTTATTTACGATACTAATCCTACAATTATCAATTGCTTCTGCAGAAAAGATAAAGTTATTACCTGTAAATGAACACATCAAACCTATAAATGATCCTGTAAAAACCAAATCTATACATGAAGTGTGATCCTGATCTGTTATATTTAATCTTGCAAAACCTTTCTCAAGATAAACAACATGATTTGCAGGAACCCCCTGCTTAATTATCGTTTCTCCTTTCTTATAATCTACATAAGTCTTGTTGGAATCTAAATATTCCTTCTGCTCTGTAGTTAAATAAGTATTTATCTTTTCAAAATCCATAAAGTATCATTTCTCTATTGTAGATGCAAAACTACATCACTAGGGGTTAAATAATGATTAATACTAGATTAAAACTTACACAATACTTCATTAGCATAAATTTAGTTCAAACTCTATATTTATCATGTATTAATATTTAAATATAAACAAATTATGGCTGATTTGAAATTTAGAATAAAAGCTCGTAGCGAAAATGCTACAAAAACGATAGTTAAAGCTAGAAACTTTGAAATTATTGTAGATGAACCCGAAGATTTAGGAGGTACAAATGCAGGAGCAAATCCAGTAGAACTTGTATTAGCAGCCTACTCCGGATGTTTGAATGTAATGGCTCACATTGTTGCAGGTGAGATGAACATGAATTTAAATTCTGTAAAAATTGATATGGTAGGTAATTTAAATCCAGATAAATTATTCGGTAAACCTACTGAAGATAGAGCTGGATACAAAGGTATTAAAGTTACGATAAAGCCTGATACCGACGCAGATACAGAAACTATAAATACATGGATTTCGCAGGTTAAAGAAAGATGTCCAGTTGGTGACAACTTAAAGAATAATACAGATATTGAGATTCTTGTAAAGTAATCGTATCTGCATACTTTAATAATAAAAAAGACGAGATTCAAATCTCGTCTTTTTTTATTCTATTAATCAATCGACTAAACCTTGCTTAAAATATCTTCAAGATTTGTAAAATGACTCTTATAATCTTCTTCTGAAGCATTAATAACATCATGAGCTTCTTCTCTTCCGTATATTTGAGGTATTTCAGCTAAACGCTCAACTCCTGGCATATCCTTATACGTAAGAAAATAATGTTTCATTCTGTCAACAATTGTTTGAGGTAACTCACTAATGTCATTATAGCATGAATAAGTAGCATCATTTCTTAGCACCGCAATAATCTTATCATCTGCCTCATTCCCATCGATCATTCTAAAACCACCAATAGGCTTAACTGCTGCAATAATATCACCGTGAGCAATTGCTTTCTCTGTTAAAACTACTATATCCAATGGATCTCCATCTCCTTCAATATCTTCCCTATTAAGCTTATCACAACATATTTTTGCAACTGCTACACCACAATATGTTTGAGGTAAAAAACCATAAAGAGCAGGAACTACATTAGAGAATTTTTGAGGTCTGTCAATTTTCAGATATCCACTAGTCTTATCTACCTCATACTTCACAGTATCAGTAGGAACCATTTCAATAAATGCAGTTACAATCTCAGGAGCTTCATCTCCCATATCTAAACCATGCCAAGGATGTGATTTATATCTTAATCCCATAATTCTTGCTATTGGATCATTAATCTTATTACCCATAATTATTTTAATTTAATTTCAATGGCACAACCTCCACCTTCTGCTAATAAAACATCAATTACTGATTTATTATTAACATCAACTCTTTCGATTTCTACAGGAGTTGGATTATTAAACCAATGTGCACCTTTACCATCTTTATATATAATTGCTACATATTCTTTATTAGAGTCAAGGAAATCAAGATTAATCTTCAACTTTTTGCTCTTATCAGAGCCACAACCGATAAACCATCTGTCTCCTCCTCTTTCTTTTCTTGCTATCGAAATATACTTACCTATCTCTCCTTCAAGAACAATAGACTTTCCAAAGTTAGCATTTAATTCTTTAACGAAAGCAAAAGCAGGATTGTTATAATTATCAATCATATCTGCAGCCATAATCATTGGAGAGTATAATATTACCATATTTGCCAATTGGCGAGCAACAGTAGTTCTAACAAATTGACCTTTCTTATATTTCTCAAATTTAATATCAAATATACCAGGAGTATAATCAATAGGTCCAGCTAGCATACGAGTAAATGGTAATATTAATGTATGACTAGAAGGATTTCCTCCACCCCAGGCATTATATTCCATTCCTCTAACACCTTCTCTTGTCATCATATTTGGATAAGTACGACGAAGACCAGTTGCTTTTATTGGCTCATGAGCATCAACCATAATATTGTACTTCAATGCAGTCTCAAGAACTTTTCTATAATGTCTTACCATATATTGTCCATGATGAAACTGTCCAACTGGTTTAATACCACCAGCATAACCAGTTTTAATTGCACTAATTCCAAGTTTATTATAATAAGCCATTGCTCTTTCTAACTGTTTCTCGTAATTAGGTACATCTCCACCTGTTTCATGGTGTCCAATTAATTCAACACCTTTTTTCTTACCATATGCAACTATCTTCTTAATATCAAAATCAGAATATGCTTTAGCAAAATCAAAACTCTTACTTCCGTCTCCAGCATCCCAAGATTCCCATCCTACATTCCAGCCTTCAACAAGCATTCCTTTGATATTATTTTTGGCATTGAAATCAATATATCTAAGAGCATTGCTAGTGTTAGCACCATGTTTCATGATTTTTCCATCTTCACCCTTTTTCTCTCTACTCCAAGCGGTCTTACCAAGATGCATTTCCCACCAGATTCCAGTATATTTCATTGGTTTAATCCAAGAAACATCTTTCACTTTACATGGGTCATTAAGATTCAAAACAATCTTATTTTCTACTAGATCTCCAGCTTTATCTCCAACCATTACAACTCTCCAAGGAGAAACAAAAGGATACTGTGTTCTAACCTTATCACCATTTTTCCAAGGCACCAATTCTGATACTAATTTATTTCCAGCCTTAACACCTAGAGTCATACCAGCATAATCAGTAAGATTCGCTTCATGAAAACTCATATAAGTACCATCAGATAATTTAACTGTAAGAGGTGTATTAACTGCTTTTAGATCATGAGCATGTCTATCAACTCTCTCAGAAAAACCAGCTTTTGTAGCATCAATCTCGCTAAGTTTAGTATTTGAATAGATATATTCATAGCTGTCAAAGTCAGCAGGAATCCACCAGGCAAGTGCATCTTCAGTAAGTGTAAACTCTGTATGCTCGTCACTAATAACTACATTATCAGCAACTCCTTCTTGTTTAGGAAACTCATATCTAAATCCAAGACCTTCATCATATAATTTAAAATGAATTTTCCATGTTCTACCATCTTTATTCTTCTCCTTTAGAGAAACAACCATAGAAGAATAATTATCTTTGATTACTTCATCTTCTCCCCAAACCGTTTTCCAAGAAGAATCAGCCGTTTCATTCTTAACGGATTCAATAATCATATTCTCTTTAAGAGCTTTTTGCCCCTTAAATTCGAACCATAAGTTTGACTTTTCTATCAAAGCCTTACCATTTCTTTCTAGCTGATAAAAAGCAATGCCGTTATTATCAACTCCGAAACTTAATTCCATTGACTGATTAGGTGATTTCATCTTGTAATCACTTTTCCCAGTACACGAAAAAGCAATAATCGACAATGCGACTATTACCCCTAAAAATCTTTTCAAATCCATGTGTATTAAATTATATGTGGCGTCACCCACTTTGTTAGTATGTAAAGCAAATATAATCAATTCACGTAATAAATCCTATCTACTAAGAATTACAAATACTATGCGCCCCATGTATCACGATCTAAACTCCTATATTGTATTGCTTCTGCCACATGACAAATATCAATAGTTTCAGCTCCTTCCAGGTCCGCAATCGTTCTAGATAACTTCAATATTCTATTATATGCCCTTGCAGAAAGACCTGTTTTATCCATAGCTTGCTTCAAAAGCGCCTTTGCAGCATCGTTAATAATACAGAATTTATTTACCATAGCTACTGTCATTTGTGAATTACTATGAACACCCTTCATACCAATGAATCTTTGAGACTGAATATCCCTGGCCTTAACAACCCTTGCTCTAATTATCTCACTACTTTCTGCTTTATCTTCGCTTGAAATCTTTTCAAACTCAACAGGCACAACCTCTATATGAATATCTATTCTATCTAACAACGGGCCTGAAATTTTAGAAAGATATCTTTTAACTGCCCCGGGAGCACATACACACTCTTTTTCAGGATGGTTATAATATCCGCAAGGACATGGATTCATCGATGCTATCAACATTATATTAGCAGGATAATTTACGACCATTTTTGACCGAGAAATACAAATCTCTCTATCTTCAAGAGGTTGGCGCATTACTTCAAGAGCAGATCTTTTAAATTCTGGTAATTCATCTAAAAATAAAACTCCATTATGTGCAAGTGATATTTCTCCTGGTTGTGGATAACTCCCACCTCCTACAAGAGCAACATCAGAAATTGTATGATGTGGAGCACGAAAGGGACGACGCCAAATTAATCCACTATCACTTTTCATATCTCCCACTATAGAATGAATCTTTGTTGTTTCAAGTGCTTCACTCAGACTTAAAGGAGGTAAAATACCAGACAATCGTTTAGCAAGCATAGTTTTTCCAGAACCAGGAGGGCCTATCATTATCGCATTATGTCCTCCAGCTGCAGCGATTTCCAAAGCTCTTTTTACATTCTCCTGCCCTTTTACATCAGCAAAGTCAAAATCATCTAAGATTGAATTTTCATCACAAACATTCTCGCCTGTCACAACACATCTATTTTTCTTCAAATCCCCATTAAGAAAATCAATCACCTCTTTGATATTCTTCATTCCATAAACATTCAGTCCCTCAACAACAGAAGCCTCACAGGCATTGTCTTCTGGTAAAATGATACCTTTAAAACCCGATTTCATAGCATTAATCGCAATAGACAAGACTCCCTTTATAGGCAAAAGAGTTCCATCCAGAGACAACTCTCCCATCAATACCATTGATGATAATAATTCTGACGACAACTGGTCGTTTGCAGCCAGAATTCCCATGGCTATAGGTAGATCATATGCAGTCCCTTCCTTACGAAGATCGGCTGGAGCCATATTTATAATTATTCTCTTACCTGGTATTTTGTAACCATACTGACGAAGAGCGGAATCTATTCGTTCCTGACTTTCTTTTACTGAACTATCTGGCAGTCCTACCATCACAAATCGTATGCCTTGTAAAATATTAACTTCAACAGTTACTGTAGAAGCCTCAATACCCTGCAAAGCACTTCCGTAAGTCTTTACTAGCATAATAATTAAATTTAAATATAGGCACAAAAAAAAGACACGTTTCAAAAACGTGTCTTTTTATCTCTTTTACTTCATTCCTCGCTCAATAGCTTCAACGAGTATATGCAGTATTTTTATATGTATTTCTTGTATTCTATCGGAATATTTAAACCAGGCAACCCTTATTTCCTTGTCTGCCATTGCACCAAGTTTGCCTCCATCCTTTCCTGTAAGAGCAACTATCTTCATCTTTTTAGATTTCGCTTTCTCTACCGCCTTAATTATGTTATCCGAATTTCCCGAAGTACTGATAGCAAGAAGGATATCACCTTCTTTTCCAACGCCTTCTATAAACTTAGAAAATATATAATCAAAACCATAATCATTACCCACACATGTTATATGAGCAGGATCATTAATAGCTATAGCAGGAAGAGATATTCTATTCTCTCTAAAACGTCCTGTTAACTCTTCAGCAAAATGAGATGCATCACATAGAGAGCCTCCGTTACCACAAGCTATAATCTTACCTCCTGACTTAATGCAATCAACCATTAAATTAGCAACTGCATCTATACTCTCTACATTTTTTTCATCAGAAACGTACTCTTGTAAAAGAGTAAGAGCATCATTTAAACTATTCGCAATAAAACTCATATAATATTATTCAAAGAAGTTACGTACTTTTCTAAAGAAATTCTTTTCCTCATTATTAGGTTTTGGCTCGTAAGATTCAGATTTCTGCATATTTTCAAGAACCTTCTTCTCCTCCTTGCTTACTTCCTTAGGTATCCAAACATTAATCTTTACAAGTAAATCTCCTTTACCATAACCATTTACATCAGGAATTCCTTTATTTCTTAAACGAAGGATCTTTCCTGCTGGTGTTCCTGACTCAAGTTTTACTTTTACCTTACCATCAATAGTTGGAATTTCTACTGCTTTACCAAGAACTGCATCTGGAAAACTAATAAAAAGATTATATAGTAAGTCATTACCATCTCTAACTAATTCAGGGTGTTCTTCTTCTTGAATTAGAATAATAAGATCACCGTTTACTCCTCCTCTACGAGCTGCATTTCCTTTACCGCTTACAGATAATTGCATACCATCTGCAACACCAGCAGGTATATTTATAGAAATCACTTCTTCCTCAACAAGGATTCCTTCTCCACTACACTTAGGGCATTTTGCTGTAATTGTCTTTCCTTCTCCATTACAAGACGGACAAGTAGATGCTGTTTGCATTTGACCAAGAATCGTATTCTGAACTCTTGTAACCTGACCTGTTCCGTTACAAGTTGAACATGTAGAATAAGAGTTTCCGTCTTTAGCTCCTGTTCCACTACATGTAGTACAAGATACTTTCTTCTTTACTTTTATCTTTTTTTCAACACCATTGGCAACATCTGAAAGAGTTAATTTAACTTTAACTCTAAGATTTGATCCTTTGTTCACGTGTCGACGAGTTCTACCTCCGCCTCCTCCGAAGCCTCCAAATCCGCCAAAAGCACCACCAAAGATATCACCGAAATGAGAGAATATATCATCCATATTCATTCCGCCGCCGCCAAAGCCACCAGCTCCACCAAGACCAGCATTACCATATTGATCGTACTTACTCTT
>Ga0193964_1000491_pt1 | contig 19189 bp, 14 predicted proteins | sample FB_7_MG_FD_140323 | JGI IMG/M metagenome (GOLD analysis project Ga0193964, IMG submission 140323) | Microbial mat bacterial communities from the Broadkill River, Lewes, Delaware, United States - FB_7_MG | ecosystem: Environmental > Aquatic > Freshwater > River > Microbial mats | place: USA... | reverse complement strand
CTGTTGTTCCTGCCGTAAAAATAACCTCCTTAGTACTGGAAGCATTAATAAAAGAACGCACAATCTCACGAGACTCCTCGTGAACATCCGTACACTTATTACTCAAATAATGTACCCCACGGTGTATATTTGAATTATATTTCAGATAACATTCTGCAATAGCATCAATAACCTGCTTAGGCTTTTGAGTAGTTGCTCCATTATCTAGATAAACCAAAGATTTCCCATATACCTTCTCTTGGAGTATGGGAAAATCTTCACGTATTTTATTTACATCAAACTTCATATAATTATGAGTTATGAATTATAAATTGATATTACTTATTGCAATGCAACGCACAACTAGCACACTGAGAAATTTCACCTCTCAAGCGTTTTTCAACTAATTCAGCGATTCTATCTTTAATTGGTTCAATTCTTATTTTACCAATAATCTCGTTTGTAAATGCAAACATCATCATCATTCTTGCTTCTGCTTCACCTATTCCTCTTGCTCGTAAATAGAATAATGCATCTTCATCAATCTGACCAACAGTTGCACCATGGCTACATTTAACATCATCTGCATCAATAACAAGCTGAGGCTTAGCAAACATTTTTGCTCTGTCTGTAAGCAATAGATTATTGTTATTCTGCGATGCAGCTGTTTGTTGTGCATCTGGACGAACAGTAATTCTACCTGTAAAAGCGGCTACCGAATCATCATCAAGAACTCCCTTAAAGTGCTCGTTACTTGTACACTTTGGCTTAGCATGATCAATAAAAGTAAAGTTATCCACATGTTGGTTCTTATCTGTAAGATACATTCCATATGTGTTATTCTCACAACCCTCATCATCCAACTTCACATATATGTTATTTCTAACAAGTCCTCCGTAAAGAGTAATTGTATTAGTCAAAACATTAGATGAACGTGCCTGATTAATAAATACAGAATTTATCTGAGAACACTTAAGTGTTTGTGATTGCAACTGATAGTAGTCAAAAGTAGCATTCTCGCCAACACAAACCTCTGTAACATTATTTGCAAGGAAATTAACATTAGAAAGTGAATGATCGCACGAAAGAATCTTTGCTTGAGCATTATCTCCAACAACTATTAAGTTACGTTGGAAACTCATCACATCATCATTGGCACGCATTATATTAACAATCTGTAATGTCTTTTCAAGAACAACATTATTAGGTACATAAATAAATACACCATCCTGAGCAAAAGAAGTATTCAAATCAACTACCCCTTTATCACTCTTAGTATATTTACCGTAATGCTTCTCAAATATATCTGGATATTTAACTGATGCCTCTTGCAAAGAACATACAACAACGCCCGCAGGAAGTTCACTTAAATCATTATTTCTTAAATAATACCAACCGTTTGTAGTAAGAACAAGATAAGTATCAAGATCTGGTACATCACATTTGAAAACCTCATTCAAATCAACATCTTGCTTATGATAACGAAGTACTACGTTATAATCTTTTGCAAATACTTCAGACAGGTCGGTATATTTATAATCCTCTACTTTTTTTGTAGGAATTCCGCCCTCCTTGAAAGCTGCAAAAGCCTTCTCACGCTCCGTATTCATCACAGGATTAACTCCTTCTGCAAGAAGTTGTTTCCCCGATGTAAACAAATCGTTAAAGTCTTTATTTATTTTTGCTAAATCTGCCATATTACTTTCCTTCAATCTCTTTCTTAATCCAGTCGTAACCTTTTTCCTCAAGTTCAGCAACTAGTTCTTTACCAGCAGTCTTAACAATACGTCCATCATAAAGAACGTGAACAACGTCTGGTACAATATAATCAAGTAATCTCTGATAGTGAGTAATTACAATAGTAGATGTTTCTGGAGTTTTAAGAACATTAACACCATTCGATACAATACGAAGAGCATCAATATCAAGACCAGAATCTGTTTCATCTAATATAGATAACTTAGGCTCTAACATAGCCATCTGGAAAATCTCATTCTTTTTCTTTTCTCCACCAGAGAACCCCTCGTTAACCGAACGATTCATAAGCTTAGCATCCATCTGAACAAGAGCTTGTTTCTCACGCATAAGCTTAAGAAAATCACCTGCAGATAGTGGATCTATTCCTTTATATTTTCTATGTTCGTTTACAGCTGTCTTAAGGAAATTAACAGTACTAACCCCTGGGATTTCAACAGGATACTGGAAACTCATAAAGATACCTTCTCTCGCTCTGTCCTCTGCTGGTAATTCAAGTAAATTCTTACCCTCGAAAGTAACCTCTCCTTTAGTAACATCAAATACTTCTCTACCTGCCAAAACCGATGACAAAGTACTCTTACCAGCACCATTTGGTCCCATTATAGCATGCACTTCACCTGGCTTAACCTCTAGATTAATCCCTTTAAGGATTTCCTTATCCCCTATCTTTGCATGTAAATCTTTTATAACTAACATAAGTCAAAAATTAATTATGAATTATAAATTCTTAATTATCAATATTTTTATCCAACGCTACCTTCAAGGCTTATTTGAAGTAGTTTTTGTGCCTCTACGGCAAACTCCATTGGCATTTTATTTATTACCTCTTTAGCATATCCATTAACTATCAATCCGATAGCATCTTCTGTAGATATACCTCTTTGGTTACAGTAGAATAACTGATCTTCACCAATCTTCGATGTTGTAGCCTCATGCTCAACCATAGCAGAAGGATTTTGTACATCAAGATATGGGAAAGTATGTGCTCCACACTCATCACCTAATAACAACGAGTCACATTGTGAAAAGTTCCTTGCTCCTTTACAGTCTTTCGCAACCTTTACAAGACCTCTATACGAGTTTCTTGATTTACCTGCCGAAATACCTTTAGAAACAATTGTAGACTTAGTATTGTTTCCAATATGTATCATCTTAGAACCTGTATCTGCTTGTTGGTGATTGTTAGTAACTGCTACCGAATAGAATTCAGAGCTAGAACCATCACCTTTTAATATAGTACTTGGGTATTTCCATGTTATCGCACTTCCTGTTTCTACCTGAGTCCATGTTATACGAGAATTTACTCCCTCACATAATCCTCTCTTAGTAACAAAGTTGAAGATACCACCTTTACCCTCTTTATTTCCTGGGTACCAGTTCTGAACTGTCGAATATTTAACCTCAGCATTATCCATTGCAATAATCTCAACTATTGCAGCGTGTAACTGATTCTCATCTCTTTGAGGAGCTGTACATCCTTCCAGATAACTTACATATGAATCATCCTCAGCAACTATCAATGTTCTTTCAAACTGACCAGTTTCAGCTGCGTTAATTCTAAAATATGTTGATAACTCCATAGGGCATCTAACGCCTTTAGGAATGTAACAGAATGATCCATCACTAAATACTGCCGAGTTAAGGGCTGCGTAAAAATTATCTCTATATGAAACTACTTTTCCAAGATATTTCTGTACCAAATCAGGATGGTGAATTACTGCCTCAGAGAACGAACAAAAGATTATTCCTTTCTCTGCAAGAGTTTCTTTAAAAGTTGTCTTTACAGACACTGAATCCATCACTGCATCAACTGCAATTCCCGATAGAGCCATCTGCTCTTCCAACGGAATTCCAAGCTTATTAAAAGTATCTTTAAGCTCAGGATCCACATCATCCCACTCTTTATCTTCTGTCTGTTTAGGAGCAGCATAGTATATAACATCTTGATAATCAATTTCTGGCATATCAAGATAAGCCCACGTTGGTACCTCTAACGTCAACCAATGGCGATAAGCCTTCAGTCTGAACTCTAACATCCATTCTGGCTCTTCTTTCTTCTTAGAGATTAAACGTACTACGTCCTCACTCAATCCCTTACCAATGGTTTCAGTTTCGATATTTGTTACAAATCCGTATTTATATTCCCCGCCTGTAACGTCTTCAATTATATCATCTTTATCCTTAGCCATATATCTTATCTTTAAGGCAACAAAGGTAAACATTTTTATTACCTATGTATAATTAAATCAATACACTTTTCCATGGACAAAGGTAAAAAACAAATATTTATATACAAGCTATTTAGATTGTTTTAAAATAAGAATATATCTAGCGCGACAAATCTTCATAAATCCGCTTATAAACATTAAGAGTTTTACTATCAAAACAGACGATAAAAACGGTACTTATTCCGCCATTATTCTCAGTAAAGTTCATTATTTCTGTTAACGCAATTCTACTTGCTAGCTCAACGGGATATCCATAAATACCCGTACTTATAGATGGAAAGGCAATTGACTTCACTTTATTTTCCAATGCAAGCTGTAAACTACTTTTATAACAATTTGCCAACAATTGCGCTTCCTCTGCATCGCCTCCTCTCCAAATCGGACCAACAGTGTGTATAACATATCTGACAGGCAGATTATAGCCTTTTGTTATTTTAGCCTCTCCTGTATTGCAACCACCTAATGTTCTGCACTCCGCTAATAATTCAGCACCAGCACCTCTATGAATAGCACCATCAACACCCCCTCCTCCTAAAAGAGACTTATTTGCTGCATTAACAATCACATCTACATTTTGCTTAGTTATATTTCCTAATAATATTTCTATTTGTATTGCCATAATAATCTGTTTACATTGATTTTACATCATCATACACAATTAACAAATTTAACCATAATAATTATATTCCAAAGCAATATCAACTTCGTACCCTCTACCTATCAAACCCTGCTCAACTCCCATTATTTTATAAAAAATGGGAGTTAATACGAAGAGGGTAGGTAGAGGGTACGAAGTTGATACAAATCTGACATACAAAAAAAAGGGTATCCATAAACTGGACACCCCCTAAAACTACTATAAAATAACTCAATTTCTTACTAGAAATGCATATACATTTCCGGATCTTCATTACTTACTATATAATTTGTTTCTCCATACTCTGCTAAATAAACAGGAACAATAGTCCAACCTTTTTCACTAAATAAGATATCATAAAGTAACTTACCCGCTTCAGAATCCATCATCGCATTTATTTCTTCTTCAGTAAAATCAACTCCGTAACCATCTGTTACATACTCTCCAAAATGGAACACAACTGTATTTTCACTTGTCTTTTCAAATTCAGAAATCTTAATTTCAATATCATTCCAATCTTCAAAACCTATTGTAAGATTTCTCATATTGAAAGTCCCAGAGAAATATGGTGAATAACCTATCGCTCTTAATCCTGATGCAGGATTAAGATTTTTAAAAGATTCTATCATCTTAGGACTCATATAATTTGCACTTCCTCCAAATCCATTTGGTTTAAATGCTATATCATATGCTCCTGCAATCTCAATTGGACATTCTGTTTCATACTTAAATGCACCAACAACTCCTTCATCAAGAACATCAAACTGATTGTTTACCTCATCATATTTAAAGGACCTAACAGCTATTCCATTAATTTCTACTGCATGATGAAACTCAAAACCCTGATGAGTAAAATTAATTGGCATATATTCTGCGACATCCTTTTCTCCATCATTATAATAGATTCTAAGTTTCTGCATATCATCATAATATACCATATTAAGTTTTGAATCCCATCCTTCAACAGATAAATTCAAATAAAATGGAACAACCTTTTCATTTCTTCTTAAAATCTCCTTATTCATTGCTGGATACTTCAAAATATCATCCCATGCAGTAGTAGATGCTTTCACAAGAATAAATGGATCCTTATTAACTCTTTCTTCTAAGTAAATAGTATCCTTATTGACAGAAAACTTCTTAAATGCAAATTCAAGTTCTCCACCAAATCCCTTACCATCTTTTCCTAATTCAGGGTCTGTCATTTTCGAAAACTTACTATACGTTTCAAAAATAAGAAGAGGACGATCTAACATTGTTACAGAATATAAAGAACTATCTTCATAGTCACCTACCCCCCAATTCATATTAACTACACCCTTATCATCAAATTTCAGGACATAGGTAAAACCTCCTAACAACTCAGGATTTGGATAATAATGCGCTAACCATCCAGTTTCAGAAGAAAGTAAAGCTTGTTGCCATTCATCCAACTCAATATTGACTCTTTCATCAGGAGAAAGATCAAACTCACTCTCAAAATCGCTTGTACATGACGCAAAAAATGCAACCACACAAACAATTAAATATGTATATATCTTTTTCATAAAATCGATTCTAAATTATTTTCCTTCTAATTCTTCCAAAAGCACAGCTATTTCTGCCTGCAATTTATAAATATCAATACCCCAAATTTGCAACATATAATCAGCTATAATCTTTTCTTTATTTCTTAATGCTGCTTTAGGAACTTTTGAGGCTTCAATATCTACATCATAGTTATCGTCATAGATTTTAATATTATCAATCTGCTCATTCCAGTCTTCATTACTCATTGTAAGAAAGTGAGATAACATTTCTACGAAATCCTCATCAGGATTCAACATAGAATAACCTGTTATAAAGCCTTTTTTTCTTGCTTGTGAATCGTAAAAATTCATCCAGTTTGATGTATACTCAGTTGTAATCTTAGCGTACTCTACAGGATATGCAACAGTCTGATGAAGAATATGACCAAATTCATGATGCATTGTTCTAAAAACACGAAGTATATTTCTATAATTAAATGATCTTTCATGAGGCTCCAGACCTTCCAGATTAAAATTTATGTAGTTCAAATCAAAAATTGTAATCTTTCTTCCTCCTTCTGCCTGACCAAGCACTATTGATCCATTATCATTATAGTTATGACTACCAACCAATACTATTTGTTTAGGAATAAATCTTTTCATGAAACTCTCATCGGAGTTGTTAAAGTAGGGATCAATCCACACTTTCTTCATTCCTTCAAGAAAAGGAATAATATTATCCAATGCAGCAGGAGTCAATATTTTAGTATTATCAACCTCAGAATTATCCCATTTATACTTTACCTCTACATTAAAAGGGATTGTATAATTTTCTCTTATCCATATATCTACTTCATTTAACTCAGGAGTAGATGTATCAATTAGTGATTTTCCTAAATCCTCTTCACCACATGATGAAAATAAAATCACAAATGATATTACTATATATATAAATCTTTTCATAGTCTATTATATTTTACATTATCTTGGATTAGCTTTCAATCCTATTGCAATTGCCTGTGCCGGTATTTGAATAACCCTTCTTAGGTCATTTTTAGGAAGTGTTATCGAAGCACCATCTACAACATCGTGAACAACTTCAATATTATACCTTCTAAGATCAAACCATCTCATACCTTCGTGAATAAACTCTCTTCTACGTAGGTCTAACAAGTATGATAAATACCATTTCTGATCTGCATCAATAGCATAAAAGCTAGAAATATCCTGAGGAGCAACCTTTGCATATGCATCCTTAATTTTATCTAAATCAATTTTATTAGCAGGATTATAACTCTTTGACCTCTTTGATAAATAAGTATCAATATCAGCAAGAGCACTTCCATAATCTTTATTATTACTCATCACATATGCTTCAGCTCTATTAAACAATACTTCTTCAGCTGTAAACAAAGGGAATACTGCATTTGAAAATCCTATATCTGGATTATCTCCATGACTCTCTGTACGAGGTTTAACCTTCGGTAAAAAACCTAAATTTTGATCCCCAGCAGCATATAATATTTTATCAGAAAATGCTAAATTAAATCTCATTTCACCACTAATTTCCTGACCAAACAATTCTGTAATTTTAGCTGGAGATAAAGAATATCTAAATACTACAGCACCTGAACCCCATTGTGAATATTGTCTGGCTAACAACATATTTGAAGCCTCTTCTGCCTTAGTATACTGAGCCCATAATTCATTTGCAGTATATGTAAGATACTTACCATTCCAATCCCTTAACTTACTAGCCGCATCAGCTCCAAGAGCCTTGTCAGAATATTCTATAACTTTATCCCACTCTCCTTTGTAAAGATAAAATCTAGAAGCAAAAGCATAAAGAGCAGACATTGTAAAATGATATTTAGGAACAGTATAACTATCATCTCTAACTAAAGACAAGGCATCTTTCAGGTCTTTCTCTATATTTTCATAAACAGTTTTAACAGATGCTCTTTTATACTCACCATAAACAACTGTCTCAGATTTATCAACATAAGGGACACCTAAATCCGTTTCAGCTGTCTCAGGATTATATGTTTTAGCAAATAAATTAACCAACATAAAGTGATTATATGCCCTAATTGCCAAAGCTTCACCTTTTTGTGCTGAATAATCATCCTTATTATCCACTCCTTCAATTGCATCTAATACATGATTAGTAGCAGCAATCCCGGCATAACACGCATTCCAATAAAACACAGGAGTATCATATTGCTCTGATCCACTTTCTCTCCAATAATATGAATCTTCATTTACTATGTATTCGGCAACTCTCTGACTCGCTCCCTTATCACCTGCATTATCCGACATAGCCTCTGCTAACCCTTGATAAGCTGCTTCAGGATACGCTGAAACAAGCAACTCACTCATAGCTTGAGGCGAATCAAGAACTGTTCTATTATCTGGCGTCTCATCCAGAAAATCATCGCATGAGGCAAATGAAAATACTCCCCATACTATTATTAATATATATTTAAGATTCTTCATAGTTATATCTTTTAAAAACCAATTTTAAGAGAAAATGTAAATTGCTTAGGTACTGGCATTGCTACACCACCTGAACCGATAAACTCAGGATCCTGTCCATTAAGTTTTTTATCTGCATACAATAAGAACAAGTTAGACCCCTGTAATTTAACAGATGCAGATCCAATTCCTACATGAGAAAGCAAAGTCTTAGGTAGTTTATATGAAAGAGATATTTCTTTCATTCTGATAAAAGAACCATCAGCAACTCTGGCAGTTGACATATTATATGCATTATAAGTCTTAGTATAATTCACATCATACTGACGTTGCGCCACAATTGTTGGAATATCCGTTCTATTCTCATCACCAGCAAGCATCCAACGATCAAAGAATTCTTTAGGCATAGCATCTAAGTCACTGTATTTACCTTTAAATTGTGGATAAAGTCTTACTTTATTTCCAAATTGATATGTCATAAACACATTTAATTTCCAACCTCCATAAGTAAATGCATTACCAAAACCTCCGGTAACAGTAGGATCAATTGAACCTTCATACTTCAAATGATCAATCTTGTTCGATTGAAAATCAATATCCGTTACAGTCTCTTCACCGTCTTCATTAATAAAAGTTGGTAATCCCTCATCATTCAAGCCTTTATACTGAATAGAGAACAAACCTCTTACAGGATACCCCTCTAATGGTCCTCCTGTATCTTTAACTAAGTTATAAACTTTTGGAAATGACTTAAGATTAGTAATCTCATTATGGTTATATGCAAATGTCAGATTTGTATCCCAACCAAACTTATCAGTCTTAATATTATGAGTAGACAACGTAAATTCAACCCCATATGACTTCATATCAGCATAATTAGCAAACTTCCAGAATTCACCACCAATACCTGATGTTTTAACAAATCCAATCAAATCAAAACCATCACGTCTATATGCATCTAAACTTAAATTAATCTTGTTATGAAATAATCCAAGATCAACTCCAAGATTTGTTTCATACTGTTTCTCCCAGGTAAGTTCAGAGTTCTCAAGAGCATCAACATACATCATTGTTTCCTGCTCAGAAAGATAAGGACGGTCCGTTACCTTATTCATTAACACTAATGACGAATTTGTTGCAGCACCCATACTAGCTGTAAGTCCGTATGTACCCCTAACAACTAGGTGAGAAATTGTTTCTGAATATTTCAGAAACTCTTCCTCTGATATATTCCAAGAACCACTCACATTCCATGTTGGCAACCAACGTGCAGAACTAGATTTACCTAATTTATTAGAACCATCATATCTATATGTACCATTTACAGTATATTTACCAGCATATGAATAACTACCTGTACCGAAGAAAGCAGCATATCTATCACGATATTGATCCATTCCGTAATATGAATATCCATTCTGTAACTGCTGTCTAATAAAGTTAGGATCAATAAAAGGAACCCCTCCTCTATTCCACTGATAACCAACACCATCAAATGAACTATTTTGTCTATCTGACGACTTAACCTCTGTTCCTGCAAGAACATTCACTATATGAACTTCATCAAAAATCTTATTCCAGTTAGCAGTACCTCTAAAATAGTAGTTTAATAAAGTATTATCTGCTCTATTATAAAAACCACCTTTAGGTAAAGATATTAACGGAAGTGCATCAGGATTCTCATAATCTTTAAAAAGGAATTTATTATTCTTAGCAATCTCAAATGTTTCATTAGCTCTATAAGCAGATGCCATATTTGAATTTTCTTTAATCTTATGTTCCTGAGTAGACTTTACATATCTGATTGATCCAACTAAATTCAGATCTAAACCTTTTATCACTTTATAATCTAAACTACCTTGAATCTTTAAATCCAACACATCAATATCAAGATAATTATTTTTCATCTCATCAATAATATTGAAATTAGCATAGTTCATTCTATAATACTCATAATTTCCATTATCATCGTAAGGACGAAGAACTCTACTAGTATTTAATGCATAAGAGAAAGGATTTATATCGAAATCTCTTGTATATTGTCCATTCAGAGGATCTTCTGTACGACTAACAGTTCCAGGAGCCTTTTGCTGACGGAAAGAACTTGCCGCAATAAATCCTACCTTTAATTTTTCTGTTATATTAACAGAAGCATTTGCATTAATAGTATACCTATCTACTTTATCAACTAATGACCATCCTTTATCACCATAGTAACTTGTTGAGAAATAAAAATTACTTTTGTCAGTACCACCTGCTAAACTAACAGAATGATTTTGAGTAATTGTATTTTTAAATAATACATCAAACCAATCTGTATTTTGCATTTCATATTTTTGCAAAAATTTAGCTCTAGCTTCAGGAGTATTAACAAGTCCAAATTCTCCGGTAGTTGTATTATAAGTATTTATTAAATCATACATTTTCTTATAAATACCACCATTCTTCTGGCGAGAAATATCAGAGTGATTAAACCAACCTTTAGATTCAAGTTCTCTATATACAGACATTTGCTCACGAGAATTCATAATATTATAGTCAGAATAGCTAGGTTTCATCCTCATAGTATATTCACCAGAATACGAAACTTTAGCAGAACCTGCTTTACCTCTTTTTGTAGTAATTACGATAACACCATTCATCGCTCTTGCTCCATAAAGCGCAGTTGCCGATGCATCTTTAAGAATCTGAAAGCTTTCAATATCATCTGAGTTTAATCCTGCAACAGCAGAACTAATAAGAGTAGAAGCATCACCAGAAGAAAGGTCATCAGGAGAAACATCAACTACATCCTCTAGTACTACACCATCAACAACCCATAAAGGTTTTTGATCACCATAAATAGAAGAAGCACCTCTTACTCTTACCTTAGGAGCAGCACCAAATGTACCAGAAACAGTCTGTACACTTACACCAGCAGCCTTACCTTCAAGCATCTGACCAACATCAATAACTCCAGCTACTTTAGCATCTTCAGCGGATACCTTTGTGGCAGAACCAGTAAATAACCTTCTGTCAATTTTTTGATAACCTGTAGTAACAACAACCTCGTCAAGAACCTCTGAATCACTCTCTAAAACAACTTTAAGTTCCTTTTGTTTTTTTAGAGTAACCTCTTTTGTTTTCATACCAATAAAAGAGAAAACCAATGTTACTTTTTTACCTTCTTCAACATCAATTGAAAATTTTCCATCAATATCAGTAGCAACACCCAGATTTGTTCCTTTTATAGATACAGACACCCCAGGAAGAGCCAAACCGTCACTATCAACAACAACTCCAGTAATAATATTCTTTTGCTGAGCAGCAATTGGGGCAATTGCTTTCTTGCTTACAACTATTACATCTCCTATTAGGTTATATGTAAATTCTTTACCAAAAACCATATCTACAATTTCTTCAATACTAGTATTATTGAATTCAACAGATATTGTTTTTGATACATTAATTTCTTCTTCACTAAAGAAAAAATCATAATTTGATTGCTTCTCTATTTCATCAACAACCTCACTGATAGTAGCACTCGAGAATTTCACATTTAAGTTTAATCTCTGAGCAAAACTGTCAGCCGATAATTGCATAACCCCTAGAAAAACAAATAACATCGTCAATTTCATGATTCGAACGAATTTAGGAATTTTCTTTCGAGTGCTATTATAGCTCCCGTTCAGTTTTTTTTTCATACATTTGTTAGATTAGAATTAATATTTATTCCACTCTCGTGGTTTATTTATTAACAGGAGAATGTTGCCGCATTCTCCTGTTTTTGTTTATTTGTATATAGAAACCTCCTTTTCTTTTACTACAATTTTTACACCTGCCGATTCTTCAATCATTTTCATAACCTCAGTTAAATTCATATCTCTTGAAATAACTCCTCTAAATCTATAATCTTTAAGTTCTTCATCATGATAAACAACCTTAAAGTCATACCAACGCCTTAATTGTCTTAATATCTTTTCTAGTTTCAAGGATTTAAATACAAATGATCCATCTTTCCACGCAATAAATTCATAAACATCAACTTCTTTCATTGTTGATGTTTTAGTTTCCTTATTATATTCTATCTGATGATTCGGTGTTAATATTTGAGACTCATTAGATTCTGTAGTAGTAAACCTGACTGATCCATTAACTAAAGTTGTATACATCTCCTTCTCATCCTCATATGCACTAATGTTGAATTCTGTTCCCAACACCTCTATTTCAGCTTCATTAACATCAACAATAAATGGTTTCTTCTTATTATGAGTTACAGCAAAATATGCTTCACCTTTTAGAAAAACCTTTCTGTTTTTCTTACCAAAAGCAATTGGATATTTTATCTCAGAATCAGAATTAAGAATAACTCTAGTTCCGTCAGCAAGAGTAAGGGAGTACTCTCCACCAACAGGAACTTTTAGAGTATTATATATTAACTGATCCGACTTAATATCAACTTTTATCGACTTATCGTACTGTAAACCTTTTATTGAATCGTTCACAATCCCTTTTACATTCTTATCGCTAATCTGTACTTTATTATCCACAAGTTGCACCTTTCTTCCATCAGCAAGAGTTAATGTTGCTTTCGATTTAGACTCCACTGTTTTTTTTGCTTCGACCTTTGAGATTACTGGCTTTTCCTGTTTTTTGTTCATATTCCAAACAAGAAACGAACTAGCAAAAACCAGTAAAATTGAAGCAGCTACAGATAGTTGTTTTAGTATTCTAAATCTTTTCTGCCTGGCAATTCTTGAATGCAATCTAGAGTACTCTTCCTTTATATCATAAGTAATTTCATGCTTATCTCGCATTAAAACCTCACGATATGCTATAATATCAGAAACAAGTTCTTCGTCATTGTTAAATATCTCATCTATTTCACTCTGACTAAGTTTACGTTTATCATTAAGAAACTGAGAAATATCCTCTACTTTGTTATAATCCATTCCTTTATAAAAATGTGTTAGCTTTTGTAATTACGCTTATAACACAATTAAGGTTAAAAAATGGGTGAGTCTAAAATGAATTATTTTTGATTTTTTTTATTTGAAGATTGCAAAAAAGAACAACATCTCTTTAGTAATGCGGGTTCTAAGAAATTTTAATCCTGAAGAAATATGAGTTTTTACGGTATTTACAGATATACCTAATTCTTCTGCCACTTCTTTATACTTCATTCCTCCTATGAAACACTTTTCTATTACTTCCTTGCTTCTAGGTGGTAATTGTTCTAAAGCTGCCTGAACTTTATTGATAATTACTTCCTTATCATCAATATTGTTATTTAAATCTATTGCAAGATCATCTATCTGGCTTGAATATTTACGCTCGACAAGCTTATGTCGCAGATAATTTAATGAGTTGTTTCTAACTAATCTATACAAATAAGCTTTTAAACTATATGAAGCATCTAACTCTTCACGTTTATTCCAAACATAAATAAAAGAATCATGAACAATATCTTTTGCCACGTCATTACAATTGACGATTGCCATAGAGTGGTAAAATAATTCTTCTGAATACTCTTTAAAAAAATATTCGAAATTATATTTATTAACTTTTTGCTTAATTAATGTCATTTTTCTCCCTTTATCTCACGTAACGTCGTTCAGACTAGTACAAATTTAATAATATCTTACTACTATGCAAGTTTATGCATTGTATTGGCATATTTATATACTACATCTGTTAGTCAAAATTCTTTTTCTTATCTTTGTACCGTACAATAAAAATATAACGAATGAATATGGAAAACACTACAGTAAAAAAACTTTCTGATTTAGGAGAATTTGGTTTAATAAAACACATAACGGAAAATATTAAATTGAAGCACAATTCTACTGTTAAGGGTGTGGGGGATGATGCTGCTGTACTTGATTATAAGGATAAGAAAACACTTATAAGTACTGATATGCTAACAGAGGGAATTCATTTCGACCTTATGTACACTCCACTTATACACTTAGGTTATAAAGCAGTTGTTTCAAACCTTTCTGATATTTGCGCGATGAATGGTACTCCCCGTCAGATTACGGTTTCTTTAGCTATGGACAAACGTATTTCTCTAGAAATGGTTGACGAACTATATGAAGGAATACATGCAGCCTGTGATAAATATAATATCGATCTTATTGGTGGGGACACCACAGCATCATTAACTGGCTTATGTATTAGCATTACTGTTATTGGAGAAGCTAACAATGAAGATATTACTTATAGAAATACTGCAAAAGAAAATGATCTACTTTGCGTAACAGGTAATTTAGGTGCCGCATATATGGGATTACAATTACTAGAGCGTGAAAAGAAGATATTTGAAGAAAATCCAACTATACAACCAGACCTTGACGGACACGACTATATCGTTGGCCGTCAACTAAAACCAGAACCTCGAATTGATATTGTAAATGCTCTCAAAGAAAAAGGCATTTTACCTAATGCGATGATTGACATTTCAGATGGGTTAGCTTCAGAAGTTATGCATCTTTGTGAAGATTCTGATATGGGATGTGCTATCTATGAAGATAAAATCCCAGTAGATTACGAAACACATAAGATGGCAGAAGAATTCAATATAAATACAACTATTGCTGCTCTTAATGGTGGTGAAGATTATGAACTACTTTTTACTGTTCCTCTTGATAAACACGAAGAAATCACAACTATTGCTGATGTTAAAGTTATCGGTCATATTTGTAAAAAAGAACAAGGTAGACATCTTGTAACCAGAGATAACAATCACATTGAACTAAAAGCTCAAGGATGGATTAACTTTACTGAATAAATTAGGATATGACATATATAAACAAAATAAAAGAATGTAATAATTTTCGCCAACTTGGATTACAGTCAAAAGTAAACAGTCTTTTACGTGAATTCCTAACTAATCGCTATGAAATAGTATTCTCTCTACATGATGCAGAAGTTTCTAATATGTTTACACTATGTCTAATACAAATTCTTCAACTAGATATGTGTGAAGACGAAGAAGAAGAAATTGATGTTTGTAAGCTTGCATATTTTAATGTAAGTAATGTTATTTCAACATGCGAAAATGAATCTTCCAAGATTGAAGCATATAAATACAGAACAATACTTCTAGCCAACTTCGGAGAATTACTTACTGATGGATTAGTGAATGTATTTTACAATGAACGCCAATATTCATCAGAAGAATTTATGGCACAACGTAGTATATGCGATGAATACATAAAAAAAATGCAACTTTCAGATATATACACAATTGACGATATATCAGAAGGTAAATATAGTGATGGATTATTAAATGATATCAGTAATTCTCTTGAAGAGAATATTACTAACGATCCAGAAGAAATTCAAAAAGCAGCACTTATGCACAATATACTTTATGCATACATTAAAGCTGGTTACAAAAAATAAAGCAACAAATTTAATAAAACAAAAGGCTAGTCAATACAAGGACTAGCCTTTTGTTTTATATGGATAAAGATTAACAAAAAGCGTACAGTTAAGTGTACGCTTTTCTTACATAAACACAAAACACCCACAAATACAATTCACTCAATATTACATCATTATAACTTTTGGCACACTGCTTGCAATACAACAAAGCATAATAAAAAAAATAATAACAAACTATGGATAAAATTATCGAGAAGAAACATTGGCTAAAAAGAAAGAAATTCACTGTTATTGCAGCCGCAATCGCAGTTTCTTTTGTTATTTATCAAGTGGCCTTTGCAGATCACAGTTCAAAGTATAAAGTTGATAAAGAAAAAATTGCAATCTGCGAAGTTTCTTATGATGCTTTTCAAGACTACATCTCCGTAACAGGAACCGTAGAACCAATAAAAACAGTCATGCTTGCAGCAATAGAAGGCGGACGAATCGAAGAAATCTTTATTGAAGAAAGTAACGCAGTAAAAAAAGGTGATATTATTATGAAATTAGGTAATCCTAGTCTAATTTTAGAAATATCAAACAATGAGGCTCAAGTAACACGTTCCATCAACGAATTGCAAATGACAAAACTAAATATGCAAACAAACATGATGGATGTCAGAAGTAGATCTCTTGACTTAGAGCTCACACTAATAGACAAAACAAGAAACTTCAATATAAACAAGAAACTATACAACGATAAACTTATCAGCAAAATTGATTTTGAGAAATCGAAAGAAGACTATACAGCAAATGTCGAAAAGATGAAAATTGTTAAGGAGAGACAAAAAAACGACTCTATATTCTACAATCTTCAAATTAAAGCTCTAGGAAAATCTATCGAAAGAATGGAAAACAATCTAGATATGGTTAGAAAGAGAGTTGATAATCTGCTTGTTAAAGCTCCTTGCGATGGAGAACTTGCTCAATTAGCTCCAGAAGTTGGTCAAGTTATTTCATACGGTGCACCCATTGGTAAAGTAAATGTATTAGATTCATATAAGCTACGCCTTGACATTGATGAACATTACATTTCGAGAATAAATAAGAATATAAAAGGAGAATGTTTATTTTCAGGTAAGTACTACAAAGGAAATATCAAGAAAATATACACAGAAGTATCTGATGGTAAATTCCATGTTGATCTGATCTTCACAAAAGACGTTCCAAGAGATATAAGAATAGGACAAACATCAAGAATTAAACTAGAACTAGGAAAACCTGAAAAAAGAACTCTACTTCCACGAGGTGCTTTCTACCAGAAAACAGGTGGAAGATGGGTTTACGTAGTTGATAAAACTGGTAGTTTTGCTACTAAACGTGCTATTGAGTTAGGTAGATATAATCCTAAATATTACGAAGTATTAAGTGGATTAGAAGCAGGAGAACAAGTTATTACATCGGGATACGACATCTTCGGTGAGGCAGAGAAATTAATTTTAAACTAAAAAAATATACGTCATGATTATTACAAAAAACTTAAATAAAGTTTTTAGAACTGAAGAAGTTGAAACTACTGCATTAAACAACATTAACATTCATATTAAAAAAGGCGAATTCGCTGCTATAATGGGACCATCTGGATGCGGAAAATCAACCCTGCTTAACATACTTGGTTTATTAGATAACCCTAGCGATGGTGAACTTCATTTTAATAATACTGAGATTGCAAAGTATACTGAAAAGATGCGTACAAATCTTAGAAAAGGAAATATTGGTTTTGTATTCCAAAGCTTTAATCTTATAGATGAACTAAATGTATTTGAAAATGTAGAACTTCCCCTTCTATATTTAAATATGCCAAGTAAAGAACGTAAAGAAAAGGTTCTGGAAGTACTTGAAAGAATGCAAATTGCACATAGAGCAAAACATTTTCCACAGCAGTTATCTGGAGGTCAACAACAGCGTGTTGCAATAGCCAGAGCAGTCGTTGCTAACCCTAAACTTATTCTTGCAGATGAGCCAACAGGTAATCTTGACTCTAAAAATGGTATTGAAGTAATGAACTTACTAAAAGAACTTAATAGAGAAGGAACTACTATCATTATGGTTACTCACTCAGATAGAGACGCCAATATGGCACATAGAATTATCCGCTTATTTGATGGACAAGTTGTTATTGAAAATGTAGCTGCCCCTGTTGAAGTATGCGCTAACTAATCTTATTAAAATAAATCCCCAACTAAGTACCCATAAACTAAACACAATAAAATGCTATTTATAAATAATATAAAAATAGCTATTCGTAACGCAATGCGAAATAGACTATTCTCTTTGATTAATATATCTGGACTTGCACTTGGACTTGCTTGCTGCCTTGTAATTGTTCTTTATGTTACTCAAGAATTAAGCTACGACAAATACCATAAAAATGCAAAGGACATATACCGTGTAGGCGTAGAAGCCAACATAAATGATAATTACTGGAAAGTACCTAGTACACAATCTCCTCTAGGAAAAACGCTCAAAAGCGAATATCCGGAAGTTGAAGAATTCATGAGACTTGCCAATTATCAAGAACAGATGATAAAAGTTGAAGAAAGAAGTCATGTGGTAAATAAAATATACGCCGTAGACTCTACTTTCTTTTCATTCTTTAATAATACTTTTCTAGCTGGAAACAAAAATGCCTTAGCAAAAAACAACTCTGTTATTCTTTCAAGAACTACAGCAGTTAAATTCTTTAAAACAGTTGAAAATGCAATTGGCAAGACAATATCACTAAGAGATCAGGCTTTCAATGTAGAAGCTATTGTTGAAGATTGCCCCAACAATACGCATTTAAAATATAATATGCTGTTTTCTCTATCTAAGAGCGAATGGGCAATGGCTGATAATTGGAGTTCAGATGGAATGCAGACTTACATCAAGTTAAAGCCTAATTCAGACTACAAATCTTTAGAGAAAGGATTAGCTGCAGTTGTTGAGAAACGAATACTGCCTGCTTTCACAAAGCATCTTAATATCGATTTATCAGCACCTAACTATTATAGGTATTATTTGATGCCAATGACAGATATACATCTTGAGTCTCATTCTATAATTGAATATGAAGAGAATGGAAATAGAACATATGTTAATATGTTTATTATCATTGCTATATTTATTTTACTTATAGCATGCGTTAACTTCTCTAATCTATCTACAGCAAAAGCATCTACAAGAGCTAAGGAAATTGGTGTTAAAAAGTCTTTAGG
>Ga0193964_1000489_pt1 | contig 19257 bp, 10 predicted proteins | sample FB_7_MG_FD_140323 | JGI IMG/M metagenome (GOLD analysis project Ga0193964, IMG submission 140323) | Microbial mat bacterial communities from the Broadkill River, Lewes, Delaware, United States - FB_7_MG | ecosystem: Environmental > Aquatic > Freshwater > River > Microbial mats | place: USA... | reverse complement strand
AATAAATGAGGCTAAACTTCCGTCAATATTCTTTGTTCTATACATTAATATACGTGATGTCATTTTTTCGCAAATGATTGATATGGTTTTTGCTATTTCTAAAGCAAAGAAACCATTTGTAGTCATTAGTTGTTTGAAACTATTAATATCTATCATTAATATACTTGAATCCTCAACTGCAATAGCTGAGAAATGATTAATGTTATCGCAGAATGCATACTGGAGACCGATAAATCTGTCCTTTGGAATAATCCTTACTGTATTGTTTTTATTATTTGCACTAACGTTAAGTTTTGCCAATCCATTTAATACATAGCAGATATGTGTAGTGAAACTTCCTTGTTTGATAATATTTTCGCCTTTACTGAAAGAAAGTATGGTGCTATTTTTGGCAATACTATCAAAATCCAGGTTCGATAAAGTTTCAAAACATTCATGTTTTAGCATGTTTTTTAGCTCATATATCTGCATAATAACTAGTTTTAGAAATTTAGATTTACTGGCAATAGTGCAAAATTACACTATGTATTTTGTAACAACAAAGATATTCGCTATATCGAAATATACAAATATTTTCTGTTAATGTTTCATATTTTCAAGGATATAACTGTTAATTGCCTCTTTGCTAGTTAATGAGAGTTGTGGTATAAGGTAGTGAGATATTGCACTCTAATAAGGTGTATTCTATTATAGCAAAAGGGAAAATCTATCACCGATATTATTACATAGTTATACGATATAGTTTATATTTTTGTCGTACAAGTTTTAAAGAAAGATAAAAGAAGTATTTAAAGCCTAAAATATATTAATCCTTTGAGATTAAAAAAAGATATAGTGTTTGATTAATTAAAAAACGGCTGTACTAACTTCGGTTAGTCAGCCTTTTTTTTTGGATTGTAGGTATAACTAATTGCATAGAATGCAGTATATTAAAAGTATTACACAAATAATAACATAAATTGGGAAATAATGTTTTGGATTGAGTTTATAATTGTCTTGTTGGCTATTTTCATAGGAGCAAGGATTGGTGGAGTAGGATTAGGTGTAATGGGTGGAGTAGGACTAGCTATTCTGACATTTGGTTTTGGATTACAACCGACGTCGCCACCTATTGATGTAATGTTAATGATTGTAGCTGTAATAACAGCGGCTGCTGCTATGCAAGCGGCAGGTGGTTTGGATTACTTAGTGAGTCTTGCAGAAAAGATGCTAAGAAAACATCCTAGTAGAATAACCTTTTTAGGTCCTATAGTTACTTATCTGTTTACATTTGTTGCAGGTACTGGACATGTTTCATATTCGGTTCTTCCAGTAATTTCTGAAGTTGCCTTAGAAACAGGAGTTAGACCAGAAAGGCCTTTGTCTATTGCAGTAATTGCATCTCAACAAGCGATTACAGCTAGTCCAATATCAGCTGCGACTGTTGCACTATTAGGTATGCTTAGTCCAATGGGATATCAACTGATAGATATATTAATGATAAGTATTCCTGCAACTATATCAGGTGTTTTAGTAGGTGCATTCTTTGCTAATAAAATGGGTAAAGACCTGGAAAAGGATCCAGAATATCTTAAAAGATTAAAAGCTGGTGAGTTAGAGCGTCCTCATAGCCATGCTGATCAAAAGAATATACCTTTAACAGCAAAAATTTCTGTTTACTTATTTGTACTTGGTGCAATTGCAATTGTATTTTTTGGTTCTTTTGCTTCACTTCGTCCAGAATGGTTAGTAGAAGGAAAGATGGTTCGTTTAGGTATGCCGGAAGCTATTGAGATAATCATGATGGTGGTAGCTGCTTTAATTCTTATCTTCTCTAAAGTTAATGTTGAGAAAATTGCAAAGGGTAATGTATTCCAAGCTGGAATGCAGGCTGTTATTGCAATCTTCGGTATCGCATGGATGGGAGATACATTCTTCTCAGCTAATATGGAATTCTTAGGAGGTTCAATTAAAAACTTAGTTACAGATATGCCTTGGTTATTCGCAGGTGCATTATTTGTATTATCTATATTACTATATAGTCAGGCAGCAACGGTTAGAGCTCTTATGCCACTTGGTATTGCTCTTGGACTACCAGCACCTGCACTTATTGCAATGTTCCCAGCAGTTAATGGGTATTTCTTTATTCCTAATTATCCTACAATTGTAGCGGCTATAAACTTCGATAGAACAGGAACAACAAGAATTGGTAAATACTTACTAAATCATAGTTTTATGATACCTGGATTAGTTGCTACAATAGTTGCTATTTCGTTAGGATTTTTGTTTATCAGTTTCCTTTAAATAATTAATGATTAAATAAATACACGAACAAAATCGTAGTAGTTTTCGTACATGCATGAAGTATTAACTAAAAACTGCTATTTAAAAACAGACAAAATGATAAGAAGATTTTTATTTGTGGTGTCAATAATTGTTCTAGGAACAATGACATCTTTACAAGCACAGAAGTTACCAAATGTTACAATTATTGCAACAGGTGGAACAATTGCAGGTTCTGGTGAATCTAAGATTCAAACTAAGTATACTGCAGGGGTTGTTACAGTTGACAAACTTATTGCAGCAGTTCCTGAAATTATGAATATTGCAAAAATCAAAGGTGTTCAGATTTCAAGTATTGGTTCTCAGGATATGAATGATGAAGTTTGGTTGAAACTTGCTAAGAAAATTAACGAACTTTTTGCATCTGACGATTGTGATGGTGTTGTAATTACTCACGGAACAGATACAATGGAAGAAACAGCTTATTTTCTTAATTTAGTTGTTAAGAGTAACAAGCCAGTTGTATTAGTTGGATCTATGCGTCCTGGTTCAGCTCTTTCTGCTGATGGTCCTATGAACTTATTTAATGCTGTATCTGTTGCAGCCAATAAAGAGTCTGTAGGTAGAGGTGTTATGGTTGCAATGAATGATGTGATTTTAGGTGCTGATGACGTAACAAAGTCAAACACTACTAACGTAGCAACATTCGTTTGTCCTAACTGGGGACCACTAGGTTATATGCATAATGGAATTCCTACTTTCAGAAGAGCGACTACTGTTAAGCATACTATACAGTCAGAGTTTGATATTATGAATCTAGATAAACTACCTAAAGTAGATATTATTTATAGCTATGCTAATGTAAATTCAGTAATTGTTGACGCTCTTGTTAAAGACGGTGTTAAAGGTATTGTACACGCTGGTGTTGGTAATGGTAACCTTTATAAAACAGTATTTGCTAAGTTAGCACAAGCTCAAAAAGATGGTGTTCAAGTTGTAAGATCATCTAGAGTTTACTCTGGTTCTACTACATTAGATGCTGAAGTTGATGATGCTAAATATAACTTCGTTGCTTCTTTATATAAGAATCCACAAAAATCTAGAGTCCTTTTAATGCTTGCATTAACTAAGACTAATGATTATAAAGAGATTCAAAGAATGTTTTATGAATACTAGTATATAAAATATAACTAAAATTAATGGAGTTACTGGTTATTTGTAACTCCACTAACTTAAACCAAATGTTATGAAAAACTTAAGATTATTTGCTACAGTAATGTTCTGTACATTAATTTTTGCAAGTAATGTTTTTTCTCAAGAAGGAGAGAAATCTCTTGCAGAAAGACTGAAACTGGTTGAAAAACAAAATAGTGCTTTTAACTTTTACTTGAATATGCAAAGTAGAGGAGATATACTATTGGAAGATGGTAATTTTACTCAGGCTTTATTTAGAAATCATCAATTAAGATTGGAAATGAGAGGTTCTATTGTTGATGGTGTTACTTATCGTTTGCGTCACAGATTAAACAAATCAAATGCTGGTCAAAATCTTGATGGTATTTCTAAAGCTACAGATATTGCATCTGTAACAGTTAGAGCATTACCTGGGTTCCATATTACTTTAGGTAAGCAATGTGCTGCTTATGGGGGTTATGAATTTGACTTGAATCCAATTGACATCTATGAGTATTCAGATATGATAGAATATATGGATAATTTCCTTGCAGGTATTGATTTTAACTATGTAATTGGTAAGCAAGAATTCCGTTTCCAGATTTTAGATTCAAGATCGTCTAAATTCCAGAATGTTTATGCTGATTATGCTAATAGCGCAGGTGCTGTTAAAGGAAATGACGGTGAATACTATCTGAATAGTAAAGTTCCTTTCTTGTATACATTAAACTGGAATGGTGATATCTTAGATGGTACAATTAAAACAAGATGGTCATATACTTATGGTGTTGATGCTGATGATACATATATGAGATATGTTGCTTTAGGTACTCAAGTTTTGATTACAGAAGATATTCAATTACAAGCTGACTGGATGAATTCAAATGAAGACGTTGATAGAAAAGGAATCATGACTTCAATGATTGATAATGGTATGGTTGCTACTGATGCGAAGTATAATTCATTTGTTGCTAAAATAGACATGAGAGCTAATAAGGATTGGAATTTCTTCGTAAAAGGGATGTATGAAACTGCAACAGCAGACGGATTAGAAGATGAGGCTCGTGTGGCTCTAGGTTTTATGGGTGGTGTAGAGTATTCTCCATTTGCTGATAATATTAAGTTCTTTGCTAATTATTCAAGACGTGATTATTCGTTTGAAATGGCATCTTATGGAGATGATTATAATACAGATAGATTCTCTATTGGTCTTGTATATAGATTGAAAATGTTTTAATTTTTAGGGAAAAAATTATAGATAATATTTATTTGTTATTAGAATGGCTACTCAAACTTATGTTAGAGTAGCCATTCTTTCTTATGATTGTTGCTTTATTCTTTGTAAAGATGATCAGCGCCAATAGTCCCATTTAAGTCTTTCAGGTATTCAATAGATTTGAAATACTCTAGATCCTTTTTAGCTTCTTTAATCTTATCAGTAAGATTTAATGTCTTTACTGTTTCAGAGTTAAGATCATTACTCATGAATTCTTTGATGTAATTAATCTGTTGTTTTTGATATTCAACATCGATTTGTTGCTTACGCATTAGACGCTCTTTATACCAGTCAGAGTTTATTACATATTCTCTTGTGAAGTATTTACGTAATTCAGGATTGCTAATATCCTTACCTTCATACTCTCCATATGCCATAATATGAAGTAATATTCTTAATGGAGGAATAGCAGAATCAATGCTTCCATCAGCAAAATAGTTCTTAGAAACCTTTTCTTGTGCTTCAATGATATTATTAATTCCATCAGCATAAGCATCAAGATCTTGAATCTCAGGCATAAGCATTCTTTCTGTAAAGATTGCTTGAGGTTCGTCAAAGATTCTATTCATATATCTAAATAAGAAGTTATCTGTAATACGATAACCTAATCTACTTGCTTTGATTTTTTCACCTTTATATTCAAAATCGTCAACTTTTTCAAGAGATCCTTCTTTAATTAGTTTCTTAGGATCACGGTTTTCTTCTTTAAGCCTACACCATAGTTCAGGAATTAATAAAGAGATATCATGATCAAAACGTGAATCTGCACCAACATAACCAGCAGCAGATGAGAATCCTTCGTATCCTGTAAGAATATGAGATAATAAAGTATTATTCAAATCCGAAGTAGGACTAAGCATGTTGAAAGGTCCCTTAGTTAATGCTCCTTCTGAACCTGCTCCTGTAGTAGAAGGTGATTTACCAGTCAGACTACATATAAAATCCATGAATAATTCAGGTAGCTCCTGATAGTGGATAGGATTGTATACACTAAGAGCACGAATACCAGCCTCTTTTTCAGCAGGATTATTTCTACGTCCAGGTAATACTGCATTTACAGGATGAACAACAGGTTCATCGATAGGAATATGTCTTGAAAGACGAATACCAACTTCGGCTAGTCTATCATCAACAGGGTTTACCAGATCAGGACGTATCTGTAAATATCTAGGATTCTTAGAAGGAGCACCATCTACCATACGGGGATGAGAAGGAGTGATGAAATATCGTCCATCATTTACTTCGGCACCTTCGTGAATCAATTTCTGAATAGGTTTAGTATATTTATCAAAACCAATAGCGTCATCAATAAGATTTTGACCATCTTCTGATGTTAATGGCTCATAGTTAGATGTAAAGTTGTTACGCATTGAAAGATCTGACTCAGCTTCTTTATCGTAACCTCTGTTAATCGCTTCATCAGGTCTTTGGAAGAAACGACGCTCACAGTTAGCAGTAATCTTAATACTTTCGTTCTTGTAATCCTTATTCAAATGCTTAAATCTATGAGAAGGTAATACAATAGAAGCTGTAATATCATCCTCCATTTGTATTTTTGCAGCAGCAATAAAGTCGGCACGTAATTTATGTAAATACCATGAGTTATTTTTAGCAAAACCAACACGTAGGTATGATGCTACTAACTTTCTATTATCGAATAAAAGTTCATTACCATTATGACCATTAACAACATCTACAGAGAAATATTCTTTCCAATCACAATCGCTCTTTAGTGGACGATAGAAACGTTTCACATATAAGACAAGAGCTTTTACATTGTCAGGTATAGATTCTAAGAAGTCATTATATTCTTTTGTATAGAAATGAGACGGAGTAAGCAGCTTAACAACAGAACCAAGAGTTCTCTTGTCGCTTAATAGTTGACGTGAGTTCTTAGCTTTTTCAGTAGCATCTTTCCATCTACTAGCATAATCGTAATTAATAATCTCATCAGCTTTCTTAAAGTCTTCTTCCATATTGTTTATATAGAAAGAACTGTATATAATTGCATTAAGCAATGACTTAGAAATCTCTGATTTTCCACCTCCAGAAACAGTACATGGCTTATGGCAGAATGTACCTTCAGCATATGTACTAACTAATCTCCAAGAAGGAGCAGAAGGATGTTTCTCCATGTGTAGCTTGTAGCCAGAAGGATGTACATAATAATGTTCAGGTAATAGTTTTATAGTTTGTTTCTTGCCTTTGATTTCCCATGATACTGTACTTTCGTATAAATCAATATAAGTATCCTCTGGAATATATATAATATTGTCAAATTGCTTGTCAACACCATATCCTTCTTTATGAAGGTTCATTAATTCACCATGCTTTGCAATAACATCTTTAAATGAATATTGTTTATTAAGGATTTTATCCATAAAGACTTTACCATCGAAGAATATACCAATATTCTTACGAGGGAATGCTATAGCGCCACCAGCATGTTCTTCTTCAGATAATCCATAAAGGTTGGCAGAATAACTTATTTGAGTTTTAATCTCTTTCTTAGAATAACCAAAGTAGTTGTCAGCAATAATAGTAATGACAACACCGCTTTCGTCACGACAAGTTAGCTTAAATGGTTGTCCATCATTATATTTTTCATCCTCTTTCTTCCAACAAACACCATCGCGACGTTGACGTTCAGTGGCATCATCATAATGAGGTAGACCAAGCTCTTTCTTAGTTATATTAAGAATATGTGGAGCAAGTACAATACAACCAGTATGACCAGTCCAGTGATCTATATCTAAACCAGAATCATTAATAGATATTGTAGGATCTCCAGCATTTCCGAAGATTGATTCAACAAAGTCAGTATTACTCACAAATGATGCCGGAGCAAAGTATCGTACTTCAAGAGACTTCTGACTGATGATACCTTTTACTTCAGGACAGACTATTGGTCGCATGAATAGCGATACATATAATTTTGTATGTTCTTCCTGATTAGATGTGAAAGGAAGATTTTGTAATTCTTCTGGAGCATTAAAAGCAGCCTTAAGAAAACGACTGAAAGCAATTTTAGGTACTTCAATCTTGTCGAAAGGAACAGGAAGTCCTCCTTCTACAATGTGGAAAGAGCCTTTTGTTGTTCTTCTGTCATGTTTAGGATTATGAAGAACACCCTGCTTTATTCTATATGATTTTAGATATTCATTTGAAAAGTCATTACTGTCAGGAGATAAACTCAATTCACGAGCAAGTCCTTCTTGATCTAATACAAAAGTAGAAGTTGGAATCTGAGGTTTTTTTTCATCAACATCTGTAAGGTATCGATCAATAAAGTTTTGAATTCTTTGATCAGCTGGACATAGATGATCGGGTACAAGCTTTTTCTTTGCTTGGTAGTTTAAAACTAGGTTTCTTGTTAATTCTATGAATTTAGGATCAGATAACTGATTGCCATATTCATCCGTATCTGTGTATGTTGGTTGTCCCATTGCAGCCAACTGCAGATTTATGTAGCGAATAATGTCTTTTTGTCTTTCGCTATTCTTTGTTTGTATTGTCATCTTTGTATCGTTTATGTGCATAATAATCTTTAATTATTTTGTAATAATGTGTGTTAATGACAGTATAAAAATAGTCTTATTAATTGAAGTGCAAAATTTCTTGTAAAAAATTATAGGGCTAAATGGCTTTATATTATAAGGGATTACGCGTGTTTAGTTCGTCGAAAACGATGTAATTATACGATTATCTTGTTATTTAGATTCAGTATAAATACAGAAATATTTCTTTAATGCATAATATGAAAGAATGTTTCTTAAAATTTATCTTAAAACCATTACTTAAGTTGAAAGTAGAAGTAAAATAAGCTACTTTTGTGGCTTAATTAGAATTATATAATAAATATGAAAAGAAATCTTCTTAAAGTATTAGTTATTGTTTTTACAATAATATCAATTGTCTCATGTAAAAGTACAACATCGAAAGATGTAAGCAAACTTGATGGGATTGAACAGTATATTAAAGGATATACTACAGGTGTAATTTCATCAAGGGAAAGTATCAGGATTATTTTGAATAATGATACACAAGAGAAAGAAGGTTCCGAATTACGAAGAGGTATATTGTCATTTGAACCAAAGGTGAAAGGTAAGGCTTATTGGTTGAATTCACATGAGATAGAGTTTGTGCCTGAAAGTGAGTTTATTAATGGGGTAGACTATGTTGCAAAATTAAAATTATCAGAGATTATAACAGTTTCAAAAGATTTTAAATCATTCGTATTTCCATTTACAGTTATTAAGCAATCTTTGTCAATACATGAAGATGGTTTAAAACAATATAGTGATGGGAAACATATGAAGTATATTGCGAAACTTGTTTCTGCAGACTATTTATCTAAAGAGAAAGTTGAAAATATCTTAAAAGTTGAAAATGCGAAGGATCTTAATTGGTCTCATTCAGTAGATGGACGTACTCATACCTTTGTTATAGATAGTATTCTTAAAACAGGAGCTAGTCAGTTTATTAATATTGAATGGGACGGTTCAGCATATAATATTAAAGATAGAGGAAATAAGAAGATTGAGATTCCAGCAAAAGGAGAGTTTTTTGTTATAGACGTATTACCTGTAAAATCAAATAATAAACAATTTAAGATTGTGTTTTCTGATGCGATTGATGCAGAGCAGGATTTAAGAGGGCTGATACGTTTAGAATCTTATTCAAATCTAAGGTTTAACGTTTCTTCAAATGAAGTAATAATATATACAAATAATACATTAACCAGAGAAAGAGTTCTTCATATTAATAGTGGAATAAAATCGGTAACTGGTGAGGTAATTAAGGAGTCGCAGAAGATTACGGTGATGTTTGAAGAAATTAAACCAGCTGTTAAATTTATAGGGAAAGGGGTGATTACTCCTTCTGATAAGGGATTCATAGTTCCTTTTGCAGCAGTTAGTGTTAAATCTGTAGATTTACGAGTAATAAAGATATATAGTAATAATATACATCAGTTTCTTCAGGATAATAGATTTGATAGATCAAATAATCTTAAGAAAGTAGGTCGCTTAGTTCTTCAGAAGAACATTAATCTTGATGATGGAGTAAGAGATCTTAAGAAATGGAATGATTATAGGTTAAATTTAGCTGACCTGATGGAAGTTGATAAGTCGGCTATTTACAGACTAGAGTTGAAATTTAGGATAGAGAATGCAATTTATAAGGGAATAGACTCTAATGTAGAGGAAACTATTGAGCGAGCTCAAGATTGGGATAACCCAGGATGGTATTCTGATTATTATTACCCTAATGGATATAATTGGAGGGATAGAGAAAATCCTAGTACAATATCATATTATAATTCAAGCCATTTTGCTTCTAAGAATGTTTTTGCGTCAAACCTTGGAGTGATTGCCAAAAGAGGAAGTGACAAGAGTATGCTTGTATATGTATCAGAATTGACAACAACTAACTCAGTTGATGGAGCAGTTGTTGAAGCATATACATATCAAAATCAATTAATATCAACAGCCAAAACAGATAATCAGGGATTTGCTGAATTACAGTTAGCTAATAAGCCATTTCTTATAACGGTAAGTAAAAATGATGATAAAGCATATTTAAGGGTTGATGATGGGAGTTCACTTTCAATAAGCAATTTTGATGTTTCTGGCGAGAGGGTTCAGAAAGGTTTAAAAGGATTTATATATGGAGAAAGAGGTGTTTGGAGACCAGGAGATAATATTCATGTGAGTTTTATACTTGAGGATAAGCAAAATACATTGCCATCTAATCATCCAATAATAGCAAAACTATACAATTCCAGAGGTCAGTTGGTTAAGAAACTTGTAGAGAAAACGACAGACAAGTGTATAAATAGTTTTCTATTTGTGACAGATAAAGACGCACCTACAGGAAATTGGAGAGTTGAGATTCAGGTTGGAGGAGCAACATTCTCTAAACGTTTAAAGGTTGAGACTATAAAGCCAAATAGACTTAAGATTAATATGTCTATTAAAGGAGATATTATAAAGACAGGTACTGATTCAAAATTAAATATAAAATCAGCATGGTTGCATGGAGCAAAGGCACCTAATCTTAAAGTAGACGTAAAGATGGATCTTTCTACAAAGCGTACTACTTTTAAAGGGTATTCTAACTATCGTTTTGATGATTATGCGAAGAATTTCTGGTTTGATGAAAGACAAATCTTTAATGGAAAAACTAATGAAAAGGGAGAGTTAAATGTAAATATTCCTAAGAAGAGATTGAAGAATGCTTCTGGATTATTGAAAGCATCTTTTGTAACAAGAATCTTCGAAAAATCAGGTGACTTTAGTATAAGTGGAAAATCATTTACTTTTTCACCATTCTCTTCATATGTTGGTATGCAATTACCATCAAAAGAAAGTGATTGGTATAAGACAAATAAGAACTACAAGCTTGATGTCGTATCAATAAGTGAAAATGGAGACAAACTTAATAGAAATCTAACAGTTGAGCTATTTAAAGTAGGATGGCGATGGTGGTGGGATTCTAATGATAGAGATTTAGCATCTTACGTAAACAGACGTTATAATAAGAATGTAACAACAAAATATGTAAAGACTATTAATGGTAAAGGGCACGTAAATATAAGTGCGTCAAAATATGGTAGATACTATCTGAAAGTAACTGATAAGCATAGTGGTCATAGTTGCGGTCAGACGTTATATTTCTCTGAGTGGGGAGGTTTTGATGTATCGAATTTACCAGGAGGAGCAAGTATCTTAGCGTTAAGTCTTGAAAAATCTTCATATAAGGTTGGAGAGGATATAGTTGTGAATATACCATCTTCAAAAACAGGGAAAGCTCTTGTTTCTATCGAATCAGGAATTAAGGTAATTGATAAGTTTATTATAAATACTGAGGATAAAAGAACTCAGTTCAGATTCAAGGCTACAGAAGATATGTCGCCAAATGTATATGTGAATGTAAGTCTTATACAAGAACATCAGAATACAGACAATGACCATCCAATGCGCTTGTATGGGGTAATCCCAGTTAAAGTAGAGAATCCAAAAACAATTATTACTCCTATAGTAAATCAGGCAAATGAATTAAGGCCAGATAAAGAATTTTCAGTAAGTGTTAGTGAAAAAGATGGTAGAGAAATGTCATATACCATAGCAGTCGTTGATGAGGGCTTATTGGACATTACATCATATAACACACCCAATCCACATTCTGTATTTTATGCACGTGAATCTTTAGGTGTTAAAACATGGGATATGTATGATTATGTACTTGGTGCTTATGGAGCAAGATTAGAAAATGCTTTTGCTATTGGAGGTGATGCTGCTTTAAAAGGGAAGAATAAGAAAAGAACAAACCGTTTTAAGCCAGTTGTATTATTTAAAGGTCCTTTTAAATTAAAGAAGGGAGAAACAGTAAAGCATTCTTTCATGATGCCAAATTATATTGGTGCAGTAAGAACAATGGTTATAGCTGCAGATAATGGAGCATATGGTTCAACATCAGTACGCTCTGAAGTTAAGAAACCTCTGATGTTGCTTGCTACATTGCCTAGGGTACTAAATCCAGGGGATAAGATTAAACTTCCAGTTACATTATTTGTGATGGATAAAAAGATCAAAGATGTAGATTTGAATATTACTCTAAGTAATAATCTCAAGATTGTTGGCAACAGTAAGCAGACAGTACATTTTAATTCTACTGGTGAGAAAATAGCGGAATTTGAATTAGAAGTTACTGATAAAATTGGCAAAGGAGTAATAGGAATTCATGCTGGAGCAAATGGTGAGAAAGCAAGTTTTGAAACAGATATTGATATACGTGTGCCAAATCCTCCTATTACAAATATTTCAGAGCAATTTGTAGAAGAAGGAGAATCTAAAATTATAGATATTAAGAATATAGGAATTGAAGGTACAAATTCGGCAATGATGGAGTTATCTGTATTGCCAGCAATTAATTTATCTAAGCGATTAAGTTATTTAATTGACTATCCTCATGGATGTCTAGAACAAACGGTGTCTGGTGCATTTCCACAGTTGTTTCTTTCAAAACTGACTAATCTTACTGCTGAGCAGAAGAGAGAGACGATGGATAATATTAATGCATGTATATCAAGACTTATGTCGTTTCAAACTGTTGATGGAGGATTTACATACTGGTCTGGAGGTCGTTATATTAATGAGTGGGCTAATGTATATGCAGGACATTTTCTTATTACGGCAGAAAAAGAAGGATATTCTGTGCCTGCAACAATGAAAAGAAAATGGTTACGTTTCCAAAAGACAATGGCCAATAATTGGAATGATTATTCAAAATATTATAATTCAGAATTAGTTCAAGCATATCGTCTATATGTGTTGGCTTTGGCAGGAGAAGAAAATATAGGGGCAATGAATAGAATGAGAGAGAAAGAGAATACTCCTCATATTGCTATTTGGCGTTTGGCATCAGCATATGCAGTGGCAGGAAGAACAAAAGTTGCTGATAAATTAATTAATAATTTATCAATTAATATTGCTGATTATAAAGAATGGGGAAATACATTCGGTTCAAGCTTACGAGATAAGTCAATGATTCTAGAGAGTCTTATTTTAATGGGTAAGAAAGCCGACGCATTTAAACTTGTTATGGATGTTTCAAAAAGGTTAGGCAGTAACGAGTGGTTGAGTACTCAGACAATAGCTTATTCATTATGTTCTATATGTAATTATGCTGATGAATACAATAAAGGAGAATCTTCTATAAAATGTAATTATATTATTAATGGTAATAAGAATTCTGTATTATCTAAAGTGTCTGTTCTTACAACCGTAATTGATATAAACAGTCTGAAGTTAGCTAATATAAAGATTGAAAATATAGGAGAGAATTCTCTATTTGTAAGAGTTATTAATAAAGGTATTCCTTTGAAATATGAAGAGACTCATGCATCAGATAAACTTAAAATGACTATTGTATATAGAGATTCTAATGGTAAAATTATTAATCCTGAGAATATAAAACAAGGGACTGATTTTGTAGCAGAAATTAATGTTAGGAATAGTTCATACTCTGATAATTATGAGAATCTGGCTCTAACATGTATGTTTCCAACAGGATGGGAGATAGCTAATACTCGTCTGTTTGACGGTAAGCAGACAAATAAGGCTAATTACATAGATATTAGAGATGATAGGGTTAATTTTTATTTTAGTTTGCGTAATAAAAAGTCAACGTATTTTAAAGTTAATCTGAATGCTAGTTATAAAGGAGAATATTATATGCCGGCAATAACTTGTGAGGCTATGTATGACAATGATATTAGGGCAGTAGTAGCAGGTAAGAAAGTGATTGTTCAATAATGATAAATTGCAAAAAGATAATAGGTAAAATTAATAGAACACAGGTTATAGTTATCTCTATAGTCTGTGTTCTTGGTATATTTTGGTTTTCATTACCTTCAAAATTATTTACGAATCCATATTCAAAAACTCTTCTGGATTCTAAAGGAGAAATAATAGGTGTTAATATAGCTTCTGATTATCAATGGCGTATGCCTCTGCGAGGAAATGTTCCTGATAAATATAAGCAGGCTCTCATATATTTTGAAGATGAATACTATAATTATCATCTAGGTGTAAATCCTATATCTTTAGTTAGAGCTCTTTTTCAATATATTAAGAACGGGAGAATTGTAAGTGGAGGAAGCACTATTAGTATGCAGGTTATACGCCTTTCAAGAGGAAATAGGCCGCGTACCATTATAGAAAAGATAAAAGAGATATTTCTTGCTACTCGTATGGAACTTACTTATTCTAAAGAGGATATTCTTAAGATGTATGCCACTAATGCACCTTTTGGCGGTAATATAGTAGGTCTTGAAGCAGCATCATGGAAATATTTTAGAAGAAGTCCGAGAGACTTGTCATGGTCGGAAGCAGCTTTATTGGCTGTGTTGCCAAATTCTCCATCATTAATCTTTCCAGGTAAGAATACAGAGAAGTTAAGAGCGAAACGTAACAGACTTATTGATAAATTATATTCAAATGATGTAATTGACTCATTAACGTGTTATTTGGCAAAGGAGGAATCTATAAACAAGGAAAGATATTCTTTTCCCAAAGAAGCACCACATTTATTAAACAGAGCAATTAGAGAGCATTCTGATAATTATATACATACAACCATTGATAAGTGCATTCAACAAAGGTTAAATGCGTTATTAAATAGTCACTCTGAGGAATTAAAAGCAAATGGAATTAATAATATGGCAGCAATTGTTGTAGGTGTTGATTCAGGAGATATTTTAGCTTATGTAGGTAATTCGAAGGCTATAAAAGGAAGCAATGATGGAAATATGGTTGATATAGTTACCTCCGAAAGAAGTTCTGGAAGTATTATAAAACCAATGTTATATGCATTATTACAACAAAAGGGTTATATACTTCCAAATACGTTAATTCCTGATACTCCAGCTAAATTCGGATCATATGCACCTAAAAATTTTTCATTACGTTATGATGGAGCAGTTCCTGCTTGTGATGCTTTGGCTCGTTCGTTAAATATTCCATCAGTAAATATGTTGAAAATGATGACAGTGCAGTATTTCTATGACTGTTTGCCAAAATATGGAATTTCAACAATAAATAAAGGTGCTGATCATTATGGATTGTCAATTATTCTTGGGGGCGCTGAAGTGAATTTAGAAGAAGTTGCAAGTGTTTATGCAGGAATGGCACGAACAATAAATCATTATAATAATTACGATGGAACATACTTTAGAAATGATTTTAGAACGTCAAACTATTATAAGAGTATAAATACGATTAACACGGAGCAATTTGATAGTCCTCAAGTTATTAGTGCAGCTGCTTCATGGTTAACATTTAAGGCTTTGTTGAAAGTGAAGCGTCCTGAACAAGAAACAGGATGGGATTCTTTTCTGTCTGCTAATAATATAGCTTGGAAGACAGGAACTAGTTTTGGATTCAGAGATGCATGGGCAGTAGGAGTTACCCCAAAGTATGTAGTCGGTGTCTGGGCTGGGAATGCAGATGGTGAAGGTAGGGCAGGTTTGCTTGGGGTAAAAGCAGCAGCTCCATTAATGTTTGATATGTTTTCATACTTACCTACTACAGAGTGGTTTCCTCAGCCTGTAGATGAAATGGAGCAAATTGTAACATGTAAGCATAGTGGATATAGAGCATCTCGTAATTGTTCAAGTAGAGATACGACATGGATAATGAGAGGAGGATTAAAAACCAAAGTATGTCCATTTTGTAAGACGGTCCACCTTGATGAGTTGGAAAAATTTAGAGTAAATAGTAGTTGTGAAGATGTATCAAAAATCGTACATAAGTCATTCTTTGTATTACCTCCAGTTTTGGAGTGGTACTATAAAAAAGTAAATCCATACTATATTACTTTACCTCCATATAGAAAAGATTGTATTGCGAATGATGAGGTTGTGATGGAAATAATCTATCCAGAAAAGAATGCTGCATTCTTTATTCCAAAGGGAATGGGAGGGGTTAAAGGTAAGGTTATATTTGAAGCTGCTCATAATGTTGAAGACACTAAAATTTATTGGCATATTGACAATTCATTTATAGCAACTACAGAGGCGAAACATCAAATAGAAGTCGCTCCGGTGAAAGGTGTCCATACTCTTACTCTTATTGATGAAATAGGTAATACTGTATCTAGAGAATTTCTTGTAAAATAGATGATTATTTTCATCTTGGAAGTATGAAATAAAAGCATATCTTTGCCGAAATTTTTTTAGGATATGGATGTAATATACTTTTTCGATTTATTAGGGACATTTGTGTTTGCGATATCAGGAACCCTGTCGGCTGCTAATAAGAAACTTGATCTATTTGGAGCGATGTTTGCAGCATTTATTACTGCATTAGGTGGAGGTACAATTCGTGATTGTGTACTAGGTAGTACTCCCGTTGTTTGGGTAACAGATATGTGGTATTTAACACTTATTACTGTTGCTGTAGTTTTTACATTCGTTTTCAAAAAGCATATTATGGGTCTTAAGAAAACTCTTTTCTTTTTTGATACGGTAGGGATAGGTGTTTTCACAATAATAGGTCTTGAAAAAAGTCTTGGGTTAGGGTTTAATCCTGCTGTTGCTGTAATGATGGGGGTTGTATCTGCCGTGTTTGGAGGTGTTCTGCGTGATACCTTTGTTAATGATATTCCTTTGATATTCAGAAAAGAGATTTATGCAACTGCATGTATTTTTGGAGCACTACTATATTTACTTCTATCGCTTTTTAATATAGATAGAAATGTAAATATTATTCTTACTGTTCTTGTGATTATTGCAATAAGACTTGTTGCAATCAAATTTAAATTGAGTTTACCTAGGATTACATCCAAGAACTAAATGATCTTTAAATTATGAATGAATATAGATTAGATATCATTATAGATGATGATCATCCTGCTTATCTGTGGGCGAAGAAACAGTCTGATTCAGTAAATGCATTTGGACATATTGGAACTCATATAGACTGTTATTCAACAATTCCAGATGAATCTTATTTTTTATCTGAAATAGTACTTATTGATTGTACTAAAATAATGCCATCTATAGAGTCTATAAAAAACATAGATTTGAAAGGAAAGGCATTATTGTTATATACAGGTGCCTTAAATATTTATGGATATGGCACAAAAGAGTATGGGGAAGCTCAGACATTTCTCTCAGAGGAAGTTTTAAATGATATTTTAACTGGGCAGCCACGTTTTATACTTATTGATGCTTGTGGTATTGGCACTCACGGAAAACAACATATTAGGTTTGATAAAATGTGTGAGAATCATAATTGTTTTGTTGTTGAGAATATTTTATTGAATGATGAAATTGTAAATACAATTCAAAAGGTTGAAATAATAGTAGATTTGAATTCAAAATCTACAGGAAAGGTATGCAAGGTTAGCGCTATATGTTAGCCATGTTTTGACAAATAAAGTAACGATAAAAGAAATTATTTTATCTTTACTAACAAAATAATATGAATGGAGACTAAGAGACTTAATAAAGCTATTTCAGAAACAGGTTATTGTTCTCGTAGAGAAGCAGATCGATTGATTGAGGGAGGAGAAGTTAAGATTAATGGCGTTCGTGCGGATCTGGGGACGAAAGTTACAAATATGGATACTATTTCTGTTAGCGGAAAGGTTATTACAAAACAAGTTGAGAATATTTATCTTGCATTTAATAAGCCTGTAGGTATAACTTGTACGACAGATTTAAGTATAAAAGATAATATTGTTGATTATATAAATTATCCTGAACGAATTTTTCATATAGGTCGTTTAGATAAGCCTAGTGAGGGGCTTATTTTTATGACAAACGACGGTGATATAGTTAATAAAATACTTAGATCAAAGAATAATCATGATAAGGAGTATATTGTGAGAGTTGATAAACGTATTACTTCTGCCTTTATAGAAGATATGAGTAATGGTGTTGCAATTCTTGATACAGTTACTAAAAAGTGTAAGGTTGAGAAAATCGATTCATATACTTTTAGGATTATTCTTACGGAGGGATTAAATAGACAGATACGACGAATGTGTTCTACTTTAGGTTATTCTGTAAGGAAACTTAAAAGAGTAAGAATTATGAATATTTCTTTAGGTGATCTAAGAATAGGCGAGTATCGTCACTTTACAAAGAAAGAGTTAAAGGAATTATTGAATTTAGTTGAAAATTCTAGCAAAACTCACGAAGATTAATTTTGGACTATGAGTGAAACACAAAAAAATAACCCATTACACGGGAAGACATTAGCATTTATACTTGATTATCTTGTTGAGTATTATGGTTGGGATGATTTAAGTACTTATGTAAATATTAATTGTTTCAAAAGTAATCCATCAATAAAATCGAGTCTTAAATTTTTAAGAAAGACAGAATGGGCTAGAGAGCAAGTTGAGCATTTATATATTAATACGGCAAGGAATAGGGGTGATTTATAAGTCTATTTATTGTAGAATTTTGTATTGGATAATCTATTCTTTGAGATAGCTCATTATTTATATATTTTTATTAATAATTATTAGAGTAATTATTAAAAATTATAGTTATGGAAAATATGGAAGGTATAGTTGAGAATATTTATAATTTAATATTGACTTATGGTTTAAAATTGCTCTATGCAATATTTGTTCTCCTTATTGGATTGTGGATCATTAAGGGTATTACAAGATTTATTAGTAATCTAATGGATAAAAGAGATTTGGATGCCTCTCTTCGTCCTTTTATGAAGAGTCTGGTGGGGATGTCTCTTAAAATTATATTATTTATTACGGTATTTGGAATGCTAGGAGTGCAAATGACTTCCTTTATTGCATTGCTCGGTGCTGCTGGTTTGGCTGTTGGAATGGCGTTGTCAGGAACTTTACAAAATTTTGCAGGTGGAGTAATAATATTAGTTTTTAAACCTTTTAAAGTTGGTGATTTTATTGAAGCTCAGGGATATGCTGGTTTTGTTAAAGAGATACAGATATTCAATACTCTTCTAAAGACTCCTGATAATAAAATAGCAATTATTCCTAATGGAGGACTT
>Ga0193964_1000485_pt1 | contig 19395 bp, 14 predicted proteins | sample FB_7_MG_FD_140323 | JGI IMG/M metagenome (GOLD analysis project Ga0193964, IMG submission 140323) | Microbial mat bacterial communities from the Broadkill River, Lewes, Delaware, United States - FB_7_MG | ecosystem: Environmental > Aquatic > Freshwater > River > Microbial mats | place: USA... | reverse complement strand
TTGCTCACAGATTAAGAACGTCTGATAACGCAGCAGAATACGGCGGGAATGCGTTAATTCGTAAGATACTAAATCAGGTTGATGTCATTGGTTAACATTATGCGTTTAGCGTTTTTGCCGATTATCCAACTATCAGAGCGTTGGGCTAAAAGTAGGCGTCCTAAAGGGGTGTCGATTGAGCTAAATCAAAAGCGCATTTTTATTTTTCCGACCGCGATGGGGTGGGGTTATCTCCTGCTTTGCCTAGTATTGTACCTTGTCGCAATCAACTACCAGAACAACTTGATTCATGCGTTTTCGTTTTTGCTAATCGCATTGGGTGTTTTAACTATCCATTATACTTTTTTAAACTTGTCCGGTTTATGTATAACCGGAATACGAGGAGGAAATGGTTATGCGGGCGAAATGATCGAGTTTCAGTTGCGCGTTAGCGCTAAGAACCGACGAGCATACGAAAACGTCATGTTGCAGTGGAAGGATCAAGAAGATAGCCATCATTTCTACTTAGATCGGGGTGAAGATAAATTGTGTCGTGTTTACGCAAGATCTGAGCAACGTGGCTTATTCAGACCAGAAGCGTTACTGATCGCTACACGATACCCTTTTGGCTTGCTTCGAGCTTGGAGCTGGATCGAGCTGGATCTATCCTCAATTGTCTATCCCAAACCGCTTAAAGGTGATTTTCCTCAGCTTGTGAACGGCGATACAGACGGAGAGCATGAGCATCAAAATAGGGGTGATGATTTTGCCGGGCTAGAACAGTATCAGCCTGGGATATCAACGAAACATATCGCTTGGAAACAATTTGCCCAAGGGCGCGGTTTACTGGTTAAAAGCTTTCTGGGTCAAGAAAGCAAACAGCTATGGCTCTGTTGGGATCAGTGGCCATCTCTTTCTGTAGAAAAACGACTCTCGGTTATCACTTATTGGGTTACTGAGTGCGAAAAAAAATCGATTGTGTATGGGCTAGAAATGCCTCATCTGATGATACAACCTGGCTGTGGCCCAGAGCATAGTGAAAAAGTACTGACTGCTTTGGCTTTGTTTGGTTCACCGGATAATCACGTATGAAAACGGGGCAGCTGAGTCGGCAAGCGTTACTGTGGCAGCTTCTAAGCGTTATTGCCGCAACCTTACCTCACGTTTCGCATATTCCTTGGTGGGTATCTTTATTGGTGGTGATAACGGTTGGGTGGCGATTTTTGGTTTACACCGGACGTTGGTCCTTCCCTCCATGGTGGGTGAAAGCGCTCTTTGTCATTGGTGCGGCTGTTGGCGTGTTAGTCAGTTATAAAGCAGGAGGAGGGATTAGTGCGACGGTTACTTTGCTGATTGTTGGCTTCGGGCTAAAAGTTATTGAGCTATATAAACAGCGTGATTCTTACGTGATTTTGTTTGTGGCCTATTTAGTGACTGCAACGCAGTTTTTATTTAGTCAAAACATGCTGATGGCAGTCTATATTTTTCTGACACTGACGATTGTCACAACCGCTTTATTAAATGCCAATCTCAACAGAGATATGCGCTTCTTCTCTGCTTTTAAACGTGTTTTTTTGATGTTGCTTCCTGCTTATCCGCTAATGATCGTTCTTTTTATCGGCATGCCTAGGTTGAGCCCCATTTGGGATGTGGGCTTAGACAAATCAATGGCAAAAACAGGATTGAGTGATTCGATGTCCCCAGGTGATATCACTCGTTTAACACGATCTGCAGACGTGGCCTTTAGGGTAAGTTTTGATGAGCGGGCACCCTCGCAAACTCAGTTGTATTGGCGAGCGATTGTTTTAAATGATTTCGATGGGCGGCGTTGGTTTAATGACGAAGGTCCACTTAAGGTCGATGCTGAAACTATCACAGCACCTAATAGTGTTGTCGGTGTGAATAGTCTGATATGGCACTATGAATTGATTTTAGAGCCAACACAAAGGCAGTATATTCCTACGCTCGACTATCTGTCCTTTTGGGATAAGCAGCTCTTTGTACACTCTGATTTTACGTTGACAAGTAAAACCGCTCAAACCTCACGTAATCAATTCTCGCTCTCGTCCCAGATGAGGGAGATAGAACAAGATCGAAAAAGCGATAGCTTCGCTAGGGAGTTGCAGCTACCTCAAGGAAATGATCGGGCAAAAGATCTTGCAAGACGTTGGTTGCGTGAAACAGGTAACCCGAACGATTTCATTGCTAGAATAGAGAAATATTTTAACCAAGAGTTTAGTTATTCCTTAGAGCCACCTGGATTGGGTCCCAATAGTGTTTCTGAGTTTCTCTTTGATTCCAAAGTCGGTTTTTGTGGCCATTTCGCCGGTGCGACAGTCTTCCTACTTCGAGAAGCCGGGATTCCTGCAAGAGTAGTGACGGGATATCAAGGTGGTGAGTGGAATGCGTTTCAAAACTACTATGTTGTTAGGCAGTATGATGCCCATGCCTGGGTTGAGGCGTGGCTGCCAGAGAAAGGGTGGGTACGGCTTGATCCAACTGCCTGGGTAGCACCTGAGCGGGTTCAAGCGCCCGCTGAAGATACCTTATCAAAGGATCAGGCATTTCTAAAAGATAACCTTTTTATGGGCTGGGGGCTGACGGGTAACGGTTTAATCGCGAATGTTCGCATGAGATTAGAGGCGATTAACTACGGTTGGCACCGCTGGGTTTTGAACTACCACCATCAACAGAAAAATGTTTTACAACAGCTTTTAGGTTCGTTTTCTATTACAAAGCTAGCGCTGTTTATCTTTGTGCCATTCTGTGCCGTTATCGGATTTACGGTGCTAATGCTTTTGCGTAACGCGCGTAAGGTGACTATTGATCCGTTAAATAAACAGCTCCAAAGGCTTTCAATCTATTTTAGCGATTTTGGTTTCGAAAGGTCTAAGGGGGAAACCATAGGTAATTACTGCCACCGCCTAGCGAACGAATATCCTACTATGGCTGTTTCTCTTGCCGAACTCTCTCAGTTGTTTGAGAAAGTACAATATGCAGAACAACGTTTTGAGAGTGAAGACGAAATTGAATTGATTAAGGCGCAGGTTGAATGTTGCATAAAAGAGCATTCGCGTATTTAAGCGCCTAATGGTTGCTATGCAGCTGCTTTCTGATAACGGTTAATGTATCAGATTCAAACCAAGGATTTTTTTTAAGCCATCCTTGATTTCGTGGTGATGGGTGAGGCAAAACAAAGAAAGGGGCTGGGCAATCATTAACGGCTTTCACGCGCTCAGTTAAGGTTTTATATCTTTTTAAAAAAGGGGTGTCAGCTAGATAGTAGTTCTGAGCATAGATTCCAATTAACAGAACCGTCTTTATGTTTGGTAATTGATCTAACAGTTGTTGATGCCAGGTAGGTGCGCATAATCGACTAGGCGGAAGGTCGCCCGATTGACCACGCCCTGGGTAACAAAATCCCATCGGCATGATCGCGATCTTATTGGGGTTATAGAAATCTTCAGGAGAGATCTCTAACCACTCTCTTAGTCTATTTCCGCTGGCATCATTCCAAGGAATCCCACTTTCATGTACACGTATACCCGGGGCTTGACCAATTATGAGAAGTTCCGCTTCCTTACTTGCTTGGACAATGGGATTTGCACCAAAAGGTAGCTCCTGTTTGCATAGGTCGCATCCTTTAATCTCATTAAGTAAGGTAATTAGACTCACTGTTTTCATCTTCCTAAAGGTTCGATCGTGAATGAAGAAATGATGTTTCAATATAACGTAATTCGTAGTCGTAGACGAAAAACAGCTGCAATTCGTATCAGTGAAAAAGGGATAGAGGTGCGTGTCCCACACTGGGTTGATGATAAATGGGTTAATGATTGGGTAGCACAAAGAGCGGATTGGGTTCAAAAAAATAGTTTACGTTTGAAAACTAATTTGGATAAGTTTTGTTTGAAAGTGAGTCAGGGGGCGTTTTTCCCATTGCGAGGAGAGGAGTACCCTATCAATTGGCATTTAGGGGGTAAGAATCAAGTGCTACTGTCTGAAGGGCAAATAAATATAGTCCTGTCCTCTAGGTCAAAGAAAATGGAACAAGAGCGAGTTAGAACCTGTTTGCAGCAATGGTATAAAGTTCATGCTGACGAGTACCTTTCAGCAAGGCTTTCGTACTGGGAAAAGCAAATGGAATTAGTCAGTAACTCCTTGAAAGTTAGAGACTATAAGCGCAGGTGGGGAAGTTGTAACGCTAAGGGAGATATCACTTTTAATTGGCGATTAATACTGGCTGACGATGCAATTATCGATTATGTAGTGATTCATGAATTGGCCCATTTGGTACATCTTAATCACAGTAAACAGTTTTGGCAGTTAGTCGAGCGTTATTGCAAGAATTGGAGAGTGCTACGTGATGAACTCCAAAAGCGTAATGGATGGGTACTTTGGTAGGGCTTTGTTTGAAACGTCTAAATGTTATTGTAGTCCATTCGTTTAATCTCAGTGTTAACAATGGCTTGAGTTCAATTTGAGCTAAGCTAATTGATAAAACCAAAAATAGACACGAGTTATTAAACGATTGTAAACAACTAATAACAATAATGAGTGCGCAAATGAGTCTTTATAAGAGTGTAGAGAAAACCTTCTTCAATACGTTGACGAAGAAAATTGTAGGCAATGTGCTTTTCTTGCTGTTGCCCCATGTAGTCTTATTGGTTATAGGTTATAACCACTTTGAAAAGTTGGAGAACGGCCTAGCGACAGCTGTGTCTGGTACGGCATCACTTGATATCCTTCAAACCCACCTTGATTCGTTCTGGTTCTATGGTGTTGCAACGGTTAGCTTTGCCCTAGTGGCAGGTATTTTTACTATTTTTTTCATGCGTCACTTATTTCTGCGCCCGATTAAGGGAATGACAGATGTACTAAAAGCAATAAAAGACAAAGATGGTGATATCTCAGCAACACTTCCTGAATACACCCATGATGAAATTTCTGAAATGGCTGAAAGCTATAATGAGTTTTCATCTAGCTTGAAATCAATGATTGCAGAAAGTCGCCGCCGTAGTGTTAGTGTGGCCTTGAGTTCAACCCGCTTGCAAAAAGTACTGATTGAAGCGCAAGGCTCTGCAACAAAGCAAGAAGAGCAGGCGCATAAAGTCTTCCAATCTAGCCAGGAAGCCACTCAAGCAATCGATAATATTGCAGGAAGTACTTTACAGATCTCGGAACGAAATGGTCAAAATCTGGAGGAGATTAAAACCTCTAGCACCGAATTAGGACGTGTGCAGCAACAAGTAGAAGCTATCAGGCATCAAGTCACCGATTTCCAGGATACTGTTCATCAATTAGAACTGAACTCTCGAAATATCACTGAAATTCTGGGCATGGTGAAGGACTTTTCGGATCAGACTAATCTGCTCGCGTTGAATGCCTCTATTGAGGCCGCCAGAGCAGGGGAGGCGGGAAGAGGCTTCTCTGTAGTCGCAGATGAAGTGCGTAACCTCTCACAAAAGGTGAGTGTCGCAACCAGTGAAATAGATCAAAATATTAGTCAAATGTCCTCGTTGGTCGATAAAACCGGCACGAGTGCTGTCACCATATTGGAGTATGTCGGATCAACGGAAGAGTTTATTGGCAGTACTAATAAACAATTCCATGGTTTAGTGAGCGACTTTGAAGACCTAAATGGTCAGCTAAGTAGTATCAGTGCAGCCATTGATGAGTTGGCTTATACCAACAAAGAGTCACATAACCATGTGTCAGAGATCACCGATATATCTACTGGGATGCATGGGGAAATAGAAGAATCTCGCCGTTATTCTGAAGAGTTAGAGCATTCAACCGAGGAAACTCAAGAGCTATTGTCACGATTCATAATTGGCTATGGTGGTTTTGAGGGCATGATTCAAGCGGGCCGGCAGTGGAGTCAGCAGGTTCAAGCGGGATTAGAGGAGCTGTCATCCCGTGGCTGTAACTTGTTTGATACACATTACAATCGGACGAATGATGGGCAGTTACCAGAAAAATATGATATCAGTTATGTTGATCAATATGACGCAATGATGCGTCCTATGTTTGATAGTTTTATCTCAGAGAGACCTGAATTTATTTATGCCATAGCGGTAGATCGCAATGGGTATGCTCCAGCGCACCATACAAAGGTTTCAGAGCGAATGACAGGTAATTTTGATGTAGACAATGTGAAGAGCCGAAATCGCCGTATATTTGCTGGTAATCGCGCAGAGGTGCGTCGTGCTGCATCAACGGCTCCCTTCCTATTACAGACTTATATACGCGATACCGGTGAAATACTGAATGATTTATCTATCCCGCTTTATGTAAATGGGCAGCATTGGGGCGGTTTGATCATGGGGTTTGTTCCAGAGAAGTTACTGGATGATCCTAGCTAAGTTAACCTGATCGCCTGCCATAATAAAACGCGGTATAAACCGCGTTTTATTATGGGGTTAAGGCGTAAAACTGTTAGACATCAAAATCAGTGACCAGCTGTTCAATAAGCTGTTTAACAGTGTCATAAGAGAGAGGTTTGCTACATAAAGCAGAAACCCCAGCGCTCTGCACCGCAGCCAGGCGGCTTTCATTCTGTTCGCTGGTGATCATAAGAATTGGCACTGTCGGTTGTTCACTATGCGAGCGGATATGCTCTGTTAATTCCTGACCATCAACGTTTGGCATGTTGTAGTCGGTAATGATGAGATCAAAGCGATGCCCCGCATCGATGAGTGCGAGAGCTTCTGCACCATCCTTAGCGGTTTCTATAGAGTGGATTGATAATGATTCCAGCATCTGCTGAATGTATTTTCTTGAAAGCGAGCTGTCATCTACGACAAGTACTTTTAAGGCATCGTAATCATCGTTGTCGCTATCAGTTTCAAAATCTGTGATGTAATCCAATGTGCTTCGTAGTGCCATTCCCATCTCTTCTCGGCTGAAGGGTTTGGGCAGAATAGCGATTGCACCGGCTTGGCGTATTGGTTCTAAATAGCGGTAGTGAGTTTCGGACGATACTAATAAAAAGGTTATATTTTCAAGCGACTCTAGGCCTCGCATTTGAGTCACTAGATCGGTTCCTGTCATATCAGGAAGATGCATGGATGAGAGAACCATGTCAGGAGGCGAAGATAGCATATGTGCCAAAGCGGGTTTGGCTTCTTCAAACTCTTCAATATTTTCGATGCCGTAACTATTCAGGTGGCCTGTAATAATGTGACGCTGAACTTTAGAGGGTTCAATTACAGTGACATAAAGACTGCTTAATTCCATATCCTGAGATCCATAATCAAGTATCAGGGTGGTATTGGGTCACCACCTAGGAAGATATATATAGCTTAGATCATGACAGAGAAAAGTTTTCCAGAAAAGCAATATCCGTTGCTTATTTACGTGAATTCAGTTGAAAGATCATGTTTTAGAATTTTTATAGGTTCAAACTGTTTTTTGTTGGTGAATTAATAATCACTGGTTCTTGTTAAGGTGTGATTAATTGCTCAAATGTTTAACTAAGCACATGATTGCTCTTCATTAACAATCTCTCTTAAGCCAGTTGCTTCCCCTTGCGCTGGCTTTTTTCTCGCCAGTAAGAAGTGAAGAACAATAATAAATTATAGTCCACAAATGATGCCTATTCCCCTTTATAGCAGTGAGATTGACCTAAATCAGTAAATTCTGATGTAGGCATATAACCTGCCATATCTTAGGCGTAGCATTAGGAGAGAGGGGCTTAAGGACCGTTATGGAAAGCGTGAATAAGCCCCATGTAGTTCACTGAAAAAAGGTCAGGTCTAATGTGTCCTAATGGTAATGCCGATCTAACACGTAATTTGATATTAAATGCTGCTATTTCCATCATCAGTAAAGATGGCCTAGATGCACTGACAGCAGGGCGCCTGATCAATCAGGCCGGTATCAGTAAAGGCGGTCTGTATCATCACTTTAGAACGATGGCGGAAGTTGAATCTGAAGTATTAGAGCTGCTAACGCAGAATATATCACTCAAGATTAGTACCTATCCAACACCTGCGACAAAGAATGAATTTCTCGAGGTCGTTGAGCAGGAGCTGTTTGAGTGTTTTATTGTTAATAATGAGCCTGCAAGAGCATTATTTGGCTTTATATCGGCTTCAGCTAATAATAAAACGATACAGGTATTGATGAGACGCTTAATGGATGAGATCTCGTTGCAGCGTTTGCAGCAGTTAAAAGCGGTCTCACCTGGTGTGGCACATGTGACCTTGCATAACACCGTTCAAATTATATCAACGTTACAGATGGGGCTTATGACACGCTTCTTCATTGCAGAGGATATTGTCAGTTTGAAGAGCTATTGGCGAGGGTGCCGAGGTATGCTGGAAGAGCTACTCGGTTTGGCCGGACAATCTATCGAACAACAAGGAACAATCGAAATAGAGGGCGTCACTGATATTTTAAAGTATCAGTGAGCTGCTGTTTTCCAAATCGATACGTGTTTTCCAAATCGATGAAGGGTTGTCTAAATTGATCGCAAGAGTATCAATATAGCCGACTGTCAGTTTTCCAATTCTGCTTGAAAATCGCTAATAGATGAATTGAGTTTTTGTACGAGCTGTTCTGGCTGCGTAAAAGCTTTTAATTCAAGTTTCTCTTCATCGTCTCTAAGGTAGATCGTTACGATAGTGACGAAATTTTCTCTGTGGCTTTCTATCTCTTCTATCTCCCTGAACGTGATCCGTTTTTCGATCTCTTGCTCAGGGAGCGTTACCAGTATTGATTTTGGAGCAAATTGTATAGATGCATTCTTTACTTCATTCTTAATGCTATCGATATGATGCTTATACCAACTGGCGAGGATCAAACCGACCACAAGAGGAGCAAGCAGATAAAGCTTCGAAAGGTCCATCATCATCAGCATTAAAGCCGCGCCAATGAATCCCATTTGTAGGTTGGTGAAAAACGTTATTTTTTTTTCAAAGAACGTTTTATCCCATGCAAATATTAATTCATTTTTTTCCACTATATATCCTCTCTGAAAACTTAGCTGAGTCTGTCCATATGTAGATTGATTTGCAATAGGACAAATTGTCAAAAGTTTTACGAAAGCGCTGCTGGGCACTATCATTTTTTAGCTATGATCGACTAAGCTGTGCCTTTATCGAATGGATTAACGTACCTGCTAGGAGCTTTTGAATGTTTAGCTATAAAGTTATTGCCTCTGTGTTGTTATCAGTGGCCTTGATATCAGGGTGTTCTGATGAAGAGGCGGTCGTAACCGATTCTGATAAAGCTCATGTGATTCAGCAATCATCACAAACCGTTAATTCTCAAAAACTGGATATCCTCGATATATCAGAGCGAGAGTACGGTGATATCAATTCAATTGCTCTGCTCTTTAATACGCCCCTTGAAACCGATCAATCTTTCGATGCTTATATCAGCGTTGATCCCACTTTAAGCAATCCAATATTAAGCCAAGATGGTCGCACATTGCATTTTACGGGTGTTAAACCCGTTGTTGATTATGAAATAACATTAAGAGCAGGAATCAAGGCGGTGAATGGCACCATATATGACGGTAGCCAGTCTAAAAAGTTGAAAAGCCGCGCTTTGCCAAGTGTGGTGTCTTTTAAAGAGGATGGAGCGATCATGATTCCCGGCAAGGTAGATGCACTATCTATTATTGCGGTGAACGTGTCCGAAGCAGATATAAATGTTTATAAAGTAAAACGTGATAAAACGGTTAGTTTTTTTAATGAGTACTCCGCTCTTTCTGATAATGATCGTTGGTATTATGACGAATCGCAGCTAGAGAAAACATTGGATCATGTTTACGCATCGCGGCTAAAAATCAGTACAACAAAGAATCAAAGAAACTACGCGAGCTTCCCTGTTAATTTGGTGCCAGAAATTGATCAAGGTGGAATCTATTTCGCTACGATCCGCGTGCCAGGCAGTTTCGAATTTCAATCAACGTGGTTTTCTGTTTCGTCATTAGGTATACAATCGCGTGATTATGGAAAGCAAACACGTTATATCACGCAAGATGCCAGCAATGGTCAAATCTTAGCTGATGTAAAAATCGATATTCTAGATTACAACAATAAAGTTATCGCCACTGGTGTTACCAACGCTGATGGCGCTTGGGACGTCGATAATGCGTGGAAACGCAATTCACCACGTTATATTGTTGCGCGAAAAGATAACTTTGTATCGGTCCTAAATTACCACGCACCCAGTCTAGATCTTTCGGGCTTTAGTCTGCCTGGACGAAAAGCAAAACCCCTTGAATATTTTGTGTATTCCCCCCGAGATATATATAGGCCAGGCGAAGAGCTTATTCTGAGCAGCCTGATGAGGGATATGGATGGCCAACTTCTGGATGGTTCACTTAAAGTTGAACTGGTAAAACCTGATGGGGAGAGTGCGGGGCAGTGGCGATTAGATGCTACGGTGCCGGGCTATTTCGAATTTCATCATTCACTGGCTGACAATGCACCACTTGGTGAGTGGTTAGCTCGAATATACAGTACAACCAATGCCGGAACTGAGACGCGTTTTAGGTTTAAAGTTGAAGAGTTTCTGCCAGAACGTTTGCGATTAGTATTTGATGGCGATAAAGATCCATTTTCAAGTTTCGAATTAGGTGAAAGTGTTAGCGTTAACGTTAAAGGGGAGTATTTATACGGCGCTCCTGCGGCAGGAAACAAGCTAGATACCCAGGTCTCAATTAATGGATGGGCTGAGCCTTTTGATAAGTTAAAGGGTTTCTCTTTTGGTGATCCGGATAAGGTTCAGTGGGATCAATTTTCGCTAGCGTCGAGCACGTTGGATGATAAGGGTGAGTTGATAACTGCAATAGGTCAGCAACGGCTTAATTGGAAAAATTTTGAAACACCCACACGCTTGCGCTTGCGTTACAGCCTTTATGAAAGTGGCGGGCGCGCTATTAATCGTAATAAGTCTGTATTGCTGTGGCCTCGCAAAAGTTTTATTGGCGTGAAACCTCACTTTACTAACGACACATCTAAAACCGACCATAACGTTAATTTTGACTTAGTTCGAGCCAACAGTAGAGGACAGATGCTGACTGCTGGAGAGGTGAAAGCCACATTATATCGTTTAGAGGAAAATTACTTCTGGAGTCATACCCCAGAAAGAGGCTGGCACTACCAGGTTGAAAAGAATGAATACCCTGTTAACAATCAAGTGCTTGATTTTGATGGGGTTGAATCCTTGACTTTATCGGTACCCGTGGAGTGGGGGCGTTATCGGTTAGAACTAGACGATTACGAAGGTAGTAGCCGTACGGTATATCGTTTCCAGGCCGGAGATTCTTGGTATTACAATTGGAATAATGCATCGAATAATAGTAAGCCTGATAGAGTAACGGTCGCCTTAAATAAACCGCGTTACACTGCGGGCGATATAGCCAAGGTTAAATTGGTTTCTCCTACAAGCGGAACCGCCATCGTTCTATTGGAGACCGATCGTGTACTGAAAACAATAGAGGTGGAGTTAGTAGATCGAGAAGCGGAAGTAGAGATTGCTATTCCAGAAGATTTGAAGCGCCACGATGCTTATGTGACTGCTTTTGTAATTGCGCCAACCGACCAAACAGAGAAAGTGAGCAAACGCAGCTTTGGAATTGCCCATCTATCTTTAGATCGTTCAGATCGCCGTCTCGTGGTAGATATTGATGTTGCCGATAAATTATTGCCAGAGCATGCTGCTGATATTTATTTAAAGGTTAATGACAGCCAAGGTGTACCAGTCGAAGCGCAGGATCTTTACGTTACATTGAGTGCAGTGGATAGTGGCGTTTTAAGTGTGACGGGTTATCAGCAGGCTGACCCTTTTGCCTATTTCTACGGCCAGCGTCGCTATCAGCCGTCTATTACAGACATGTACGATGATCTGGCTGAACCTGTGCTCAGTGACAAAGCTGAAATACGTTGGGGCGGTGATGGTGAATTAGAGCGTGGAGGCGAGGCTCCGCCTAGTGACGTGCAGATCATAAGCCTATTTCAAGGTCCTGTTAAAGTAGAGCAAGGGATTGCTCATATTCGCTTACAACTGCCAGCATTTGATGGTGAGTTAACATTGAATGCTGTCGCTATGGCAGGCGATAAGTTTGGAAAGCAAACGGAGATAACTAAGGTCGCTGCACCGGTTGTCGCTCAACTCTCTATGCCTCGTTTTATGGCGCAAGGTGATAAAGCAGCCCTTGCATTAGATTTAGCAAACATGAGCGGCGAGCATCAATCGATCAGTGTACTCCTCAGTAGCTCGGATCATTTACGTTTGGATAATGAAAAATTCGAACTGCAACTAGATGAAGGCAAAAAGCAGATATTACAGTTGCCAGTGACTGCAACGCTTATAGGGGAGGGACAGCTTTCAGCTGAGATCAGTTTACGATCTGATGATGGCACAACCGTGACGCTTGAAAGAGAGTGGTTATTAGGGGTGAGAGCAGCTTATCCGGCTCAGTTTGATAGTGAAAATAAGTTCTTGTCTAAAGGAGATCAATTCGATTTTCCAACTCATAAGCTAGATCAGCTCTTGTCTAATTCTATTGTGGCCCAGATGCGTGTTTCTACTACGCCTGACTTAGGTGCCAGTAAACATTTTGATCTATTAACTCGCTACCCTTATGCCTGTTTAGAGCAAACGACAAGTAAATCGCAACCCATTGCACTGTTGCTCGAAAACAAAAAACTGCCGGTTGCCAGTGCTTCTTTCACATCTCAAGAGATTGATAGACAACTGAAAGTAGCCTTGTCCCGTTACAGCGAATTGCAACGTGCAAATGGATCATTCGGTCTTTGGCATAGGCAATCTTCAGAAGAGCATTGGTTGACCGCTTATGCGACTGATTTTTTACTGAGGATAAACGATGCTGGCGTGACAGTATCAGACGAGATGTTAAACAATGCGCTGCAACGTTTAAGTCATTACGTACATAAGCGTTCTGCATTAACTGTTAATACTTGGTCAGATATTCCTTCACATTATGAGATCGCTTATAAGTCTTTTGCTGCTTACGTGTTGGCAAAACAGGGGCGTGTAACATTAGGGCCCTTAAGAGATCTAGCTGAAAACCAATTGGATAATGCGCGTAGTAGCCTGCCAGGTGTTCATTTAGGGCTAGCGATGATAGAAACAGGCAGTACCCAAGAGGGCGAAGAATTGGTGTTAACTGCGATGAAGGTGCAGCGAACACCAGGGTATTTGGGTGACTATGGTTCGATAATTCGAGATATGGCAATGGGGATTCATATCATTCTTGATTCAAAAGCCGCATCCACGGCGTTAAAAAAGCAGGCCCTTCAGAAGATTCCAGATCTGCTAATAGAACTTAAGCAGCAGCGCTGGTTAAGTACACAAGAACGCACCGCTTTATTGAATCTATCGACGGACCTTGCAGCAACTGATCTTGAAGGCGAGTGGCGTGGCGAATTGGATGCCGTAACGGGTAAAGAGGTGCTGATGGCTTCAGGAACGGTTGTGCGTAATTTAGAGGCTGCTGGCACACAATCTTCCTTTACCAACCAATCATTAAAACCGTTATTCGTCAGTTATAGTTGGACGGGTATACCGGCTTCGCCCCCAGCCTCTTTAGATGAGGGTATCCGCGTACGCGTTGAGCATTTCAAAGTCGAGAATGCGAATGCGTCGATTTTACGAGAGGGTCAGGTTCTAAATATAGGTGACACCGTTTTAACAAGAGTACGGTTTTACAGCGAAACACGTGTGCCAGATGGTTTGATTGTTGGCTTGATACCCGCCGGTGTTGAATTGGAAAATCAAAATCTGAAAAACGCCTTTAAGCTTGAGAATATTAAACTTGAAGGCAGAAATATCCAATCACGTTCACGGCTGGCCTATGAAGCCTTTAAGGATGATCGTTACGTTGCGGCTGTTGATATACCGGCTAAACAAGAACAGACGCTTTATTACCTTTCTCGGGCAGTGACGCCGGGTAGCTATACGGTTCCCCCTGTTTTAGCCGAGTCGATGTATAAGCCAAGCATTAGGGGCATTAGTAATAGTATTAAATCCATTGTTGTTATGCCCTAGGCATAGATAGAACGATAGGCATAGATAGAACGAAAAAAGTACGATGAAGAAAATACTTTTGTTCGTAATGCTGGTGGGTATCTGTTTGGCTTTAGGGCTAACACTAGCCGATAGGCTGTACCCGCTAGATCTTCCTGAACATAGAGATAGCTTTGCTACCGTTGTGGTTGATCGTAATGGAGAACCATTGCGATCATTTGCCGATAACAACGGTGTTTGGCGCTATGAAGTGTCAGCGCATGAAGTTTCTGCGCTTTATATCGATGCGCTGATTCATTATGAAGATCAATATTTCTATCAGCATTTTGGGGTTAACCCTCTTAGCTTAATCCGGGCAGGATGGCAGTATGTGCGTGAAGGGAAAGTTGTATCGGGTGGCTCCACCTTAACGATGCAGGTTGCAAGGATTTTGCACCCCCACCGCAGAACGCTTGTTGGAAAATTACAGCAGATGCTGCGTGCGACGCAGTTAGAATGGCATCTTAGTAAAACCGAAATACTAGAGCTGTATCTTAATTACGCACCCTTTGGTGGGACACTCGAAGGTGTTCAAGCGGCTAGCTTACAGTATTTACATAAACCGGCTTCAACGTTGAGGCATTCTGAAGCCGCACTTCTTGCGGTTTTACCTCAAGCACCTTCTAGGCTAAGGCCGGATAGGCACCCCGAAAGAGCCCAAAGGGCTCGTGATAAAGTATTAAAACGCATGCATGATCATGAGCTGTGGAGTGCTGATATCGTATTGCGTAGCCAGCAAGAAAAAATTGCTGTGTGGCCGCTACATACTCTGGTAGAGGCGCCTTTGTTAAGCCGCCGGTTACACCAAAATTATCCTGAAAAACGTATCATTCGTACCAGCATCGATCTTTCTTTACAGCAGCAGTTTGCCGACACTGTGCGAGCTTATATATCCGTATTGGAAGAGAATGTTTCTGCCGCGGTCCTGTTATTAGACAACCAAACGCAGCAGGTGCTTGTTTATATCGGGTCTGCCAACTTTGAAGACAATAAACGCGCAGGCCATGTTGATATGGTGACGGCAACACGCTCTCCAGGGTCAACATTGAAACCGTTTTTGTTTGGCATCTCCTTAGATGAAAATCTAATACACAGTCAGTCGTTATTGGCCGATGTTCCCCGTTTAGGCAGTAAATATCGTCCTGGAAACTTTAGTGAGGGCTTTGCCGGGCCTATCTCGGCGGCGGATGCATTAATACGTTCACTTAATCTACCGTTTGTTCAGTTAATTGAAACCTATGGCCCCCAGAACTTTGTTAATAAGCTTGAACATGCGGGAGTGCACGTCAACATTCCGGGCGGAAGCGCTAATCCCTCTGTGATCCTTGGAGGAGTTGGTGTGAGCTTAGAGAGATTGGTTCGATTGTATAGTGCTCTTGCCAATAACGGCAGAGTTCAGGCGTTATCGTATTTTAATAACAATAGTCAGCCTTCGTCTGTGAATAAAGAGAACAGTCGTGAACTTCTTTCATCGGCTTCCGCTTGGATAACGTGGCGTACTCTCAATGATGTAGTGATGCCGCGAGACTTAAGATACGGAGTCAGTGCACAGGGTTTGCCCCCTATAGGATGGAAAACGGGAACGAGTTGGGATTACCGAGATGTTTGGGCTATTGGGGTTTCAAACCATTATACGCTAGGAGTTTGGTTAGGAAGGCCTGACGGTAAACCTATGGAGAAAACAACGGGTAGTCTGTTGGCCGGTCCTCTTTTGTTCTCTCTTTATGGGCAGTTACCTTATGAAAAAGAATCTCTAAGGCGGCCGTTAAATGTTGATAGTACGATGATATGTTGGCCCGATGGACGTACGGTTTCTTTGGTTAGAAACGATCATTGTCATTTCACAAAAAGTGCTTTTACGATTGATGGAGCAACACCTCGAACACTTAACCCTAGCTATAAAAAAGGCAAGGCTGACTCCCTTTTTTACCAAGCAAATCAGACTTACCTCCTAAACAGTAACACCCATAGAAGGGTAACCCGTGATTGTGAAGATGAATATGAGATTGTGCCTGTATATCTATGGCCTGATCTAATGGAGCCTTGGTTAGAAGGAGAGCGGAGAAGACGCAATATTATTCCACCGTACGATGATCGTTGTCAGGTAATAAAGCAGGTTCCTAGGGTATTGCGTTTATCAGGTATCAATCAGGGGCAGATTTACCATAAGTTAAACAATGATAAATTAAGTTTGAAGGTTGAAATTGAGGGAGGGTCTGGGCAGTTTTACTGGTACCTCGATGGTCAACTACAGCAAGGGAATGCACCAGAGTTAGCTTTTGATGTCAGTGAATCTAAAGTGTATGAAATCCTTGTTGAGGATAAAGCAGGGGCATTTGGGCGTGTTCTTTTTGAAGTTTTGTAATTTATGAATCGTTTATTGCTTGCTGCTAAATAAGTGATGCCTTATATTTGGTTTTATACTATTAATAGGCAAAATAATTATATGAAACAGCTTATAAATTTTACTCGTATTTTCAAAAAACTCTCCCTCTCTTGCGTGCTAGCTTCTGGTGTCGCCTTAGCGGATAGTCCGGCGGATAAGTATCCCGAGTCGGTTCTATATAGTAAACCTGTTCAGATCTCTGAAAATGTTTGGTCTGCTATCGGAGCAACGCAGTATTATAGTTACGAGAATGGCGGTCATAACAACAATTTAACGTTCGTCATTGGTGATAACGCTGTGCTGGTTGTCAATGGCGGTTCTTCCTACCAATTAGCCGAAGCCCTGCATCAAGAGATTAAAAAACATACTGCTTTGCCGGTTAAGTACGTGGTTGATGAGAACGGTCAGTCTCATGCCATTTTGGGGAATGGCTATTGGAAAGCGCAAGGAGCAGAAATTATTGCGCATGAAGAGGCATTAGAAGAGATTGAAGAGCAAGGGTTACAGGGCTTAGAAACGCTAGAAGGAATCTTAAAAGAGCGCGCTAAAGGGACAACCCTTGTTCCGATAGATCAAACATTCGACGAGAGAATGGCGCTAGATTTAGGTGGCCTTAGTGTTGAGCTAATTCGCTTTGGCCCAGCCCACTCTCTGGGTGATATTTCGGTGTATGTTCCTGCTGAAAATGTCCTTATTGCCGGTGATATGGCTTTCCAGCAACGTTTGCTACCGGTATTTCCTGATACAGATACCGCCGAGTGGTTAGAGACTTGGCATAGTGAATTTGCACCTTTTGCGGCGGGTAAAATTATTATTCCTGGTCATGGCGAAGCGACTGATTTCGAAACAGTTGATAAATGGACCAGAGGTTACCTTGAATATGTCAGAGCTAAGGTTGCCGTGCTACTCGAAGAGGGTGGTTCACTTGAAGATGCCTACAAGATTGATCAAACGCCTTATGCTCATTTAGACACGTTTGAACAACTTGCTGCTAAAAATGCAGGTCGTATTTTTGAAGCAATGGAGTTTGAATAAGAATCTCTCATTATTTCTAGTAAAGCTATTCAGCCACTTTTATAATTTAAATCTCTTTTAAATGTTAGGCGAGTATTAGTGATGACTAAGCGATTAACCTTGGCGGTGATTTGCGTATTTATTTCGATGAATGCGTATTCAGGAGATCCGGTTTGGCGAGAGGGTGGATCGGCACAGTCCTACTCTATTGACGTTTACCATAGTCCTACTTGTGGTTGCTGCAAGGGCTGGATAACCCATTTGGAAGAACATAACTTTAAGGTCAATAGCATCGAAATGCATGATGTTTCTCCGATTAAACAAAAACTTTTAGTACCTCCGCAAGGAGCATCTTGTCATACCGCTTTGGTAAATGGGCTCGTTGTGGAAGGGCATGTACCAGCACAAGATATCAAAACCTTATTAGCAAAGGCTGATTCTGATATTCGCCTATTAACGGTACCCGGTATGCCATCGGGTGGCCCAGGTATGGATCAAGAAGGTGCTAGAAAAGATAAATTTAAGGTATACAGTATTAATAATCACGATGAAGTGAAAGTTTATAAAGTATACGATCATTACTGAATGCTACCGCTGAATTAGCTCTATTAGGTGTACATATAAAAAAAGGCGAATTCATAAAATTCGCCTTTTTTATTACTTGCCGTTTTGTTGAAAATAGCAGTGATAAACTGGTTTCAGTTTACTTACGAATACCTTCAATATTCAGATCCATATAAACAGTTTCTGAAGCAGGGCCTAGATTGTAATTCATACCAAAATCTTTTGGCTTAAGTTCAACGGTACCAGAGAAGCCCGCACGGTAACCGCCCCAAGGGTCTTTTCCTTCGCCCACTTTTGCGACATCAATCGCAATCTCTTTACTTGTGCCATACAGTGTCAACATGCCTTTCATGACGCCGCCACCGTCAGCGTTCGGTGTAAAGGAAGTGCTTTTGAAAGACGCTGTTGGATGGTCTGCTACATTAAGGTATTCATCACTTCGAATGTGTTTATCACGCTCTGCATGGTTAGAGTCAAAGGATGTAACATCAATATCTACATTTACTTTCGATGCCGCAGGGTTGTCAGAATCGTAGCTGAACTCGCCATTAAACGTATTAAAACGGCCCGTTAACCAGCTTGTACCTAGATGACTTATACGGAACTCAATTGATGCGTGAGCGCCTTTAGTATCGATCACATAATCCGCTGCATACAGTGGTGATGCAGTCACTAATGTGGCAAGCGCCAATCCTTTTAAAAACTTAGCTTTCATTATTATTCCTCGCGTAGCGCTAGCATGCGCTTTAGTGTTATGTCTTTATCGATGAAGTGATGTTTTAACGCTGCAATTGCGTGGATAGCAGCAAGAGAGATCAAAATCGTAGCCACGATGAAATGTATCAAACCGGCTAAATCTTCTTGGTTATCTATCGCAAAAGGAAGCGCTGGGATATTAATTAGGTTAAAAAGCTCGATCGCTCGGCCATCAGCCGTTGAAATTAAGTACCCTGAAATCAGGGTGATTAATAACAGTAAGTAGAGTAATGCATGAGCGATTTTAGCGGCGATTATCATCTTTCTCGGTTGTGGTAATGGCGCTGGTGGTTTGTTGAAACTGCGCCAAATCAAACGAACGGCCAAAACCATAGCAACAATTATCCCGATACTTTTATGCCATACCGGTATGGTTCTGTAGGCAGGATCATAGTAATCCAGAGTTTCGATATACCAACCAAGCGGATACAAACCAATGATGGCTAGCGCTATTAGCCAGTGCATGATGACTGGCCCCCAGCCGTAGCTGTGTTCATCATTAGTAAGTTTGTGGTTTAAAACCATGTGAATCGTTGCCTCGTTACTTTTACATTACAGCCAATCAAAACAGAGAGCGCTGTGAGTTTCACGTTAATTTACTTTTCTTTACAGCGCGTTACCTATTTTAGTTAACTTAATGTCGCTGAATAATG
>Ga0193964_1000484_pt1 | contig 19399 bp, 18 predicted proteins | sample FB_7_MG_FD_140323 | JGI IMG/M metagenome (GOLD analysis project Ga0193964, IMG submission 140323) | Microbial mat bacterial communities from the Broadkill River, Lewes, Delaware, United States - FB_7_MG | ecosystem: Environmental > Aquatic > Freshwater > River > Microbial mats | place: USA... | reverse complement strand
CCTCTGCGGGCGTTTACACCGGCGGGTCAGGTGAGCATGGTTCGGGATACGTTAACTCTTCTGGACGACGAGCAAAAAACATGCTGCCGCGTTGAATCGGTCTCGTTGAACCGTGGAAAAAAGACCTGGTCCTGGCTTCGGACCCGTCCCATGCGCGGTTACACCGACAGCCATACTTTGATCTGCGATATTTTAGAGAAAGTGCAAAAGCCTGGGCTTCCGGCAGACGTGCTTAAACTTAGGATTTCAGATTATAAATCCAAGCCGGTTATTCATCTGGCTGAAAATGCCCCTGCAAGGAAAAGCCTTTGTACTATCGTTCAGACCTTTTTGCAGGTAACCCGGCGAAACGAACCCGGACTGATTGATGATTTGGACACCGAGTTTCTTCACCAGTGGCGGGTCAGTCTGCGCAAGGTCCGTTCCGTGCTTACTCTGTTCAAGGGCGTGGTGGCCACAGAAACCTTGGATCAGTTGAAGCAGGATTTCAGGGATATTATGCAGGATACCAATCTGATGCGGGACCGGGATGTTTATCTTTTATCCAAGGACGATTATTTTGCCCTGGTCCCCCCCCAGGCCCATCCGGGCCTTGAGGTGCTTTTTGACCTGCTGCAACAGGATCGGGATGAGGCCTTTGGAAAGGTTAAGACCATGCTGAAGTCCAAGGCCTACAAAAAACAGATAAAAGCCATTCAAACGTTATTTGAAAATCCCAAGGCCTTGCCCAAAGGCCCCAAGGCCGATGCGCCGTCCAAAGTTTTTGCCGCGGATCTTGTTTTAAAGCGATATAAAAAGGTGTGCAAGCTTGCCGGTGAAATAAGCGATAATACCCCGGATGAGACCATTCATGAGCTGCGCATCCAGTGCAAAAAATTGCGGTATCTAATTGAATCGGCCCAGCCCTTATTTGACGCCAAACCGGTAAAACGCCTGCTTAAAACCCTTAAAGGGCTGCAGGAACATCTGGGAAGTTTCAATGACCAGTCTGTCCAGCAGGCCACCTTGGCCCAGTGTCTTGATCGTTATCCGGGCAATGGCCCCAATGCTAAGGCCCTGGCCGAAAGTATCGGGGCGTTGACGGCCATGCTTTACCGTAAACAGCTGGCAGAGCGCAGGATGATTATTGAAAACCTGTCCCGATTTTATAGCCCGGATACCCAGGGGGCCTTTAATGCCCTGTTTGATTTAAAGAATACAACAACTAAACAAGCCAACGCCCAGGTTGATTCATAAGGAGATAAAGATTTATGAAACTTATTGCCTGTTATTCCAACAAAGGCGGTGTGGGAAAAACCGCTGCCTCGGTCAACCTGGCATATGCCAGTGCATTAAGCGGCAATCGGACTCTTTTGTGCGACCTGGATCCCCAGGGGGCCTCAGGATTTTATTTTCGTGTGAAGCCGTCCGAAAAACTGAAAAATAACACCTTTTTTGAAGATACAAAAAAATTTGCAAATGCCATCAGAGAAAGTGATTTTCAAAATCTGGATCTTTTGCCGGCCAACATGAGTTTCAGGGATTTTGATATTGTTCTGTCCCGGATGAAAAAGAAACGCTCCAGATTGAACAAGGCGTTTAAACCGGTCGATGGCGAATATGATATCGTTCTTCTGGACTGTCCCCCCAACATCTCTTTGCTTTCGGAAAATGTTTTCAAGGTGACGGATCGTATTGTGGTGCCGGTGATCCCCACCACATTGTCCCAAAGAACCCTTGAACAACTGTATGCGTTTTTTAAAGAACAGGGCTATCAGTCATCCAAGATATTTCCGTTTTTCTCCATGGTTCAGCAGAGTAAATCCCTGCACCTGCAAATCATGGAGGAGATCCGGAGCGGAAATAAACAGGTGATGGAGGCCTGGGTTCCTTTTTCTACTCATATTGAGCGCATGGGCGTCCATAGGGCCCCGGCCCTGTCCTACGCCGGAAAAGAAGGGGCTGTGGCGGCCTATTCTCAATTGTGGCAGGAAGTTCAAAATTCAGGGAACAGTGTATAATGAAAGAGATAGAACGAAAATTTTTGCTGGCAAAAATGCCGGAAATTTCTTTGCAATCCACCACCTATATCCGTCAGGGCTATATTTCCAAATCCCGGGATTCTGTTGAGATCAGACTTCGTCAGAAAGGCGATGCATTTTTCATGACCTTTAAGCGGGGGCAGGGCCTTGTGCGGGATGAAGCGGAAATCAGGATCAATGAATCGGATTTTTGTCTTCTGTGGCCGTTAACCCAGGATCGCCAGGTGGAAAAACAACGGTCCAAAGCGCCTCTTGAAAACAGGCTTACCGTTGAAATTGATGAATTTTCAGGCGCGCTTGCGGGCCTTTTATTATGTGAGGTGGAGTTCGGTGATCCAGCCCAGGCCAGGGCGTTTATTCCGCCCCAATGGTTTGGGGCGGATGTGACCGAAGATGGCCGGTATAAAAATAAAAGCCTTGCCGAAAATGGTATTCCCGAAAAATAAACCAGAGAGTTAAATCAGGAAATTAAATTTGACCCGTGAGTTTACGGGCAAACTCACACGCCTGGTCTTTGACACAGGCATCCATCTGATCCGGGGTTGAGCATCCGCCCACAAACAATTCTGCGGCGTTGATTGATTTGTGGTATTTTTGCATCCTGCCGAATGCGGTGAATGCTTCTGTGGCATTGTTGTCAAAAGGCCCGCCGCCTGTCATTAAAAGCCCCTGGCGCTGGCCTTCCACAAGGGAGATATGTTCAGGTACTTTTGTATACAGGCTGTAGGTGCGGTCGATGACGGATTTAAGCTGGGCATTCACGCCCCAGAAATACAAGGGGGATGAAAAGACAACTGCCTGGGCCTTCATCATTTTTTCTATGATTTCAGGCATATCATCCTTTTGGATACAGCCTGGGGCATCCATTGTCTTTTTGCATTTTCCACAGCCCATGCATCCTTTAAGATCTTTTGAATGCAGGTAAACCGTTTCCACATCATGGCCAAGATCAATCAGTTCCGCATTCACCCATTCCAGCACCGTTGCCGTGTTTCCATTTTTTTTGGCGCCGCCCTGCAACAGCAGTATGTTCATTTTGTTCTCCTTGTTTCCTGGTGGTTCTAAGAGCCTATTTAAAAATAGATGAATCGGCTGCAATCACATGAGATTTCGCTTCGATCCCCTAATTTTTAAATAGGCTCTAAGTATTATTTTCGTATCACAAATTAGATCAATAATAGAACTTGTCAATTCGAATATTGAAAAACAGATCACAAAGCATTATCATGATCAGCAATAATGTTTTTTACCTTTCCGCTTCCCTGTACAGGGAAGGTCGGCAAGGCGTATAAAGGCTTTCAGCATACCTAAATTACGTCACCGTTCATCATTTTTTTTTATGCTATACAGATAACACAAGGGGCGTCCATGAAAACTGATGTAACACTAAAAATTGCAGGTGCGGCGGGGCAGGGCATTCAAACCATTGGCGACCTGCTCTCCGAAGTATGTCACCAAAGCGGTTTGTTTACCTTCTCCGTGGATGATTTTGAATCAAGGGTCAGGGGGGGGCATAATTTTAATCTGCTGCGACTCAGCGACAAGGAACTCACCGCCCCCGGCAACAGGCTTGATATTCTTGTCTGCATTAACACAAATGCCTATGAGTTGCATAAAGAGGAGTTGCGGTCCGATGGCATTGCCATTATTAACGCAGATGAACCCGGGACAAAAGACAAGACTCGATTTGAGATCCCTTTGAAAAAACTGGCAGAAGAAGCCGGTAATAAAATAACAGCCAATTCTGTGGCTGCAGGTGCCGTGCTTGCCGTTCTCGGCGCACCCTTAAGTTTGCTGGCGGATGTGTTGAAAAAGCAGTTTGCTGCCAAGGGCGAGAAAATCGTGGCGCTTAATGTTGCTGCGGCAAAAAAAGGCTTTGAGGCGGCAAGCGGCTTAGGCCAGGATACCGGCTTTGCATGGGAGGCAAAAAAGAGCAATAACGTTGTGCTCAGCGGGGCCAAGGCTGCCGCCTTGGGCGCACTGGCCGCTGACTGCCGGTTTTTTCCCTTTTACCCCATGAGTCCGGCGACCGGTGTGGTCTCCAGTGTCATTCCTTATTCTAAACAATTGCCTGTGGTCGTTGAACAGGCCGAAGATGAGATTTCCGCCGTCATGATGGCCATTGGCGCCTCCTTTGCGGGTGTCCGTGCCATGACCGCAACCTCGGGCGGCGGTTTTTGTCTCATGACCGAAGGGTTGGGGCTTGCCGGGATGACGGAAACGCCGCTGGTGATCGTCAATGCCCAGCGTCCGGGTCCGGCCACAGGACTGGCTACCCGGACCGGCCAGGCAGATTTGCTTTTTTCTATCCATGCCTCCCATGATGAATTCCCACGGTTTGTTTTTGCGCCGGGCACACCTGTTGAGACCTATGAGACCATGAAGCGGGCCTTTCATCTGGCAGAAAAATACCAGGTTCCGGCCATTGTCCTTCTTGACCAGTTTCTGGCCAACTCCAGGGTGACGGAAGTGAATACGCTTGAGGTGGATCCTGAAATTGAACGCTTTTATGAACAAAACAACAGCGGCAGCGACGAAGCACCCTATTTGCGCTATGCCCTGGTAAAAGACGGGGTCTCTCCACAACGCATACCCTGTTCGGGGCCGGGGCTTGTCCGGGTCACGGGCAATGAGCATGACCCCGAAGGACACATCAGTGAAAATGCTGAAAACAAAATTGCCATGACACAAAAGCGTGCGGCAAAACTGCCTGCCATGATCAAAGAGATGCAAGCCCCATTCCTGGTGAATCCAACGGCCCCGGTGTTCCTTGTGGGGTGGGGATCAACAAGGGGAAATATTCTGGAGGCGGTTGACAGGCTTGGTGCCCAGGGCATGGAGGTCGGGGCTGCCGTGTTTAAAGATCTTTGGCCCATGGATCGTAAAACCATCGGGCAGGTGCTGGATAATAAAAAATTGATCATGGTGGAGCAAAATGGGTCCGGCCAGTTGGGACGACTGCTTGCCCAGGAAGCCGGTATCGACTCCTTTGACACCATTTTAAAATATGACGGCAGACCTTTTTTCCCGGACTATATTGTTCAAAAGGCAAAGGAGCTTGTGAAATAATGATTACCCCAAAAGATTTCGACTGCAAGTACGAAAACAAATGGTGCCCGGGATGTGGTGACTTTCAGATCCTTTCCGCTATGAAAAGTGCCTTTGCCCAACAGCAGATTCCGCCTGAAAAACTCACACTGATCTCCGGTATCGGCCAGGCCGGCAAAACGCCGCACTTTCTTAAATGCAACATGTTTCATGGGCTTCACGGCAGGGCGCTTCCCCTTGCAACCGGGACAAAGATCGCAAACAACGATCTTACGGTTGTGGTAAACTGCGGGGACGGCGATTGTTATGGGGAAGGCGGCAATCATTTTCTGGCGGCAATCAGGCGAAATATCGACATTACGCTTTTGGTGCATAACAACCAGATTTACGGGCTGACCAAGGGCCAGACCTCTCCCACGTCAAGCCTGGGTATGACCACAAAATTGCAGAACACCGGTACCCCCTCATCGCAATTTTCCGCCTTGGGCATTGCCTTGGCTGCCGGGGCCGGATTTGTGGCACGGGGGCTGTCCGGTGAACCTGGGCATTTGACGGAACTGATCGTCAAAGCCATGGATTACAAAGGCTTTTCTTTGGTGGATATTTTACAGCCATGTGTGTCCTTTAATAAAATAAACACCTTGAGCTGGTATCAAGAGCGGGCTTATAAACTCGAGGATACGGATCATGACCCCCAGGATCTTGGAAAGGCATTCAAGCTGGCCCAGGAGTGGGAACAAAGCCTTCCATTAGGTGTCTTGTATGAGGCTTTGGGTACGCCATTCCACGAAAGGGTTCCCAATCTTAAGGCAAGCGCCCTTGCCGCACATAATTATGACAGCAAACTTTTGGCAGACACGCTTTTACAAAATCTATAGTGAAACAGGAGACATCATTTGATATGACTATCTGGCAATGCACCATGTGCTCTACTACGATGGACCAGGAGGAAGTGCCCGAACAGTGCAGCTCTTGTGGGTCTGATAATCGCGTTATTCTTGATAAGGAAACGATCCCCCAGAACCTTGACGAGGTCCGGGACAGGGCAAGAAAAAACCTTAAAGGATTTTGTGCGGCCTATCCGGCCTGTGACGGCAATTTTGATAAAATATGCCAGAAAGAGGCCTATGGCAAACCCATTGGATTCGGTGGCGCTGGTGCCGGCTTCTCTTTCCGGGCAAATGTTGCATCCCTTGAGGCGGTGCGCTTTAAATTACGGGTGGTGGGGGAACATACCGAACCTGACACCTCCTGCTCATTTTTAGGCACAAAACTTGATTTTCCGGTCATGGCAGCTTCCACGGCAGGTGCCGAGCGTTACAACAATGCCATAAGTGAAGAAGATTTCTGCCGGGCCGTTATCCGGGGCTGTAAAGATGCCGGTACCATGGGTTGGCGGGGAGATACATTTTTTTATACCCCGGATGACAACCCGGCACTCAGAGCCATAAAAAAAGAAGGCGTACCGACCGTTCCCATCTTCAAGCCCAGATCCCAGGATGTGCTCAAACGGCTTATCCACGAGGCCGAAGAACTGGGCGCTCCTGCTGTGGGTGTGGATCTTGACGGATGTGGGTCCACCATCATGGCCCGGTATAATCAGCCGGTATTCCGCAAGAGCGTAAAGGATCTCAAAGAACTGGTCCAGGCCACGTCCCTGCCTTTTATTGCCAAAGGGATTATGACGGTGGAGGATGCCCTGAGCTGTGCTGATGCCGGCGTCAAGGTGGTCAGTGTTTCAAATCACGGCGGTCGGGTGCTGGATGCAACGCCGGGAGCGGCAGAGGTGCTGCCGGAGATTGCCGGACAACTTAAAGGCCAGGTCATCATCACCGCAGACGGTGGGGTCCGGACCGGCTATGACGTGCTGAAGATGCTGGCACTGGGTGCGGACTTTGTGCTTCTGGGCAGGGATGTGATCCGGGCGGCTGTGGGTGCAGGTTCCCTGGGCGTTAAATTACACATGGAACATATTCAAAAGATATTGAAAAAAGCCATGTTTATGACCGGGGTCAGTTCCATTACCGAGATTGATTCATCCATATTGTGCTGAACACATATCGGAGATGTCTGATGCCTGGTTTTTAAACAGGGTCTAAGTTTTTTCCATCATCTGGCACGGCAAACTTTTTTATAGATGGCTTCCATTCTGGAAAATACGTTTTCCCAGGTGTAGGTACTGGATAGTCGATTGAGTTGGGCAAAATCCGGCTGTCGGTTCTGATCTGCCTTTGCGATGCTGATTTCCAGGGCATGGGCAAGGGCCTGCTCCAGGGCCGGCAAATCTTTTTGAAAGGGTGTGTCCACGGTTTCAAGGGCAGGCAGTTCCAGAAAATCGACCATGCCGGACCGGGTCTCTTCAAATATTTCCCGGGTCCCCGGTAGTGCGGTTGTCAGTATCCTGCAGCCGGAGGACAGCGCTTCCATGAGCACCAGGGGAAGGCCTTCGAAAAATGAGGGCAGGACAAAAAGATGGGATCGGCGCATGAGCCGGGCAAGGCTTTCATGGGACAGGGAACCGTGAACCTCTACCCGGCCACCCAGGTCTGCAGCCAGTGCCAGGCATTCTTGTTTTTCCTGACCTGTGCCGCCGCCTGCCAGGTGCAGGCAGTAATCCGGGCCGGTCATATTTTTCAATGCAGCAAGAAGCCAGGGAACACCCTTGGCCCGGCTCAGTTTTCCGGCATACACGATTTGCACCGGGCCTTTTTCAGGCTTTGGCTCACCATAGAATAACTTTTTTTCAAAGCCTGCACCGACCACATGCAGTTTTTCCGGATTTATTTTGTGAATGTCTATAATCTGTTGTCTCTGGTGTCGGCTCAGGCATAAAACGGCGTCGATATCTGCCATGGCATTTTCAAGATCCAGGTCCATCCCGGGGCATAAAAAATACTGGCGAAGGCCTGTGCCGTGGCAGGAGGTTACCATGGGCAGGTCCTGAAAAATATGTCTGGCTGTTTTTGAAACAATCCAAAGATGGTGGGTATGGATTAGATCCGGTCGAAATTTTTCCCGTGCCCTTTGAAGGACCTGTCTAAATGCGGTTTCATACCGGCCAATCTGATCTTTGTTCATTGACGAAAAAACCGTGCTGGGGTAGGGCATGACATCGCTCATGCCCGGAAGCCTGAAATCAAGGTGTCCATGGTTAAACCGGACAAATTCGGTATGTTCCGGAGGTAACAACGACGGATCTAATTTAAAATCATCCTGAATGCCTGCCACAAGAAAGTTTTCATGCCCCCTGGCACAAGATTGCCGGATAATGGCCTGGACGGTCTTCCCTGAGCCTGTGAAATCAGGCATTTGACTTAAAATATGAAGAATTCTCATAAAAAAATTTAACATGGGATGCATTAAAAAGCCATAATCCATGTTTTGTCGCTAGGATATAAAGGGATTAGAAAATCGTTTTATCAGGGATCGGATCGGGTTTCCCATGGTAAAATCCTTGTTGATAAGAGATCCCAAGGGCTTTTGCCTTGTCACAAAGCGCCTCGCTGGAGATGAACTCTGCAATGGGTTTCATCTTAAGTTTGTTTGTATAAGAGACTATGGAGTTAACCACATCAACGGCCCGCTCATCTTTGGTGATCAGTTTGATGATGCTGCCGTCAATTTTGATATAGTCTGCTTTGATCTTCAGCAGATAATCAAAATTGGAGTATCCTGTGCCGAAATCGTCAATGGCAATTTTTGCCCCGGCATTTTTAAATTTGTAAATGATATCTGTTGCACGGGGGTAGGAAGACAGACTTTCCGACTCCACAATTTCAAGTATCATGCGCGACATGACGTTTTTATCAACCGCATAGTCATAAATGAAGCCCATGGTTTCGCTATTCAGGATATCCTCCGTCGAAATATTAATACTGAACTTGCTGTTATCGTGGACAAATGTGTCTATGGTCTTTTTTACAATGATTTTGGTCAGCGTGGGATAAAACCGGGTCTGCTTGCTGATATCAAGGAACTGTGCCGGAGAGATGATGCCGCCATCCGTGTCTTTGATACGCATCAGGCTTTCATACTTTGGTGCGCCCGCACCTGTGATCGGCTGGAAAAACGGTACGACCCGATCTTCATCAATGGCACTGCTGAGCATTTTTACAACCCGGATATTTTGTTCATAGATCTTGCTGTTATCCACTTTTAAAGGATCATAGGCGTAATGATCGATATTGTTTGTTTTTGCAAACTGCAACGCCGCATCTGCATGGGCCATAATGTTATCCGAGCCATGCGCGTACCCTGTGATGGTGCTGATCATCAGTTCCTTGTCCCCGATGATGAAGGTCTCTTTAACAATATCTTTAAGTGCTGTTTCAACATCAATGATAAAAAGATTCTTATCGCTTTGGGTGGAAAATACGGCAAATACATCAGAGTGCAGCCTGTAGATAAAATAGCGGTACAGATGTATATGAGCAGAAAGCCTTAACGCAAATATTTTAAGCAACTGGTCTCCGACCTTCATCCCGTATGTTTCATTTATTTTATGAAAGTCGTCTATATCAATGATCGCAAGGTCTGCAGATTTGACTTTTTTTATCTCCATGAGCAGACTGTTTCTGTTGTTCAACTCGGTCAACGTGTCATAATTGAGGTATTTTTGAAGTTGGGACTTATTTTCAAACACTTCGGTGACATCATGGCTGATGGAAATATATTTAATCACTTCGCCATCTTCATCTTTAAACGGCACGATGGTCGATTTTTGAAAAAAATACCCACCGTCTTTTTTGAGATTTTTAAAGATCCCGCGCCAGGTTTTTCCCTTTTTAATGGTCGCCCATAGTTCCCGGTACGTTGAAGCCGGGTTGTCCGGATGCCTGAGTTGACTGTGGGTCACATGCAGTAACTCTTTTCTGTTAAACCCTGTGACCTCACACATTTCGTTGTTCACGTGAATGATGTTTCCGTTCAGATCAGTAATGCTGACGATTGCGCTTTTGTCTATCACTGTCTTGTACTGCAGCAGTTCACTGAGGAATTTTGTCTGCTCGATCTCTATTTTTCGGATTCTTTTATAAATAAAAAGTGCCGCCGCCAGTGTAAAAAGAAAAAGAGAGATGATAATCAGGCTGTTTTTTATTGTCTCCTGTTTGAGAAGTGAACTGCTTATTCCCTCCACCGTTCCCACAAGTTCATAAAAATTTTCAAAGTAAAATCCAGATCCGACAATCCAGTCCCAGTCCGGAATATATACCAGATACGATATCTTTTCAGCAGTCGTGTCCAGTCCGGGAATTTCCCAGTAATACGTGCTGAATCCACTGCCTTTGGACGTTGCGATGTCAACAAATTCCTTGATGACCAGTTTGTTGTTTTCGCCACGAAATGTTTTCAGATCCGTATGATAGATATTGGGATCAATGTGAAAAATCGTTTTATAATCTGTTGAAAATATCCAGAAGTAACCATAATTCTGATAGCCGAATCTGTCCCCGGCAATTACTTCCAGGATCTCTTGTTTACCCTGCTCATTGAGGCTGTCCATGTAGTATCCGGTGCCGATAATGATATCAAATGCCCTGTTGTATAAGGCATATCCGAGCTTTTTGTAACGTTTGTCGCCCTGGCCCGGTTTATGGCACATGTACTGTTTCATGGCAGATCCGCCGGCTTTTGCCTCTTCAAGAAATTTTATGAAATCAGGAAATTCTTTTTTTACGGAATAAATATTTTTGCCGACTAGTTCCGGCTTGGCACCGTGGTGTTTGACTGTACCGTCCCCGGATATAATATAAAAATAGCCCGACTTGTTGGCCCAGCTAAAAGATGTGATCAAGTTGTTTATATGCGTTTTATGTTGATCCGCTTGATGGGTCATGTAAACATTTTGAATAAAATCTTCCGCTGAATGCACCTGGTCTTTAAGATTTTCTTCGGCAGCCTTGATGATGGCGTTTTTTGTGGCGGATATTCGTTTGGTCAGCCGTTCAACTTCGTTTTTGATCAGTTTTTTTTGCTGATCAATATAAAAAGTTCGAAGCCCTTCCTTATTTTTCTGACTGAATTTTGTGAAGGTGCTCTGCATATTCCACAGAATGATCCCGGAAAACACGGCTGCGATTGTAAGAGCGGTAAGCAGCGAGATGTTGGAAATGTTCGTTTTCATCATGGCAGCCCTTCCATTTGGCTGGATATTAATCGTATTTTTATTTCCAGGACAGGCTTAACTAAAAAAAAGTTTTTTGGAGCTATGACAGGTCTTTTGAACCGTCCGGATGCTTAGCCCTGGGTTCGGCCAGGGGATATAATAGAATCCGGCCTTTGGCCACAGAAATGTTGATTTTGATATCGGGATTGTATTTTTGAAGCAGCCAGAAGGGAATCTCCAGCTTATTACGGCAGAGATCCCATGTCGTATCTTCCGGTGCAACGGTATATGTCTGGGTGCCGGCAATGAAATAGGCGTTGAAAAAATCTTCAATGATCTCCTGATGAAATTCAAATCTTTTTTCTTCAAAATCCGCGGCGCCGGAGGCCGGCAACGGAATTGTAACTTCATGGCCTGCACTGATGTATTGGGTTGATGACATTTTATTTAATTTGCGGATTTCGTCTGCATCAATACCCAACCAGTCTGCATAGTTGGTTATGGTTTCTTCGGGTGTGGCATGGATAATCGCGTATTTACGGCCTTTATCGTCGTGGACAGTTTTCAGTTCAAGATCCGATGTGACAATCTCCAGGTCCAGGGGAGGTGTGGGCAGCTTGCTTTGATCCGGCTGTTTTTCAGACTCCGGCGTTGTTTTTGACTGGGTCAAGGCGTCCGGGTTTGAAACCGCCGCCGTCCGGCGTGGCCGGCTTTTTTCTTTGAACGGAATTCTCAGGGTCTGGCCAACACAGATCACCGCCTTTTTCCCAAGACCGTTCAGTGCGATCAGGTCTTGAAGGGGCACCTTGTAGGCATCGGCAATGTCGCCGGCGGTATCCCCCTTGACCACCCGGTGAAAGGGGGTGGGCCTCTGGGCCGTGCGGTATAAAGACCTGAGCGTTTTGTCCAGCAGGTCCGAAGATATGTGCTTGGGCAGATACAGGGTTTGCCCTGGCGGGATGTATTTCCTGCCGTCAAAGACCGGCTTTCGTAACGCCGGGTTCATAACCTGCAACGTCTTCAGATCCACCGGCAATGTGCGGACAAGATCCTTTGCGGCTACAAATCCCTGCACCTTGTACCGGGTCTGCTGTCCCGGTTTATCCAAGGTGATATTGCCGTAATATTTAACATAATTTTTCGCTACCTGGCGGGCGGCGATAAATTCCGGATAAAAATTGCGTGAGGCAAATTTAAAGGAGCGGCTGCTGTACTCGGTGTATATGGCAGGATAGGTTTTGTGCTTATTTTTTGCCCGGGACATGCCGTAAAGGCCGTGGTTGTAAGCTGTAATGGCCAAGGGCCAGTTTTGAAGCTTTTCATGGTTTCTTTTCAGAAGCTGGGCGGCCCCATGGGTGGAGACGATGGTGTCCCGGCGCTGGTCCACCACATAGTTGATATCCATGAACAGCTTACCCGTATAACTGGTGAACTGCCATAAGCCCGCAGCACCGTATTTTGAGTAGGTTTGGACATCATAGGCTGATTCCAGGCATGGCAGGTAGGCCAGGTCTTCGGGCAGGCCATAGGATCTGAATATCATTTTAAACTCATCGATCAGGGCGCCTGAGCGGATTACCCCTTCCATGAAATGCTCTTGTAACCCGGTTTGCACCCGAAGCCTTTTGGCGGCCAGCTTGAACGCCACCGGCTTGGTTGTGTTTGGGAACAGGGCGGCCACTTTTTTTTCCAGGGGTGTTTCAGGGATCTTCTCCTTGGAAAGGGCAAGCAAAACGGCTCTATATTTTTCAAGGGCCTTTTTCTTGGTTGCTTTGTTTGCCAGGGCAGCGTCTTTGCTCCTGGCAGGATTGAGTTTGAGCTCTTCATAAATTCTGGACAGGTTACCCATATCGTGGACCAGGGCCTGGCCCCGGGTATATTTGGTAAATATGTCGGTCCAGAATGTCACATTGGGCTTGATCAGGTCATACACCGGAAAAATTTCCGACTTCTGAGGGAGAGCTGTGGGCTGTGCTGCCCGGCAGACCGGGCCGGTAATGCCGTGAACACAGATTATCATGAGGGTGAAAATAGATACTCTGACCAATTGTCCTGGGAAACGGGTCATATTAACTCCAAAAGAAAAAAAAGGGGTTGAAGAATTTACTTAAAAATTAATATTACCATACCAGGGTCTGATTTTAAATGATTTTGATCATGGGCCTAAAGCCGGTTCACCGGTATATTGGCCAGCTTCTCCTCCCAGTAATCATCTATCAGTTCTTTGTATTTATCCTGGGGGTAGCTTTTGCCGCAGGCGTCGCAGCATATGATGACATGGGGACAGGCGCGCCTGACAACAAGTTCCCCATCGCATGACGGGCAGTATTGGATGACTTTTTTCATTTTCGTTCCTTTGCTTTTGTTCGACCGAGCCTCTTTTCTTTTCCCCCTGGATAACATAAAACAGGCAGACTTGAAAATTTTTCAGCCTGTATTTTAAAGGAGGCGCCTGTTATGTCAAATAAAAACGAGCGGTATAACCGAAACTACCCTATTTCCTGGGAACAACTGCACCGGGACGCCAAGGCCCTGTCCTGGCGTCTGCATGATCTTAACCGCACATGGAAGGGCATTGTGGCCGTCACCCGGGGCGGACTTGTACCGGCAGCCATCATTGCCCGGGAACTGGATATTCATCTCATCGACACCATCTGCATCACCAGCTATGACTGGCAGAACCAGGGTGAATCCACCATCCTGAAATCCATGGGCGGTGACGGGGAAGGGCTTTTGATTATTGATGACCTTGTGGATACGGGAGGTACGGCCAAAATTGTAAGACAGATGCTGCCCAATGCCTATTTTGCAACCGTTTATGCCAAACCTGCAGGAAAACCCCTGGTGGACGTCCATGTCACGGAAGTCAGTCAGGATACCTGGATTCTTTTTCCCTGGGATTCAGAGTCCCGGTTTGTGGCCCCCATTGCCGGGCAATGAGATTCGATAGCCTTTCACCCCAATGTTGCCTAAGGCTTAAGGACCGCAGATTAAATAACTTGCCCTTTTTGCTATATCCTGGAGCGCGGGCGGGGCGCCCGCGCTCCCCGGTTCAGTTTTTTCCGGGTTCATTTCATCATGTGTCCGACATGCGCAAAAGCTATTCATAATTCAAATCGATATTCAAAATTTCTATTGCCATAATCAATTGGATAAAAATTGTCATGAATGACAAAAAAATGTTTCATGAAAGAGCAATTTTGTTTTGTGTGGAACCTGTTATGAATAATGAAATGTATAGGAGGTAGCCGGACCATGGCTAAAAATTTTTTTTCCACCCGCGTCGGCATCGTTGTTGTGGGCGCTGTGATTGGAATTCTTGCCGCTGTTTTACAAAAACTTGGAAATCCGGGAAATATGGGAATCTGCGTTGCCTGTTTTGAACGGGACATCGCGGGGGCCATCGGGTTGCACAGGGCTGGTGTTGTTCAGTATATCCGCCCTGAAATTATTGGATTTGTGCTGGGTTCCCTGGTTGCGGCCTACAGCTTCAAGGAGTTTAAGCCAAGGTGCGGATCAGCACCCATGGTTCGTTTTGTCCTGGGCGTTTTTGCCATGATCGGTGCCCTTGTTTTTCTGGGTTGTCCCTGGCGGGCCGTGCTTCGCCTGGCCGGCGGCGACCTGAATGCCGTCCTGGGACTTCTGGGGTTGGGCTTTGGGGTTTGGATCGGGGTCATGTTCCTGAAAAACGGGTATAACCTGGGACGCTCCCAGGCCACCCATGCAGGTGCCGGATGGATGCTGCCCCTGGTGATGCTTGGCCTTCTGATTCTTCTGTTTATCTATCCCCAGGTACCGGGGGAAGGTAAAAGCGGCGTGCTGTTTTACAGCCTTAAAGGGCCCGGGGCCATGCATGCGCCTTTGCTGATTTCCCTTGTGGTGGGCCTGGGTATTGGATTTTTGGCCCAGCGCAGCCGGTTCTGCACCATGGGGGCCCTTCGTGATCTGATTTTGTTCGGTCAGACCCATTTGCTTTCAGGTTTTTTATCCCTTTTAATCTTTGCTTGTATTGCTAATGTCGTTCTGGGCCAGTTTCATCCTGGATTTATAGGCCAGCCCGTGGCCCATAACCTTCATGTCTGGAATTTTTTGGGCATGGCCCTGGCCGGACTGGCCTTTGCCCTGGCCGGCGGCTGTCCCGGGCGTCAGCTTTTCCTGGCCGGTGAAGGGGATACCGATGCCTCGGTCTTTGTACTGGGCATGATTGCCGGTGCGGCCTTTGCCCACAATTTTGGACTGGCAAGTTCTCCAAAAGGGGTTGGGCCACACGGTATCGCCGCTGTTATCGTTGGTTTCGTTGTTTGCCTTTTCATCGGATTTGCCATGAAGAAAAGAATTGCCGCTTAATTTGAATAACGGCCATGGCCGACGTGGTCTTTCACCGAGGTTAGGCCACAACAAATCATGAAAGAAACTAACCGGTTAGTTCAGTTTTTTCATATAAAAAGATAAGGAAAATACAATGAGCAAAATAGTCGATGCAAGAGGTCTTTCCTGCCCCCAACCGGTACTGATGACCCTGGATGCCATAAAATCCGGAAGCGATGGTGAGCTTGAAGTTATAGTGGACAACATGGCCTCCAGGGAGAATGTGGTCCGGGCCGCAGAGAGCAAAGGCTGGAACGTTTCTGATATCAAGGACAACGCCGATGATACCCAGATTTTTATCCGGAAAGGATAATAGTTGTGTTTAAACGCATATCCCGCCTGTTTAACCGGACACAAAAGGATTTATCCAGGAAGGTAAAGGAAGATCTGGGTATTCTGGTGTTTGAAAACACATCCGAAGTAATTCAGGCGGAAAATTTTTTAAAATCCCGGGGATGGGAGATCAAGGTGATGGGGCCTCCTCCCGGGATTCAAAGCGGCTGCGATCTGGTGATTCAGTTTCCCCTCATTGAAAAGCTGATGCTGACCAGACAGCTTGAAGAGGCAGGACTTCCACCCCTGGAAGTGGTGCCGGTGACCCATCCCCTGCTCAAACCCGTGGACCTTTTTCATACCAAGGATTTTGGCGACTACCTTATGGTCCGGGCCGCTAACATGAAGATTACCATTGAAAAAAAAACAAAATGCATCGTCAATATTTCAGGCGGCGGGTGCCCGGATGTCCCCTACCTTGCGTATGAAATGGTGGGCAGACACCTGAATGAGGCCCCAAGACCCGGCAAAATCGGGCATACACTTTGCGGATATGCCCTGGAACTGGCCCATAAGGAGATGATCCGCCAATGCTCCTGATCGTCGGCACAGTTCCGGATGAGACCTTTCCTTTGACCATTGGGACCCCGGCCCTGGACGGTGCGGATATGATCGTCAACGACATTCGTGTGCCTGTGAACCGGGGGACCCCGGCCCTGGTCGGCGCAGTGCTGGCTGCCTGTCAAGTGCTTGGGCAGATGCCGATTAAAACCGCTTTAGTCGGTGACATCGGCACCGGAAAGGGCAGTCGAAAACTTTATAAACACCTGTCCCGGGAACTGCCGGGTATAGCACCAACCACCCTGGCGTTTCACTATCTTCAGCCTGATGTGGACTGGCACAACAAAGTTCTTTTTGCCGTGGAAGAGATGGAAAAAAGGCCTGTTCTCATAGCGGATGCCGGTTTCATGTACGCCGCCAAGATGAGCGGCCAGGCCCCAAGCTATGATCTCTTTACTCCGGATGTGGGGGAACTGTCCTTTCTGGCTGACGAAACGGCGCCCCATCCTTTTTACACCAGAGGCTTTATTCTTCACCAGGACAACCAGGTGCCCGATCTTATTGCCCGGGCCTATGAATACAAAAACGGGGCCCGTCACCTTCTGGTCAAGGGCAGTGTCGATTACGCGGTGGCTGACGGTGAAATCACAGACCGGATCAGCGAGCCCGCTGCCGAAGCCATGGAGGCCATGGGCGGTACCGGGGACACCCTGACAGGACTTGCCTGCGCGTTGATTGAATCCGGGAAAAGCATCCCGGAAGCCTGCCTCATTGCGGCCCGTGTCAATCGAATGGCCGGGATGTATGCCAATCCGACACCCGCCTCACAGGTGATGGACATTATTTTGCATATCCAAAAAGCCCTGGCCCGGGTTCTGGAGGATCCAAACACGGATGTTCGCTTAGATACTAAGAAATGAGTCCGAACCTGGGAGCGCGGGCGTCTCGCCCGCATTTTTATAATATTTGTGGACATGTGGGCGGGACGCCCGCGCTCCCGGATATAGCAAAATCGACAAGCTATTTAAGACCCGTTCCTAAGTATAAAAATGGTGAAAAAAATGACGGATAGATCAGAAAATAGCTCTTCGACCTGCGCAATTGAGCCCGGCATGACAGTTCTGGACATTGTTTCAAAATACAGTGCTACCCAGGAAGTGTTCAAACGCTGGGATGATAGGGCTGGGGAGTGCATCTGCTGCAACGCGCTTTTTGAGCCGCTTGAAACTGTTGCCGAAAAATACAATCTGGATCTGTCTGCCCTGGTCCAAGATTTGAGAAAGGCCGTCTGCAATTTATAGAACAAGCGCCGAATAAACACCCCATTAACGATTGTCATAAACATACGCCCACTTATTGTTTTGCTTCTAAGTTCCTGCTTTCATTGATGTATGAAATGCTGTATTCTATTCTGATTAACTAAAAAGAAATCGCATTGGTTTTTTGAATAGGGCCGTTCCGCTTATGAGCGAATGGGGCGACAAGAAAACGGGGAGGAAATTATGGACGGGATAGATAGAAACAGGGGTATCATGGGTCGGATAAGGCTTTTTTGGATACTGCTGGCCTTTCAACTGATATTTCTCATAGTTCAATTTTCTCTTGTTAATTTTGGAACCGTTCAAGCGTTCAGAAAAGAATTCAATGAAATGGTTTTTCTTGATTTGGCCAACCAGATGCATTTGCTGCAGGAGCTATTCAGTGATGACGCATTTTTTTACAACCGGTTAGATGATGAAAAAATACTTCAGATGAAAAGACTCTGCAATGAGGGCCGGATAAGATTGACGCTTATGAATACACAAGGCGTTGTGTTTTTTGACAGCCATTATGATTACCTGGAAATGGAAAATCATGCCGGACGACCCGAAATGGCGGCAGCGCTCCAGGGGCAGTCCGGGAAGTCTTCCCGATACAGCAATACGTTGAAAAATATTATGTTTTATTATGCCATCCCATATTTTTCAGATGGAAAAATTATCGGAACAATGAGAATCGCATTTGCCGAAGAAAGAGCAACTGAAAAACGGATACGGATAACCAAATTTCTTACTACAATAAATCTGATCATTCTCATACTCACAGCGATAATTGTCGGTATTTTGACCAATAAACTGAGAATTATCATCCACAAGGTTGAGCATGTGGCGCTTAAAATTGGGGAAGGGAACCCGCCATCTGAATATCCGAAACCAATATCCAGAGAATTGACGAATCTTGTGGAAATAATTGCTCAAATGTCTGAAAAAATAACCATACAGCAGGAAAAGCTTACACAGCTTTCTTTGGTGGATGCGCTGACCGGTCTGGGCAATCGCCGAAAATTTGACGAGGCACTGGTGTATCAATGGCAGTTGTGCAGCCGGTGTGAAAGACCTTTGAGTTTTTTGATAATCGATATTGATTATTTTAAAAGATATAATGACACGCTAGGCCATCCAGCCGGTGATGAGTGTCTTAAGCAGGTTGCGGAACTGCTGACGCAGACCGTTTCTCGCCAGACCGATATCCTTACCCGCTTAGGTGGAGAGGAATTCGGTATTCTGATGCCCAACACAGATAAATCCGGAGCCGGTCACATCGCGCAACAAATTCACGATAAAATAAATACTGTTCAATTCCCTCATCCGGATTCGTCGGTCGCTTCTTATCTTACTGTTAGCATGGGGCTTGAAACACTGAGGCCGTCAGATGATACCATCCCTATGTCAGACTTGTTCGAAAGAGCTGATAAGGCCCTCTACCAGGCCAAGCATGAAGGGCGGAACCGAATTAAAATTTTTAAGGATTAGGGCAGTTTTAAAATTCATGGTAATAGAAACTCTGTCAGGCTGTTTAAATACATATCAAACCCCTTGATAAAAATATCATTGTGATTGGCGCCGGGGATCATCAAAAGGTCTTTGTCGGCAGAAGGGCAAAAATTGTAAAGTGCTTGGCCTTGTGAAATGTCAATAATATGGTCAAACTGGGCATGGATAATTAAAAGGGGCTTGTGCCAATGCCAGATTTTATCGGCATT
>Ga0193964_1000483_pt1 | contig 19430 bp, 22 predicted proteins | sample FB_7_MG_FD_140323 | JGI IMG/M metagenome (GOLD analysis project Ga0193964, IMG submission 140323) | Microbial mat bacterial communities from the Broadkill River, Lewes, Delaware, United States - FB_7_MG | ecosystem: Environmental > Aquatic > Freshwater > River > Microbial mats | place: USA... | reverse complement strand
GCTGATGCCGCGCCTTATTTCAGGATTTTTAATCCCATGCGGCAGGCTGAGCGGTTTGATCCAGAAGGTGCGTATGTCGGTGAGTGGATCCCTAGCTTAGTTAACTATAATTCGTTGCAGCAACATGATCCATTATTGAGTACGAGCCTTAATCGCCCACGTCCAATCATCGATTATGCGTTGGAGCGAAAATACAGTTTAGATGCATATAATGCTAAGTAGGAAGTTTGTAGTCTTAAGCTAAGCAGCGCTGCCTGTAAGTCGTATTTAATGACCTATGTAATGCAAAGGTTATTGATGATGACGTGTTTATTAAGGGGGGTATTTGGGAAGGGGCTTTTGGGGAAAGGATTGTTCAGGAAAGGATTGTTTAGGAAGAGATCGTTATGAATCAGATTAATCCCAGAAAGTTGCTACTTTCAAAATGGACAGCGGTTTCTCCGGTCAAAAAAAGAAAACACTTTATCGTGATTAAGCTGGTGTTGGATGAGATTACGCAAGATGTTGTTGGCTGCATTTTACAAGCGGTTATCGATAAGTACGAGATGCAGTTGGATTGGCGCAAGCTTAAGAATAGTAATACTTGGCGCCAAGGCTGGAAGTAAGGGCCCTTTAATAACTGGCCTTTAAAAAGTCCTCTATAAAAGGACTTATTAAAATTGTTTCTTGGTTGCTGGTTTATCTCAAGCTAAAAATTCAGCTCGAGTTCGTTCGTTGCTTTTAAATATACCGCCCAAAGCGGTTGTTTCCGTCTGAGAATTTACATCCATGACACCACGGGACTTAACGCAATAGTGCGTTGCGTTAATTGATACAGCGACATTCTCTGTTTCTAGAAGTGTCTGCAGCGCTATTAAAACTTGCTTGGTTAATCTTTCTTGCACTTGAGGGCGTTGGCTAAAAAAGCGTACTAGCCTGTTGATTTTTGAAAGGCCAATTATCTTTTTATTGGGGATGTAAGCGACTTTTGCTGTGCCATCAATGGTGACGAAATGATGTTCGCAGGAGCTGAGCACACTGATCTCCCTTACTTTTACCATCTCTTCTAAATCCATTTTATTCTCAATCATGGCTATCTTGGGGAAATTGCCATAATCAAGTCCCGAAAAGATTTCGTATACGTACATTTTAGCGATGCGGTGGGGCGTTTCTTCAAGGCTATCATCTTCTAAGTTAAGCCCAAGGGTACTCACCACCTCAGTCATTAGCCCCTTAATGTGTTCATAGCGTTGTTCCTGAGACATGCCATTTTCAACTAACGGAGTTTCCAGTCCCTTTTCGATCAGTTGATCGCGAACGGCAGCAGCTTCTGCAGAAATCATCATTATTTTCCTTTAGCTCTAATTCTCTAAGTTTACGCAAGGATTGGGGCTTTGGATTAATCGTTAAGAAAGAAAGTCGAAATAATTACTTATCAATTGCCCAAAGTGTGATCTATGAATTGTAGAAATACGTAATGAGAGTATATGTTTTTGAATAGGAAATGTAACTTCTATGACCACTGACAATCTCGATCTTTTCTCATACTTTACAGGAACTAAAAGAGCTTATGGGCTCTTTCAGGACCGGTTTGGAACTGTACGGCGACGCTTTACTGTCGATATCATCGGTTCTGTTCAGGGAGATCAACTTCGATTGGAAGAAGACTTTTTGTATGACGATGGTGAAACCGATCAGAGGACCTGGTTGATTAGATCGCTTGGGCAAAACCAATTTGTCGGAACGGCGGATGACATTATAGAACAGGCAATGGGGAAAGTGTCTGATTCCTCTTTGCACTGGCAATACAGTATGAATCTTAAATTGAAGAAGCGAACTATCAAGGTGGATTTTGATGATTGGATGTATTTGATGCCCGACCAAGTGTTAATTAATCGGGCAGAGGTGAAGAAGTTTGGTCTGCTACTAGGGACTGTTTTTATCTGCTTTAAGCCAATGCTGCCTGATAGTCCTTGATCAATCTATCTGCCATCAGATTGGCACTTTCCCACGCACCAGATAACCCTTCTCCTTGTAGCCAGTCTCCGCAAGCCCCAATGCTTAATTCGGAATCCCACAGGTAGCCTTCATCAATACCCTTGTGCGCTGAGTAGAGCCAGCGGTGACAACGATAGGCCAGCACCTCCGTATTTATATCCAGTAACTCATAAAATGAGGATTTAAGCTGCTCGAACACCTGTTCAGGATTACTGTCTCTGTTCGCTTCACTCCAGCAGGCATTCGCTTCGATTAACCAAACTTCGCCGCCATGTTCAATTGCTCGACCAGGTTTAGCTGAATCTTTTACGCATCGGCGCAGGACCGGGTGATCGCCGCTGATAAGTTCTGCAGCTGATGAGACCGGGTTAATCTTAATGACAGCTACCCAATTCATATGAGTTTCAATCTCAGAGGCTCGTTTGGCAAACCGGGGAACCGCTTCCAATAGCGTTGTGGCTTGGGGGGCGGGCGCTGTAACTATTACGGCATCAAAGTTGCCTAACCCTTTACCATGCTCATCTCGAAGGATGACCTGAGTTTTCTGGTTTTCTTTTTCCGGCCAAATGTAACCAATCCTGCAGTGAGGAACAAACGTGCTTCCTTCCATAAGTGAACGAGTGAGTGCGCTCTGACGGGGTTCAACTACATAGAGTAATGGGCTGGGTAGATCTGTTTTGTAATAACCAATGTGTTTGGGCTGCCAGGGTTTCACTTTAGGCTGGGCCTTGAGCCAGCTCAGCATATCGGGATCAGTTGTATCGAAATAGGGTGCCCCTAAATCAGCGCTGATATCATCGATTCTGCAGCTCGATAAACGGCCACCCGTGCCTCTGCTTTTATCGTATACCGAAATTAAAAAACCCGCTTCAACAAGCCGGTTTGAAAGGACAGAGCCCGCAAGGCCCGCTCCAATAATGGCGATGTGAGGAATATTGCCTGTCATTGACTAAAACTTTAACGGGATCGATTGTTGGTTGTAAGAAACAAATTCACCTGCACAAGCCTCATCGTGGGGAATTACTTGTACCAAGTGTGCACTGTGAATACCTGCTTTACGGCAAACATCATAAGCTTGAGCGATGTTTTTAAAAGACAGGACAGCACCCTGATCGGACTTTAGGAGTGCTTTTTTAGAATGATCTTGTTCTTCATAACTCAACTCGATCACTAAGGGGCTGCAACCCGACTCAACAAAATTAACTTGTGAAATTTGTTGATGCTGAGCCAGATCTTTTAATTCTTGTAGGTTCATGTTGTCTCCGATGTATAGGTGAACTTAATGGCCTATACGTCGGAGAAGAGCAGGTAGATCAGATCAGATCAGGAAAAGGGAAATCATCGCCCATCATTCTAGGATGTTTAGTGACGGCAACAGCATGTGCCATATCGGACCCTTCTCGCATCGCATTGATCAGCAAGGTTAAGACGAAGGTTATTGAGTAGTATTCAACATGAGCGGTTAGGAAAGGCAGGCTTATATCATCGTGAGCTTGTTTGCTTAGACGCGCGGCAAGTTGGGCTGCTTCGCTATCATCAAACCCCTCATCCATATTATGGATAAGCTCATAAATTTCATTAGGTAAGCTTTCATAGAGATAGTTGTCAATTTTGAGAACTATCTTTAGCAGAACGGCGTGCTCTTTTGCTTCACTTAAAAAAGGCAGGCTTACTGTCTCATTTAGCCGCTGTGCGATCTCAATAGATTCCGATTTGCTCAATAATTGACGATTGGAACGTTTAGTAAAATAAGCTTTTACTAATGCGGAATATTGATCATCTGTCAGCGAAATTGTAGCCATGATAAATCCTTTAATTACCTTAAAGTCAGAAACTGATTCTGATTTTAAGGTAGTTTCTAGTTCGGGGATAGCATTGATAGATAGGGATGATGAAAAAGTTGCTGCCTGTTTGATTATTTAGCATTCAAATCAACGTTTTTTACATTTATTTATTGTTTGGGCGAAACAACTGTTTAATCTCTATATGATGTTTCGATTAATTGAGTAGATAATAAGGAATTGTTGATGTTTTTCTCAAAGAAATTGAACCTGCAAATTGATGATTTGCAAGGGGAAGTTGAGCAACTGCGTGCACAAAATCAGAGCTTAATCGCTGAAAATCAGGTTTTAACGCAGCGTTGTTATGAGAATGAGAATACTCAGCAGGATCAAGATTCTGGTCAACAAGAGATCTGTGCAGCATGGGTTGCTGGTGGAGAACTTGTGTCACAAGTACGCACGACCATCGCGGAAGCCGCTGAAAACTTAGATAGTGAAAAGCAAAGTCTGCAAAACTCCATGTCTATTTTCGATGAAACGCGCCAGGCGGTTGAGACTATTCTGGACCGCGTTAATGTGATCCAAGTTCGTGCTCAAGATGGCAATGAGAACGTAAAGGGTCTTTTGACCGTTTCCGAACAGATTGAAAAGTTTGTTGGCGTTATTCGTGATATTTCTGACCAAACCAATTTATTGGCACTAAACGCGGCTATTGAAGCAGCTCGTGCTGGCGAATCCGGCCGAGGTTTCGCTGTTGTGGCAGATGAAGTTCGTAATTTGGCTCGTAAAGCGAGTGAAGCGAGTAATGAGATCGCGAATCTGGTCGGTCAGATTAGTTCGCAAACAACAACTGCGTCTGAAGATATTGAGCAGGTTGATCTGCTGAGTAGTGAAGTCGTTGCTTCTGCTGAGCAGATTAAAGCCGGTGTGCGTGATGTTGTAGCATTGTCGGAGCGAATGAATGACGTTATCGGTCACAGCGCTGCGGATACGTTTATCGAAACCGTCAAGCTTGATCATGTGAACTGGAAGAACAGTGTGTATGCGGGCATTGTTGAAGGTAATCTACAAAACCTACATTCCTTGGCTGACCATACCTCTTGTCGTTTAGGTAATTGGTACTACATGGGCGTAGGCCGAGAAAAGTATAGCCATCTACCGAGTTTTGCTAACCTTGATGCCCCTCACGAGCGGGTTCATTCATCCGGTTTAGCCGCGGTTGATGCTGCTAAAAACGGAGATGTAAAAACTGCGGCCTCCCATCTAGCGATGATGGAGAGAGCAAGTATGGACGTGGCAAATATTCTCGACCGTCTAAATGCCGAGTTCAAAAACGCTTAAGCAAGTTCCAGACAGTTAACTATCCATGGCTAGTATCAAAAGCGTCGCTATATTTTGTGGATCAAAGCCTGGCTTTGATCCTGCTTTTGTATCGCAGGCTGAATCTGTTGGTTCCTATCTTGCCGATAATAATATTGCTTTAGTTTATGGTGGGGCAAACAGTGGTTTAATGGGTGCTGTTGCAACATCGGCTTTACGCAATGGCGGTGAAGTTATTGGTGTGATGCCTACCGCACTTGAGAGATCAGAGCGGATACATACTGAACTCTCAACACTTATCAAAGTTGATAATCTCCAACAGCGCAAAGCTAAGATGGCTGAATTGAGTGAGGGCTTTATTGCTCTACCCGGAGGAACGGGCACACTCGATGAAATGTTTGAAATGATAACCCTGTCTCAGATGGGACAACATAAAAAACCTTGCGGTTTTTTAGACACGGAAGCTTTCTACCATACCTTATTTGTTTTTCTAGAAGAGCTTAGAGAGAAAGGCTTTCTCCATGCTGACTATTTTGACATGTTAATTAAGTCTTCTGAAATTGATAGTTTACTCAATCAGATGAACCTTTTTGCCCACCCTCACACTTAGGGTTATCAATCTGATAACCCGACATTATAAACGGCCGATGCTATATAGCTTAATCGTTTATTAGTTATATTGAATTTAATAAAGTATACCCTCAAACTGGTACTGACATTTTTGTCATGGTTTGTATTGCTGTCTTTAAAAAGGGTGGCGTACTTAAAGGGCTATTTTCAGTATGACCTCCTCGACGCTATCTGAATCTGAATTTACCGCACTACTGGATGCTTTTACGCAACCAGCAGCTATTCTTTCTGGTGATTATCGGATCTTGTCAGCGAATCAAGCTTATCAAGATCATTACTCTGGCTTAAAGCAAATCGCGGGCCTTCATTGTTATGAGGTTTCGCATGGGTATCAGCGCCCATGTGATCAAGAGGGAGAGCTTTGCCCCCTCAAGCGTTGCCAAGAAACGGGGTTACGTCAGCGTGTTTTGCACCTTCACGATACTTGTCATGGACAGGAGCATGTTGATGTTGAATTGCTACCTATTCCTAAGGGAGCAAAACACCCTCAGTATTTCCTCGAAATAATGCATCTCGTTAAAGTCGCTAATGCTCAACCGGAGGGGGAGGGCTTAGTGGGTAGCTCTGATGCGTTTAATCAGATGGTTTCACTTATTCAGCGTGCAGCTCCTAGCCATATATCGGTCTTGTTGTTAGGTGAATCAGGAACGGGAAAAGAGTTAGTGGCTAAAGCATTGCATACTGCAAGTGCTCGCGCACAAAAACCTTTTGTCACTGTGGAGTGTTCGGGGCTGAGTGAAACGCTTTTTGAAAGTGAGATGTTTGGGCATGAGAAGGGCGCTTTTACCGGAGCGATCAATAAGAAAAAGGGGCTAGTGACTGCGGCAAGAGGAGGAACACTCTTTTTAGACGAAGTCGGTGACGTGCCTTTATCTTTGCAAGTGAAGCTGCTTCGCCTCATTGAAACAGGCACTTACCGTACTGTGGGTGGTGTTGACCTAAAGCATGCGGATTTTCGATTAATCTGTGCCACGCATAGAGATTTGGCAGAACGGGTGGAGAAGGGCGCTTTTAGACAAGATCTGTTTTATCGCATCAGCCCGTTTCCAATAGAGATGCCGCCGTTAAGAGAAAGAGAGGAAGATATACCGAAATTAGTGAGTGTTCTTTTACAGCGAATTCCTAATGCCGAAGGCATTACGGTGAGTGAAAGAGCGATGCAGTCCCTTAAAAAGTATTCCTTTCCTGGCAATATCAGAGAGCTGCGTAATATCTTAGAACGTGCCGTACTTTTAGCGGATTATCACGTTATTGAAAATAGCCACCTACCGAATGTAGTCAGTCATTCTCATGCCAATAATCAAGTTAACGATGCATTATTGCCAAAAGAGTTAATCCCTTTGGCGGATTTAGAATCAAGATATTTAGCAAAAATCAAACAGGAATATCCTGCCAAAAACAGATTGTTGGCCGAAAAATTAGGGGTGAGTGAAAGGACGCTATACCGCAAATTAAAAGGGCTTTAGCTGGATTGTGGCGGATTATGAAGGCCGCGGGTTTGTCACTTAAGTAAAGTCTATATAAGGGAGTTGTATATTAGTGCTATACGATGGTCGAATTCTTGTATATGCAGTGATAGAATATAGTTATTACTAAAAATAATATAAGAATGTGTAAGCGCTTTTGGTACGCCACGTGGAGGCATGAATGTCCAAGATCATCAAAGGTCCAAGCACGCGCGAATTGATGGAGCAGATGGCTCGAGAGTCCGAGCATCTATCCATTAATGATCGTCGTGATTTTTTGCGCAAAGGGGTAGTTGCAGCAGCGGGTATGGCCGCGACTACTGTCGCAGGTAGTGCGGTAGCTGCTCAGGTTAATTCAGCCAATCTGCCACCAAACGAGCCCACTTGGGGCAAGCAACTAGGTCACGGGGTCGTTGAGTATCCGTATGGATCACCCTCACAGTTTGAAAAGCATGTAGTTCGCAGAACGGTACCTTGGTTAACTGCGGATTCTATTGCTTCTATCTCTATGACACCTTTGCAAGATCTGAAAGGAATAATTACACCCAATGGATTAGTGTTTGAGCGTTATCACGGTGGTGTCCCTCAAGTTAATCCAGATGAGCACCGTCTGATTATTCATGGCTTGGTAGAGCGGCCCATTATTTTTACGATGGAAGACCTCATGCGTTTCCCGTCGGTATCCGAAATTAAGTTTATCGAATGTCCTGCGAATGGTGGCATGGAGTGGAAAGGTGCGCAGATGGAAGCGCTTCAGTTTACTCATGGAATGCTAAGCTGCTGCGAATGGACAGGTGTACCGCTACGTACTTTGCTAGAAGAAGCCGGTGTTAAACCTGAAGGTAAATGGATCTTGGCAGAGGGCGCCGATGGTGCACATATGAGCCGTTCGATCCCTCTCGAAAAAGCGTTGGACGATACATTAGTCGTTTACGCGCAGAATGGTGAAATGTTACGCCCAGAGCAGGGCTACCCATTGCGTTTATTGAACCCAGGTTGGGAAGGTAATACGTCGATTAAATGGTTGCGCCGTTTAGAAGTTGGCGATAAGCCGTGGTATCACCGTGAAGAAACATCTAAATACACCGATCTGATGCCTGATGGTCGCGCACGTAAGTTTACCTTTGTGCAGGAAACTAATTCGGTAATTACGAGCCCTTGCCCAGAAAACCCAATGGTTAAACCAGGATTTGTGGAGATAGAGGGGATTGCATGGTCTGGCCGAGGCAAAATTAAACAGGTTGATATCTCATTTGATGGCGGTGTGAGTTGGGTCCCAGCTAAACTGAAAGGTCTTGTACTAGATAAAGCACTGACACGTTTTAGTCTTGTCACAAAATGGGATGGACAGCCTTGGTTGCTACAATCTCGTTCAGTTGATGAAACAGGCTACGTACAGCCTACATTACGTCAACTTCGTGAAGTACGTGGTGGCAACTCCATTTACCATAAAAACTCGATTCATACCTGGAAAGTGGCGCCTACAGGGGAGGTTACCAATGTTCAAATCACTTGATAGCAAACAGATGAAAAAGTCTCTGCTAGCGATCGGGCTAGGTGCGGCATTAGCCTTCACAGGCAGTATTGCGCAAGCCGGTAAATACGGTATTGGCGATACAGCCACTAAAGATCAAATTGCAGGTTGGGACATCGATATTCGTCCTGATGGTAAAGGTTTGCCTGCAGGAGAAGGCACGGTCGAAGCGGGTGAGGGCCTTTACGAAGAGCGTTGCGCGACCTGTCACGGGCTTTTTGGTGAAGGAGAGGGACGTTGGCCTGTTCTTGCCGGAGGTAACGGCACACTAACGGAAGAGCGACCGACAAAAACAGTGGGTTCCTATTGGCCGTATGCTTCTACTCTTTACGATTACATACGTAGAGCAATGCCGTTTACGGCGCCGCGTTCTTTATCTGATCAGCAGGTATATGATATAACCGCCTACGTGCTCTATCTTAATGAAATCATTGAAGAAGATTTTGTTTTAACGAAAGATTCGTTGGCAACTATTGAGATGCCTAACCAAGATAATTTCTTTGTAGATCCTCGCCCAGATGTAAAAAATGTTCGTTGTATGAAGAATTGTGCCGATCCTAAAAAACTTAAGATTGCGGGCACGCTTCGCGGTATTACACCGGTAGGACATTTTGTTGAGGGTGCAGATGCTCCAGCGGCTTCGCACGATGCTCAGATGGAACAAGAGCAACATAAGGAAAAGGCCCGTAAAGCAACATTAAAAGGTGAAACGCTGACATCTCATGGTTCAGCGGGTGCTGCTTCCTTATCTGAAATGGCATTAGCCGGTAAAGCAACTTATGAAGGTGCTTGTAAGGTTTGTCATGGATCGGGCTTAACAGGATCGCCAAAAGTAGGTGATATTGATGCTTGGGCTGGGCGCATCAAACAAGGTATGCCTATACTGCTTGACCATGCGATTAAGGGCTTCTCCGGTGATACTGGAGTGATGCCACCTAAGGGCGGAAGAGTAGACCTTAGTGATAAGCAGGTTGAACAAGCAGTGTCATACATGGTTGAATCTAGCCAGTAATGATTATTAGTATATAAGGCCTGGTTATAAAACAGGCCTTATCGCCCACTTGGGCATTTTATAACAATAAAAACTACTGTCGAAAGACGGAACTCCGGAGGAGAAACAATGCGTAAGCTGACCACCTCTCTGTGTGCTGCTGGTGTATTGGCAATGTTTTCAGCGGCTCCCGCTGTAGCAGATAACCATGCTGACCAGATTGCACTGGGTAAAGCAGTTTATATGGGTAAATCCCGTGGTAACTGTATCTCCTGCCACGCGATCGATGATCCAGATGCGAATTTGGCAGGTAACCAAGGGCCACCTACTATCTCGATGAAAGCGCGTTATCCAGACAAAAGTAAATTACGTGCGCAGGTTTGGGATGCAAGTAAGAATAATCCTCTGACAATAATGCCGCCGTTAGGTAAGCATTGGATATTGTCGGAAGAAGAAATTGACGCTGTTGTAGAGTATATCTACCAGTTCTGATCTCCCTATAGGGTGAAAGTAAGAGGAAACATAGAATGAGCATGAATCGTCGTTCCGTAGTTAAAGCGATCGCAGCAGGCGGTGCTCTGGTAGGTGCCAGCGTATTAATGCCACGTATTGCAATGGCAGCATGGACTACTAAAGCATTTGAAGCGGAAGATCAGGCAACAGCCATGAATGAGCTTCTTGGTGGTGCCGCAGAAGAAAGTGCAGAAGTAACGCTTAAAGCCCCTGATATCGCTGAAAATGGTGCAGTTGTTCCTGTAACAGTGAGTTCAAGTATGGCTGGTGTTGAGTCAATGAGCATTTTTGTTGAGAACAACCCTAACCCATTGGTTGCTGAGTTTTTGATTCCAGCAGGCACTGATGCTGACGTATCTACGCGTTTACGTATGGGTAAAACTTCTAAAGTGACAGCCGTTGTTAAAGCGAATGGCAAGTTATACAGCGCTTCTAAAGAAGTTAAAGTAACCATCGGTGGTTGTGGCGGTTAATCCAGTTAAGCCCATACAGAGGTAAGAATCATGGCTAAAGGTATTTTGAAAGTTAAAGCAAAGGCTTCTGGTGATAAAACCAAAGTTAAGTTGATGGCTAAGCACATTATGGAAAGTGGTCAGCGTAAGGATAAGAAAACAGGTGAATTAATTCCTGCTAAATTCTTACAAGAGCTTAAAGTAATGCATGGTGGTAAAGAAGTGTTTGCTGCGAATTTAGGCACAGCTATTTCTAAAAACCCATACTTCGCCTTCAATTTTGCAGGTGGTGCAAAAGGTGACGAGCTAACGATGACTTGGGTTGAGAACTCAGGTGCGACGTCTACAGAAACTGCCAAAGTAAAATAATCAGCAAAAACCGTTAAGTTGGTTTAGCTGTGGGGTGTGAATAATGAAAATAATAAAAACATTAGCGTTGGGTTTGACGGTTGCAGCAGTGACACAGATGACGCACGCGGCGGATACAGGATTCGATATGCAAACTGTCGACCCTGAGGCTGATCGTATAGCACTGCAAAAATATTTTAAGTCTCGTTTTCCAGAGTCAGATATTGCTGATTATGTGAATGGGATTTATGCAGTTGATGCAGGTTCACGTGAGCAGTGGGAAGAGCTAGAAGAGTTCCCTCCTTATGAGTTCGATGTTGAGAAGGGCGAAGAGCTTTTTAATACAGCATTTGCTAATGGCAAGGGCTACGCAGATTGTTTCGAAAACGGTGGTGTTGGCATTCGTCAGAACTTCCCGTATTGGAGCAAAGAGGAAGGTACCGTTAAGACCCTAGAGCAGGAGATTAATGAGTGCCGTGTAAGCAATGGTGAAGAGCCTCTTAAATGGGGTAAAGGCGCAATTGCACAGATCTCAGCGTATATGGCTTGGACCTCCCGAGACAAAGTATTCGATATTAAAATTCCAGCTGACGATGAGCGGGCGAAGGCAGCTTACCTTGAGGGTAAGAAGTTTTTCTACGCTAAGCGTGGTCAGTTGAATCTTTCGTGTGCTAACTGTCATGTTCAGGGGACAAATATTGCGATCCGTGCTGACCTACCAAGTCCACAACTTGGTCATGTAACACATTTCCCAGTGTTTCGCTCTAAGTGGGGTTCTTTAGGTACGCTACATCGTCGATATAGCGGTTGTCATAAAGATTCTCGTTCTAAACCGTTGAAGCCTCAGGCTGAAGAGTTCCGTAATTTGGAATACTTCCAGAGTTATATGTCCAATGGACTTGTAGCAAATGGTCCTGGGTCGCGTAAGTAATTGGAGGGTAGCAAAATGAAGAAAGGTTTAATTATTGCTGCTGCTCTTGCAATGGCACCGACATTAGCGACAGCGACAAGCTTTCAAGAGGCATTTGAATCTAACCGTGCAATGCATGGTAATGATCATGTTTTTGAGTGGAAAGGTGGTAAATACCATACGAACCATGAAGAAGAGATGGAAGCTCGCGTTAAAGCAACTAAAGCAAATGCGGCTGACTTACTGGCTAAAGCTAAAGCTAAGAATGCCGAAGTGGCTAAGTTAGGTTTCGAATGGAAGCTAACAGGCGACATTCTTAAAGATGCGCAAAAAGCGATAGATGAAGCGGATTACCAAAAAGCGTTAAATTTGGCTGCTCAAGCTAAATATCATGCGCGAATTGGTATTCAGCAGTATCACTACGCACAGAAAAATTGGCACCTTTCAGTTCCTGAGTAAGGCGCTGTAAGTTCACTAATAAATAGATGAGGCATAGATGGCTTATCTATTGGTGCTTAAAAATGCCTGCTGACGTTTTTTCGTAGCAGGCTTTTTTTTACCCCTTTATCGAATCAGGGTGACTAGTTATGTCTATGACACGTCGCGAATTCGCGCGTTTACTCGGTATGGCAGGTGCGGCAGGCGTATTGCCAGCTACAGGTTTTGCTGCAAAGAAACAGCCGACCGATTTATACGAAGTTCCGAATAGCGGAAATGTCCGCCTCTTGCATATGACCGATTGCCATGCGCAATTGATGCCTGTCTATTTCCGTGAGCCGAATGTAAACCTAGGTATTGGCCAAGCATATGGGCAAGCACCGCACCTGGTAGGTGATAAGCTGCTTAACCATTTTGGTATAGCGTCAGGCACGCTAGAAGCACATGCGTTTTCATACCTAAACTTTGGTGAAGCCGCAGGCCGGTACGGCAAAGTTGGCGGTTTTGCTCATCTTAAAACCTTAGTTGAGCGTTTGCGCCAGAGCTATGGTTCTGAGAATACGCTGTTGTTGGATGGCGGTGACACTTGGCAGGGCTCGGGTACATCATTTAAAACGCGTGGCATGGACATGGTAAAGGCAACCAATGAGCTAGGCGTGGATTACATGACCGGTCACTGGGAATTTACTTACCATCAAGAAGAGATCCTAAATAACGTTAAAGCGTTTAATGGTGAGTTTCTAGCCAATAATATCTTTGTCACTGAAGATGCCTTATTTGATGGGGCTGATGAGTATATTTACGATGAAGATTCGGGGCATGTGTTTAAACCGTATTCTATTCGTGAGATTGGTGGTGCGCGTATCGCAGTCATTGGGCAAGCGTTCCCAAGAACGAAGATAGCAAACCCTGCTCGCTTTATTCCTGATTGGACCTTCGATATTTATGATAGTGAAATGCAAGAACTGGTTGATAAGGTTCGTGCAGAAGAGAAGGTTGACGCGGTTATCGTCATCTCCCATAACGGTATGGATGTCGATCTTGCTATGGCATCTCGAGTGTCTGGTATCGATGTTATTCTCGGTGGCCACACGCATGATGGTATGCCACAGCCTACGACAGTTAAAAATAAGGCAGGCCAAACCTTAGTGTGTAATGTCGGTTCGAATGGTAAGTTCCTTGGCGTCATGGATCTTGATATTCGTAATGGTAAAGTCCAAGGATATAACTACCGCCTTATGCCGGTGTTCTCTGAGATCTTACCGGCTGATGCTGGTATGGCTAAGCTGATTGAAGATATTCGTGCCCCGCACATGGATTGGTTAAGTGAAGAGCTGGCGCTGGCTGATGAAGTGATGTTCCGCCGCGGCAACTTTAACGGTACCTTCGACCAACTAATTTGTAATGCGTTAATGGATGTTAATAACGCTCAGATTTCGTTATCACCGGGTTTCCGTTGGGGAACGACGGTTCTCGAAGGACAGAAAATCACCATGGAGCATGTGTTAGATCAGACATGCTTAACCTATCCTGAGACCTATGTTCGTCCAATGAAAGGCTCTGAGCTTAAGCTGATTCTTGAAGATGTTGCAGATAATATCTTCAACCCGGAACCCTACCTTCAGTCGGGTGGCGATATGGTACGTGTCGGTGGCTTCGATTATATCTGTGATCCTTTACAGCCTATTGGTAAACGTATCACCGAAATGACACTGGATAACGGTGAAAGAATTGATGCGAACAAGACCTATACTGTTTCCGGTTGGGCAACGGTAGGGGCTAAGTCTGACGGACCTATTATTTGGGATGTAGTGGCTGAGCATCTACGGGATAAGCAAGTTGCGCGTATTGATAAATTGAATACGCCAATTCTTAAAAATGTGGCTGATAACCCAGGTATAGCCGGTTATGACAAGTTAAGTTAACCCTTAACTTTTTTAGATGTAGCTTGCTAAGCCCTTGGTCAATTTGATCAGGGGCTTTTTTATAACCGCTTTAGCAACTAGACTTTATTCATTGTCTTCAATGGAGAGTATTGAGTTGCGGACCCCCACGATATGTTGTCTACTTTTGCTGGCAAGCAATTACCTGTATTCCTCTGAACGGATTGAAGTTTTAGCGGTTGATTACCCGCCCTTCACGACCAGTAAAGTATCAGGGAACGGCGTATCGTTTAGGTTACTTAAAAAGCACTTAGGCGCTATCGAAGGATTGGTGATCGAGCCTGTTTTTTTACCTCCGGCACGCTTACAGCAGAGGATAAAAGCAGGAGAGTGGTGCTTTAGCTTTTACCCCGTTAGTGATGATCGTAGTGATGTACGATTTTTGGCGCTTGCTGATCGAAAGTTTAAAATAGGTTTATACCATCAGGAAGATGATCCGTTAATTAATTGGACCCATCTAGCGCAATTAAAAGGTTATCGGGTCGCGTTGTTACGGACAGATCGCAGTACTTCATTTTTCAACCGCTTTACTAGCGCCGGGATGATACCTGTATTTGTCGATAACGTTGAACAGGGGTTGCGAATGCTACAGCGAAAGCGGGTTGATGTGGCGCTGGGTGACGAATATCTCACTGATTTTGTTTTTGCCGAAGCCAATGATTTTAAAGCATTTGGCTTTGCCGCAACGCCACTGTTTGAGACCTCTATCGGGCTGTATATAAACAACGCCTGCTCGCAAGCTAAGTTATTTTAGACCTGCTCACTTTCAACGCCGCCGTAATCGGTTAAAATAGCGCCATCGTAGAATTAGGATGGAGCAGTAAACCAATGGGAAAAACGATTAAGGCCGCAGTTTTTATACTTACCGCCATCGGTTTAACTGCCTGTAATGCTGCGGGCACAAAGCCCGATGCGGCTGCACCAGGTATGGCAGAGGCTACAGCGGGTGCTACAGCAGGTACTACAGCAGCAGAAAATAGCGAAACATCTGCCCAAGCAAAGCCCCAGTCAAATAATTCAAAAATGGCAGCGGCCAATACGCCGGTAGATAAGCTTGAGTTGATAGGCAATCGCATGACTGCCGTACAAGATCATCTACTGCAAATTAAGTCTCAGGCAGGTCAGCTGCAACAACAAAACCAAGCACTCTCACTGCAGTTACAGAGCCTGAAGACTGAGCTCCAAGTGTTAGCCGCGGTTGAACCACAGCAAAATCAAGAAGCACCACAACCTGATACATTCAATGGTGTATTAGATCAGATAACCATGATGGCTAATGAGTTAAGTAGCCAAGTACAAGATGGCGCTTTCCGCGTGGTATCTGCCTACACGGCAAAAGGTCAGTGGGTGTTGATACGTTTTCATCGCTTTACCGGAGAAACATGGTTAGCTGATAAAGGTCAATGGAACCTGTTAGACGAGAGTGGGGAGACTGGGACCGCTGAATACGAAGTGGTATTGTTGCGCGCAGACAAAGACATTAAAGGCTATGTCGCTGCACGAATTAATCGCATAAGTGGCGAAAGCTGGTGGTTAAAGCAGAATATCTGGCAGCCTTATCTTCAGTGATTTAACACGTATATATTCAATAGGAAGTTTGTGAACGAACCCGCCGTAGCTGAGCTGATAGCGCTTTTTAATCAGCTTTTTAAAGATTCCTTGAACACCATTTTGGTCAGAGGGGATGATGAGCCTATCTACCTTCCTGCCGATGAGGAAAGTGATCACCACCGTGTGATTTTTGCTCATGGTTTCTACGCCAGTGCGTTGCATGAGATCGCTCATTGGTGTGTTGCAGGCGTAGAACGTAGGAAATTGGTTGATTTCGGTTATTGGTATAAGCCCGATGGGCGGACAGCTGATGAACAAGCGGAATTTGAAAGAGTGGAAGTAAGGCCGCAAGCGTTTGAATGGTTAATGTCTCAAGCCGCAGGTCATAAGTTTCACTTTAGCGCGGATAACCTATCATCGGATATTGGTGCGAGCGATCGTTTTCAAAAAGATGTACAGCAGATGGTTCATGATCTGTTGGATAAAGGGCTACCCGAGCGTGTTGGCCTATTAGTTAACGCGTTACGCGAGCAAAATGGCACCGGGCCACTTTCCAAGGCTGATTTTCAGGTTTAACTTAAACGCCAATTTTGATGTCGTTTGACGACTTGATGAACTAATGGATTTGCAATCAGTCTATTGAATACTTAGTTATTTGAAGAGACTGATATGACTGACTCATTAGTGCCGTCTAAGCAACGTTTGTTAAAGCAAAGCTTGTTAAAGAAAGCCCCGTCCAAGCAAAGCTTGTCAAAGAAAGTCACATTACAGAAGGCTCCGTTAAACAAAAGCTCTTTAGTGAAAAGTTCTAATAGACGACAGGTTTTGAAGTCAGCCGCGGCTGCAGTAGGTGCCGTTGGATTAAGCCCTCTGGCTATGATTGGGGCAGCGCAGGCTGAATCGGTTGCTCAACCTAAACCCCAGCCCAAACCTTCCCGTGGCATTCAGGGCCTCGTCGCACCCGAGCTAGATGTTTCTCATTGGATTGATGGTGATGGCAATCCTACTTCTGCCTTCTCCGTGGCCGAGCATCGAGGTAAGTGGGTCTACCTAAAATGTTTCCAGGAATGGTGCCCTGCTTGTCATTCTGTCGGCTTTCCTAATCTTCAAAAACTCAAAGCGGCTTTTCCTGATGACAGTAAAATTGTAGCGGCTGTGATTCAGACAACGTTTGAAGGCCATGCTATCAATAATGCTGAGGCATTGCGCAAAAACCAATTACGTTATGATCTAGATCTTCCTTTCGGACACGATCCAGGCAATACCGAGTTATCACATAAAGACCTAGGCCATTATCCAAGTACTATGCGCTCTTATCGAACAGGAGGAACCCCATGGGTCACCTTAATTGATCCAAATGGTGTTGTTGCTTTTGATGGCTTTCACATCAATATTGAGCAGTTGATTAGCTATTTGCAGGAAAATACCTAGTGGCGGCGTTAAATGCCTGATTGCCATTATTGATAATGGTATCTATCTAGGTAGGGTAGGACAGAAATAGAGGCTTTTAATCTATAACGTTCTTTGCCAGCACTCCTTTGTCTATGAGTTGCTGTAATACATGGCTACACTTTTCTCGCATACGGTCACGTAACAGTCTCACTGCTGGGGTAATTGATTGCCGAGTAGGACAGATCAACCATAGTTCGGTCACTCTTGGAGAATACTCCGGCATGACATTAACAAGCCGGTTGTTGAGAAGATCGTTAGAGAGATCTAGGCAAGATTTCACCGCAAGCCCTTTTCCTGCAACCGCCCAACGACGTACCAAGTCAGCATCATTAGAAGCTCGGTTACCGCTCATTTTAACTTTATAGTTCTGTTCATCTTTAGAGAATGTCCAAATATTATGGATCACATCGTGTAACTGGTAGAAAAGACCATTATGGCTTGCTAGTTCGTGTGGATGGGTAGGTGTTCCATGCTGCGCTAGGTAGTCTGGTGTGGCGCAAAGTATGCCTGGGACATTGCAGATCTTAAAACCGTATAGATTAGCGTCTGATGGATAGCCATAACGTAAGGCTATATCGATTCGATCACGAAAGAAGTCGATATTACTGTCGCTCACATGTGTACTTAGACTCAGCTTAGGGTAGGCATCCATAAACTCATCCAGCCAAGGGGTAAGCAAGTTACGTCCCAAATCAGAGGGCATCGCGATGCGCAGTTCGCCATCGATGATATCTAAGTCATCTTTTAAGCCCTGTCTCGCTTGACGGAGCATGAGCATCGCCTGTTCGCATTGCGGTAAGTATTTCTCGCCGGCATTGGAAAGCCGCAGGCTGCGCGTTGTACGGACAAAAAGCTCTATACCGAGTGACGCTTCCACTCTTTTTACGGCAGCGCTTGCTGTGGCCGTGCGCATATCTAGGTTTGTGGCGGCTGCGGTGATGCTACGAAATTCAGCCACTTTAAGTACGACTTCCAGATCTTCTAAAAGCATATTTTCAAATATTATTTGATAATGATTCAATTATTATGCTGTTTAATGCGTATTAATCAAGGCATAAACTTGTTGTCACTGAATCGCTCTTAGCACTTCTACCATTAGAAGCCCGAAAGCGAATGAATTCCCACCGACTGGGATAGACGAATTGGAGACAGTAAAAATGAAAGCAATTGGCTATATCAAAAACCTACCGATTACTGATGACGCATCTTTGACTGATATTGAGTTAGAACAGCCAGTTGCAACAGGCCAAGATCTATTAGTGAAGGTTAAAGCGATCGCAGTAAATCCTGTCGATTATAAAATTCGTCAGAATGTTCCTTCAGATAATGATCAATATAAAGTGATTGGATGGGATGCTGTCGGTGAAGTGATTACGACGGGTGAAGCGGTGTCTCAATTTAAACCGGGTGATCAAGTGTACTATGCCGGTGATCTTAATCGTCAAGGGTGTAACGCCGAATATCAGCTGGTGGACCAGCGCTTAGTGGGGCACAAACCGAAGAGCTTATCAGACGCCGATGCTGCGGCGTTGCCATTAACAACCATTACTGCTTGGGAGATGTTATTTGAACACCTTGCCATTGATAAAGTGGCCGTAGGCAGCGGCGAAAAGTCCAATGATGTGATCCTCGTGATCGGTGCCGCGGGTGGTGTAGGTTCAATTTTGGTGCAGTTAGCTAAAACCTTAACCGGTGCAACGGTGATCGGCACAGCATCTCGGGAAAGCTCGAGCTCATGGATTAAAGAGCTAGGTGCTGATTATGTGGTTGATCATACAAAACCCTTGGCTCCGCAGATTGAGGCATTAAATATTGCTCAGGTATCACACGTAGCAAGCTTAAACAGTACCGACAGTTACTTTGATACCTATGTTGAGCTGTTAAAACCGTTCGGCAAAATTGCAATGATTGATGACCCTGCAACGCCGCTGGATATCATGAAAATGAAGCCTAAAAGCTTATCACTGCATATTGAGTTTATGTACGCGCGTTCGATGTTCGAAGCAGAAGATATGGTTGAACAAAGCCGTTTGCTTAGCACGGTTGCTGATCTTGTCGATCAGGGATATATCAAAACAACGGTTGGAAAACACTTAGGTCTTATTAATGCTGCCAATCTAAAGG
>Ga0193964_1000477_pt1 | contig 19519 bp, 16 predicted proteins | sample FB_7_MG_FD_140323 | JGI IMG/M metagenome (GOLD analysis project Ga0193964, IMG submission 140323) | Microbial mat bacterial communities from the Broadkill River, Lewes, Delaware, United States - FB_7_MG | ecosystem: Environmental > Aquatic > Freshwater > River > Microbial mats | place: USA... | reverse complement strand
TGCAGACTTTGATCCTAATAGTCCTCCTACTTTTACAATTACCTCCGCAGGAGCACATACTATAACAGGAAAACTGGGGTCTACTCCCGGAGATCCACAAGATAAGTTTATAGTTACGATTCCTGCGGGAATACATGTACAAAGCATAAGTTATGATGGACCGACAATAAACTCATACGGTGATCCTCTAAATTCTAATCAAATTAGCGGATGCGGGGTAGTTAATTATTATAGTCCAGACTTGGATTATACATTTTCAACTGCACAAGAGAATTGTGATATAAGTTTTAATTTGTCTACGGATTTTCATACTTATGCGGCAAGTTGGACATTCACTATAAATACCATAGATATAACAGACCCTATAGCATCGAACCAGTCATCTTCAAATATTGCTGGATATACGGCAAGAATCTCAGCTGAGTCGAATGAAGGTGGAAACCTTTATTATGTAATTACAACAAGTAGTTCTACTCCGAGTAGCACACAAATTAAAGCAGGTACAGACCATACCGGTGCATCTGCAGTAAAAGCAGGAAGTAGTACATGTAGTGCTAATACATTAAAATCATTCGATATTACGAACCTTGATAGTGATACACAGTTTTATTACTATTTTGTTGCTGAAGATAGCTCAAGTAACCAAAGTAATGTGCTATCAGGAAATTTTCATACACTTGCTGTTCCGGAAATCGCTATTACCGATTCTGACAGTACAGCTATAGTTGATGGTGATAATTCACCATCAACTATGGAATCTACAGATTTTGGCTCTATTAGTTATAAAAATCAAACAAAATCTTTTACATATACAATAACCAATAGCGGTACTTACAGTTTAACATTGTCTGGAAGTCCCAAAGTGGCTCTAACAAATGGTACACACTTTATCGTAACTAGCCAACCGACATCTCCTATAAACTTAGGAGGTGGAACGAGTACTTTCACTATAGAATTTGATCCAAATGATTCAGGTGTTTTTAGCGATACGGTTACGATTGTAAATAATGACGATGATGAAGGTTCATACAATTTCATTATTCAAGGAATAGGGACAAACAATACTCCTGTTTTTGAAGCTAATCTTAGTGATGGAAGTGAGACAATATCTATATCAGAAATATTCGGTGGAGACATATTTGACGTAAACGGGAGTGATGGTGATGGTGGTGCAACCGATGGTGTCTTGTTTAGCATTGCATCTATCACTGATAATGGAAGTGGTGACGGTGATGGCGATGTAGACGACGACAACAATGCTCCGTTTGATATAAACTCGTCAACTGGTGTAATTTCTGTTGCAGACTTGGATGATATAGATTATGAGAACAGTGACGGAGCTACAAGTTTTATATTGACGATAGAGATTGATGATGGATTGAGTGTTGACAATACGGCAACAGCTACAGTGTTGGTAAACATAATTGATGCTAGTAATAACCCAACCAATCTATTATTTACAGATCTTAATTCTCAAGCGGTAGATATAAATGTCTCTTCAAATGACATCAATATTTCAGGTCTAGGAGAAATCTCGCCTATCAGCATCAGTGGTGCTAATTGTAAATATTCTATAAACAATGATGGAAACTATACAGATACAAACTCTACTATCTTAAATGAACAAATTCTTACTCTAAAGACTACTACATCAAGTTCTTATCGTACTGCTATTGATTGTAACATTACAATAGGTGGGGTTACTGATACTTGGAGCGTGACAACAACTTATCCTGACATGGATAATGACGGCTATAAATCAAATATAGATTGTAATGATAATAACCCGACAGTTTACCCTGGAGCTACAGAGATAGCAAATAACGGAAGGGATGATAACTGTGACGGTATAAGCTTGATAGATATAGACCTAGACGGTTTTTCAGAAGATGATGACTGTAACGATAAAGATTCTTTAATACACCCAGGGGCAATAGATATACCCAACAATGGAATAGATGAAGACTGTTCGGGAGCAGATCTTGTAGATGCAACTGTACTTGATACAGATGCAGATGGATATACACCAAATAATGGTGACTGTGATGATAATAATCCTTCAATAAATCCAAGTGCTATGGAGGTAGCAAACAACTATACAGATGAGAACTGTGACGGACTTGTCTTGATTGTTGAAAACTCTGTCGAAAATGAAGATGGAACTACTACTGTGGCGGAATTTGATATAGAAGACTCAGTAACATCCAAAGATGATGAAGGGAATATTTTTACAGAGGCTACAGCACATACTCCTGAGGGGGATGCAGTAAAAATTGTAGTTACAACTTATCCTGATGGGCATTCTGAATATAGTATATATCTTGTAGATTCAGATAAAAAGACAACAGTAGTGCTTGAATTACCTGGAGCAAATACTGAGGTTGATGCAGATGGTAATACAAAAAGTAGCTTATCGCCTACAGGATTTGGAGGGGTAGAAGTTGTTATAACAACGGACAATAAAGGACAAAGTGTAAGTAAGTATGTAGTAAAAGATGAAGAGGGAAACGAAGGAAACTTCTTTAGCGGTGATGATACAACACCATTTCCAGCAGGTAGCAGTATGAGAGTATATATTTTAGATGGTAAACTGCATATAGAGACCAAAGCTAAACTTGGTGCTGAAACAACAATAGTATTTTAAGGAAGAGTGATGAGAAAAATAATATATATATTAACAGCACTTAGCATGTTGTTCATACTTAGCGGGTGTGGATCTGAGAGTTCATCTAAAGAGGTATATCCAACAGAAGATGTATCAGACACAAACGAAGCTACAGGAAATAGTGAAGATAGTAATACTACAGATGCTACCGATAACAATGAAACTGTGAATGATAACAACGAAACAGAAGTTCCAGCTGTAAAAACAATTCAGATGGATTTCAATACTACATATGAAGTATATTCAGGTGATTCACTCACTACAGATGAAGAGAGTGAGATAATAGTAGACCATGAGTATGGTAGTGAGTTTAAAACTGTTACTTTATTAAGTGGCTCTGCTATTTTGACTTCACATAATTAAATATATATTTACTCTTTTTTAAAAGAGTAAATTATATATGTAAAAAATTTATATTATTTTTGCTTACCATTTCCGTAGTGTTCAAATAAGTAGTCGTTTACAGTTTTAGCATCTTCATCGCTGATTGGTGCTTTAAAGTGATGGATCATTTTCTCAGTTTTTTTAGCCCAAAACTCATATGATTGTGGACCTTGATTTATTATATATCCAAAAGAGTGACACATTAAACAATTTGCCTGAACTGCATCAAACCCTTTACCCATTTTAATCTCATATGATATATAAGGTACAGCAACATCACCTTTTACCTGTGCTAGAAGTGGAGCTGCACTAAGTGCAACAGTTATTAAAGTTTTAGTTAAAATATTTTTCATCATTACTCCCTATATCACTTCTACTGTAACTTCATCGATACCATTATATTTGTATCCACCGTGGTTCCAAAGTACATTTTTAGCCAATGGTTGCTCATTGCCTAAGTTATCAATAGCTTTAGCCATAATTTTTACTTTTCCGTATTTAGTCGGTTTAAAAGCAAATCTGAATGCTTGATAAGCATAACGTCCAGCTTTTTTAATGATTGCATCTTCCCAAGTTTTACCCTCATCAGTAGAGATCTTCACAGATTTTATTCCATGCCCGTCATCCCATGCTACACCACGAACAACTACATGTGAGTTATGGTAGATCTTATCTCCATTTTCAGGATAACCGATAACTGATTTTACATTCATAGTTGTAATAGGCTTAGTAGGTTTGAACCTTTCTTCAGGTGTTTCACTCTCTGTTTCATTATCTGGAACACGGTAGGCTACATCCATAAAAAATAAAGACTTATATTTGTCAGTTACTGTAATGTTAGAGATCATTTTAACCCAACTATCAGAGTAGTAACCAGGAATTACTAAACGTAATGGATAACCATTTAAGTAAGGTAAGTCTTCATCGTTCATTTGGTAAGCTAGAATTACGTGATCGTCTAACTCATGAAGTTCCATCTCACGAACAAAGTTCGGAGTCTCATAATAAGCTGCATTGTCTTTACCGTTAAAACCGATAAATTTAGCCTCTTTTTTAAGTCCTGCACGAGCTAAAATGTCTGAAAGTCTTACACCTTTCCATCTAGCACAACCCATAGCACCGCTGCCCCACTGGATACCACCGGCAATCGGTTTAAATGCACTTCTTGAGTTTCCACCACACTGTAATACAGCATCAACTTCAACTTGCTCAAAGTTTGTTTTTAAATCGTTTAAAGATATATGCAATTCTTTATCAACTAAACCGTTAATGTGAATAGTGTATTTATCCGGATCGATATGTGTCGGAATATCTGGAAGATGCCATCTAACAAAAAACTCGTCATTTGGAGTTAAAGCTTGTGTAAATGTACCTCTTGGTGATTCTAAAAGAGGTGGTCTGTCAGAATAAGTAATAAGTGGTTTTTTTTCTGGAAAAGCCATTTTTGAAACTTCTCTTGAATCAATAGGTTGAGTTGTAACACCGGCAGTTAAAGACGTACCTGCTAATGCTGCAGATGCTACAAGAGATGATTTAAAAAAATCTCTTCTGTTCATAAATAATCCTTGAAATTTTATAATTACATGATTTTATCTTATTAAAATTAAAACTTATTAAAAATATAAGTAAATTTTTAAAGATAAAAATTATTAGTTAAAAAAGTAACATTATTTATTGAGTTTATTTTAGTTATATGCAAAGTTCAATTTTTTCTTCAGGTATAGCTATAAGTCTTCTTTCTAGGCGGTTTATTTCATCAAGTAATTTTGCAGATATAGATTCTAGTCTTATATAATAATCTTTTGCCATACTTATTTCAGCTTGTGTTACATCTTTTTTTTGACCAAATAGCTTTGCTAAAAAACCTTTTTTGTGATTGTTAAAATATATATGAAAAATATGAAAGTAAATATCGTGAAGTTCAAAGTGAAGTTTCTCTATATTTTTCATACACTCTAATGGGTTGTTTGAGAGAGAGTTTAGTTTTTGTCCCTCATTATAAAACCATACTCCAAACTGACATTCGGTCGAGTTTACAGGTATGGCATCTTCTTCAACATTGACACCGTTGATTAACATTTTGGCTCTTTGAACCCATTTAACATGTGATGCTTTTGCATCTCTTAAATACTTAAGTGCTTCTTCTTTTTTCATGCCAGATCCTTTTATTTTATGTATCTTTTTCTTTGTGAATCTTTTATTTTAGAAATATCTACAACTATAAAGCTATCTACGCATGAAGCAAAATCTTCATCTATGTTATAAGCACAAAATTTTATACCACCATCTTCACATAATTCCGCATATTGTTTATATAAAACAGGGATAGAACAGTCAAAGTTTTTAAGTAGTTTTTTTACCGTTTTAAAATCTTCTTTGTAGTCATTTAGTACAAGTTCTTTGTCTAGTATATTTAGTAAATCTGAATCTGTTTTAAAGCTGTATGGAGACTTTGATCTTACAAGAGCACTGCTATCTCCAAAATAGTTATCAAAAAAGTTAAAAATTATATCTTTACACATTGGAGAGTATGAGCCACTTAAACTTACTGGACCAAACATATATTTTATACTAGTGTTTTTAGCTAAATATGCACCTATTCCATACCATAAGTAGTCTAATGCCCTAGTCCCCCAATACTTTGGTTGAACAAAACTACGTCCAAGCTCTATAGATTCTGGTAACATACCTATAAATTCATTTGAAAAGTTAAAAAGTGTTGAGTTATAAAGTCCTTCAACTCCGTAGTTATCTACAATCTCTTTGCATTCCCCAATACGGTAAGAACCGACAATTTCTAGATCTTCTTCATCCCATAAAACTATGTGTTTATAGTACTTGTCGTATTTATCTAGATCACGTCTTTGGTTAACACCCTCACCAACTTTTCTAAAAGCTACTTCTCTAAGTCTACCTATCTCTTTTAATATAATAGATTCTTCTGTATTTGAGTAAAGGTATATACTTTTTCCATCTTTTGTATTGCCAAGTAGTTCAGCCTCTTTTAGTTCTTTTTTTATTAGTTTTGTACTTTCAGGATGGGCTATGGCTTTTTGTGTTTTAAATAATGGTCTTCCTTTTTTAAGCTGATAAACATGTTGTCTAAAAAGTTCTATAACACCGTTTATTTCAAGTGATGGCGGATGTATATTTTCACTTGGGATAAGTTCACCTATATATATATTTATATGTTTGTTTTTTTGTTTAAACATCTCATGCGACAAAAGCAAAGTAGATATTTTTTTATTTAGTGTGCTAACAGAGTAAAATGTTTTAGAGTTTTTTGCTCCAATATTTATAGGTAATATAGGGCTATTTGTACGTGTTGCAAACTTTAAAAATCCTTTTTGCCATCTCCCATCTCTCACACCTTTTGGTGTCATACGACTAACCTCTCCAGCTGGAAATATTATAAGAGCTCCATCATTGTTTAGATGAGAATATATACTTGAAATAGACTCTTTTGTCTGTTTATCTTTAAAGTTGTTGATAGTGATAAGTAAAGATTCTATAGATTTAAACTCCGCTAAAAAGTCATTTGCAACTATTTTTACATCTGGTCTAACTTTGCCAATTAGTTTTAAGAGCGAGAACCCATCAAGTGAACCTAAAGGGTGATTAGATACTATTACCACACGCCCAGATGTTGGAATATTTTCTAGTTCTTTTTCAGATAATGAGTAGCTAAAGTTAAAATATTCTAAAACAGAATCTACAAATTCAAAACCTTTTAGGTGGTTGTGTTTGCTTAAAAAATCGTTTATAGTTTTTTCATGGACAACAGTTTTTGCAAACTTTGAGAGTGAGGAGTTTAAAAGTTTGTTGTTTTTTAGGTTTGGGTATTTTGCGTGAATTTCTTTTTGGATATCTATCATTTTTTTTCCTTTTGGTTTATAGTAATGTGCACAAAGCAAAGTGCTCTTCACTCTGCTTTGCAACCTTTTTTTGTGTACTAAATACATAGTCAAGTAGATTTTTATCTCTATGTTTTGAGTTTTGGTTGATCTCTACTACAGATGCGCTGACACTTAGAAGATTGAACTTTTTTTCGTTACCCTCTCTATCTTTAGATATTATGTATCCCTTTTCTTTATCATCTGGTGTGTAAAACTCCTTTACATCATTTATAAATTTATTTATTACGTTTTGTATATGTGATATTTTTGAACATCCACTCTTACCTGAACAGTGTTTTTCATCATTTCCACAAGAGTTTAGATAGTAGTTAGAACATTTTTTTTCATCTGATGGTTTTACTCCTACAAAAAAGTCATCACCACCTATGTGGGCTTTAAAAAAAGTGGAGTCAAGATTTTTTCTTAGTATATCTGCAAAGAGTTGGATCACACGATCACCATTTCTAAAGCCATATACGTCATTAAAGGCTTTAAAGTTGTCAAGGTCAAAGTAACACATTAGGTATGTGTCTTGTGAGTTTATTGCCTCATCTATATATCTTTCTATAAGGGAGTTCCCTGGTAGTTTGGTTAATGGATTTTGTTCTATTGCATGAAGTAGGTTTTGTTGGTTCATAATATTTATAATAGACCTAGCAGATAAGAACCCGTAGTATTTTGAGTTTTTTGTTATTATGATCCCATCTGAGTCTGGATCATTTGAAAAAAGTTCAACTATAGTTGATGTTGATGAGTTGATATCAGTCGTTCCACAAGTGGACATTATGTTTTTTAGTTTTGATTTTTTTGAGCTATTATTTTCTAAAATTGATCTTCCATAGGGTGAGTAAAGAAAGTTTTTTACTTCATCTACATGTAAAATCCCAACAGGCTCTTTATATGAGTTGATCACAGGTATCGTGCTTGTTGTTTGGTTTTTTTTAAAGTACTCTAAAACATCACTCATGGATGTATTGACCTCTAGAGGTTCAATCTTTGCTAAATTAGATTTTATGTAGTCTTTTGCATGAGAAGATCTTGAGTTTATTTTTACATATCTTGATACGTGTTCATAATTTTTTTGTATTTTTTCTGTATTTGTTGTTGGTCTTTGGATAAAGTACCCTTGTATATAATGGCAACCAATATCTCTGCAAGTTAAAAGTTCCTCAATTGTTTCAATACCCTCAGCTATGACCTTGATCCCAAGTTGGATTGCTAAATGTGTAATACTTCTAACCATTAGCTTTTTTTTAGGATTTTTTTCGATATCGCTTAAAAAAAATCTATCTATTTTAATTACATCTGGTGTGGCTTCATAAAGAAGTTTATACCCAGAGTATCCAACGCCAAAGTCATCTATTGCTATGCAGTAGTTCTCATCTTTGTAGTGTTCTAGTATTTTTTGAAGATAGTTTTGACCTTGTATTTCATGACGCTCAGAGATCTCAAAGCATAGATTTTCTTTTAAAAGATTATATTTTTTTATGATCTTTTTAGTATTTCCTGTTTTAAAATCAGGCATGCTAAACAGTCTGTTATCAAGGTTATAATATAGTTTTATACTATTGTGATCTTTAATCTTTGTAAATTTTTCTATAGCTTTTTCTCTTAGTGCTATATCAAATCTGTAAAGCAAGTCATCTTTATAAACATCATCAAAAAGTTCAAACACACTCTCATAACCTACTTGTTCATAGTTTCGAAGTAGTGCTTCTACACCATAAATATCTCCGGTATTTATGTTTAGAATAGGTTGAAAAGCAAAGTCAAGTACTTTAAGATTATGTTTCCATACTTTTGGCAATAAGTTTTTCATGTTTATAATATTATAGACAGCAGATTACAAAATTGTTGCTATATGATTACAAACAGGCATTAAAGAAAATATTAATTTAAATCCATAGCTTTAAATGTAGGTTTTTTATGCTATTATGAATTTATATTAACAAAATGGGAAAATATTGACATTTAAAGAACTAGGGCTCTGTGAGCCAATACTAAAAGCGATCAAAGAACAAGGCTATACACAAGCTACACCGATTCAAGAAAAAGCTATTCCAGTAGTTTTACAAAGAAAAGATATATTAGCAGGTGCTCAGACAGGTACAGGTAAAACGGCTGGTTTTACACTCCCTTTATTAGAATTGTTGTCACGCGCAAAACCTACAAAACATAAACATGCAGTACGTGCACTTATTTTAACTCCTACAAGAGAGTTGGCAGCTCAAGTTGGTGAGAGTGTTTCGCTTTATGGAAAACATCTTCCTTTTAAGTCTACAGTGATCTTTGGAGGGGTAAAGATAAACCCTCAGATCACTCAGCTTAGAAAAGGAGTAGATATTGTTATAGCTACTCCAGGGCGATTGCTTGATCATATATCTCAAGGTACTGTAAAACTTTCAAACATAGACTTTTTCATACTTGATGAAGCGGACAGAATGCTTGATATGGGTTTTATAAACGATATAAAAAAAATAATGAAACTGCTTCCTAGAGAAAGGCAAACACTACTTTTTTCAGCAACATACTCAAATGAGATCAAAAAGCTCTCAGAAAACCTACTAAAGGCTCCAACACTTATAGAGGTAGCAAGAAGAAATACTTCAAGTGAGATCGTAAAACAAGCAGTTTACCATGTAGACAAAGCACGTAAACGAGAGCTTTTAACTCATCTGATCATAGATGGTAAGTGGAAACAAGTACTTGTTTTTACAAGAACAAAACATGGAGCAAACAAACTATGTGGACAACTTGAAAAAGATGGTATCCCAGCAGTTGCGATCCACGGTAACAAAAGTCAAAACGCAAGAACAAAAGCCTTGGCTGACTTTAAAAAAGGGGATATTAGAGTGCTTGTAGCTACAGATATAGCAGCTCGTGGGATAGATATAGACCAACTCCCACACGTAGTAAACTATGAGCTCCCAAATGTAAGTGAAGATTATGTACACCGCATCGGTAGAACTGGTCGTGCAGGAAATGAAGGTGAGGCAGTTTCACTTGTATGTATAGATGAAAATGAGTTTTTAGACAACATAGAAAAGCTTATAAAAAAAGATATACCAAAAGTCTGGTTAAAAGGTTTTCGCCCTGATCCGTCCATAAAAGCTGAACCTATAAATATGGGTGGAGGAAGAGGACGATCACGGGGAAGAGGGAAGCCATCTCATGGTAAACCTAGAACAAACTCAAGAGGGCGTTCAAGAAGTACAAGAAGTCGAAGTTAGTTTAGTAAGTAACCAACTCCACGTATAGTTTTAATGTAGTCTTTGTTTTTAAAAGGATCTATCTTCTCTTTTAAACGCTTCATAGCTACATTAACAGTTTTTTGGTGGATATTTTCTGTATCTTTCCAGATATGTTTTAGTAAAAATTCTCTATCTAAAACTTTACCTTTGTTTACTATGAGTATATGAAGTAGGGCAGTCTCTAGTTTTGTAAGATCAGCCTCATAGTCACCTATAAAAGCTTTATGAAGATTCAAGTCTAGTTTAATATCTTTGTGTTCTAATTCTTTTTGAGTCTCTTTTGAGTTTACATTGTATCTGTTTAAAACAGCTTTTATGCGAAGTTGAAGTTCATCAATGTTAAAAGGTTTAGTTATGTAGTCATCACCGCCTTTTACAAACCCGTCATTTATATCTTCTTGCGCATCTTTTGCACTTAAAAAAATAACAGGTATATTGATATTTTTGCTTCTTAACATCTCAACATATGTAGAACCCTCTATATCAGGAAGATTTCTATCCATAATGATTAGATCTATATCCTCTTCTTGAAGTACACGTCTTACATGTTTAGTGTTTAAAAAACCTATAACATCGTAACCAGCATTACTTAAGTTGTACTCTAAAAGTTCTAAAATATCGTTGTCATCATCAACGATTAAGATATGTTCTTGCACTTACTTTCCTTATTTAACATGAGAATTTTATTACAACTATATTTCATAATGGTTACAACATCAGTATTTATAAGATGCAGACAAAGTGTAGGTTTGACCTACTTTATACCTTCTAGTAACATGCTGAGTATCTTGTTTATACCAGATTGTTTCTTCATCGAGTAAGTTTTGTAACTTAAGTTTTGCACTAAGACCATTTGAAAACTTTTCAATCCATACAAAGTCTAAAATAGATGGTGGTACTTCATAGTCATCTGGAGTAACTTCTGTTGAATCTTTTTGTCCAACTTTTCTTATTCTCTCACCCATTTTATTGTAAGACAAAGTTACACTTCTAACTTTTGTATCATAACCAAGGGCTAGGTTTATTACAGTTGGTGACAAACCTTGTAGCTGCCTGTGGTTTGTAGTAAGGTTTTGTTGTTGCTCTGCTGTTAGTGAAACATCAGAATCAGTATATGAAAAGTTACCAAATATATATAGATCTTTTAACTCTTTACCTATAAATGCAAAACTTTTTCTACCATCTATTTCAAAACCATATAGGGTTGCCTGATCAGCATTATGGTAAGTGTATATAGGTATAGATGAAGATACCGCTAAAGTGTCTTCAATAGGATTTTTTAGGTCTTTATAAAATACACCAAAACCAATATTTTCACTGTCTGAGAAGTAGTGGCTGTACTTAAGATCATAGTTATATATATCTGTATTTACAAGCTCAGGATTTCCCTTTACTGTAGCAGTATCATAAGGGTGAAAGTACTCTCCCTCAGTAAATTCTCTAAGGTCTGGAACGATATAAGTTTGAGAATATGCAAGGTTGATTATATTTGACTTGTCAAAAGAGTATTTTACATTTAAACTTGGAAGTATTTTGTTAAACTCAAATGTTTGTGTATCTTGGTAAATTGGTGTAAAAATACTATCTCCGTATGTATAAGAAGTTACATCTTGGGTATAGTCAACACCTCTTGCACCAAATACTACTTCTAACTTATCTACAGGCTTTAACATAGTTTTTACAAAGTAAGTAGTCTCATCAAGTTTTGCATCATACCAGTAAGATGGTTTAAAACTTAGGATCAGGTTGAAAGAGTTGTCGTAGTTATCAACATGCTGATCAAAAATAGTATCTATATTTTGAGTATATTTATAATCAGAACTAGTGACTTTCATTTGGTACTTGTTATATCTTGATTCTCTGGTTTTACTTGTATTTGTGATCCCAAGTTCAACGTACTCATCTTCATCAAAAAGATCAAAGTTTGTTTTGTTCTTAATATATAAAGCATCTTGAACATCATCAACACTCATATTTGTAAAACCATGAAATGAAGCTGGATCAAGAAACGGATCACCTAGTACTTTTCCACCATATCCTAAATCTCTAAGATATACATATTTTGCACTTGAAGGCTGATCTAGCATAGCACTAGCTGTCTCTATACCAAAGCTAAACTGATTTACAAAATCATAAAGTTTATATTTGAAGTCACCATCAACTTGGTCAACATCTAGTGTTCTTGACTCCCAGTTAAGCTGATAACGGATTTTCCAATCATTTTCATTTGAACCAGCTAGACCATCAGCAATTTGTGTAGTTTTTTCAGACACATTACTATACAGTTTTGTGTACTTCAATTTAAATGCATCAGAATAGTTATACTCCATATTTGCTATTAATGAGTTAGTAAAAGAATCAACAGATCTTTCAATATCACCATATTGCCCACCATTTCCTATGTAACTGTCATAAAGAGAGTTTGTAGATTGTTGGTATGCATATTTATAGTATTCTTCTTCTCTTAGAGTATAATCTTGCTTATATGTATAGTTTGCAAAAAAGCTAAGATCATGTTTATCTGCAATCTCCATGTTATAAGCACCCTCAATAGCAAATTTTCCTCCAAATGGCATAGCTTCATTAAATGTATTTAACTCTCTGTCTGTAATTTGTTGTTGATAAACCTCTTGATTATTACGATCAAAGTCAGGTGTTCTTTCTCCAACTATAACTTTTGAATCATTGATCACGCTTGATGGTATATCTCTATAACCATCATCATAACCTAGGTAGTCAGAATCACTTCCTTTATAAGTTTTACGATCTTCACCTGTATATGAGTTAGTTTTAACTTCAGCAGATACTTTTAGATAGTTCTCTGATTGTTTACCTTTTGTACGGATATCTACATAACCCCCACCAAAACTAGCGGGAATGTCAGCAGAAGCACTTTTTTGTACCTTCATAGAACCAATTACGGCAGATGGAAATATATCAAGTGGAACACTACGACGCTGTGGATCTGGTGATGGTAGAGGCATTGAGTTCATCTCTACATTTGAGTAACGACCACCAAGTCCTCTTACATAAACATCAGTGCCATTAACTAGAGTTACTCCTGTAACACGCTTAATAGCTCCAGCAGCACTACTGTCACCTTGTTTTGACATTTGCTCTGCTGCAATAATATTTGTAACTGCAGAAGATTTTCTCTCCTCTTGCATAACACTGGCTATACTTCCCTCAATCTTAGGTGCAAGTACTATAAACTCTTCAAGTTCCATAGATGCTGGAGTAAGACTTATAGTTTTAGTTAGAGTTTGATCTTTTGTTAAAACTATATCTTTTAGTGTTTGAGATGTATGCTCTGAGTGGATGAACGATACATTAAGTTTTATACCTGATGGGACTTCAATATCAAACTTTCCATTTTCATCTGTTCTGGCATCTACATCTGTTCCCATTACAAAAATTCTTGCATTGGGTATTGCTTTTTTTGTATCTGCAGATAGTAACACACCTTTAAATATTGCACTTCCTGTTGCTTTATTTATAGCAATATCTGTATCGAATGGAGTATCAATATCTATTTCATCACTATCATCTTCAGTAAATTCTGCAGTTACTTGTGTGTCTTTATCTTTTTTTATCTCAACACTTCTTCTAAAATAACCTAAGTTAACTCCATTTTCTTTTCCAAAAATCTCTAACTTATGTTTTCCCACATTTAAAAGTATGTGTAGTGAACCATCTGTATCAGTAGTATAGATCTCTTTAGTATCTAGTACAACCTGTACATTTTTAAGAGGTTTTCCGTCTTTAAATATGGAAACACTCAAACTACCTGCATCTTCTGCAAGCAAAGAGGTTGTTAAAAATATAAAACTAGTTAAAAGTATTTTTATAAAATTTCGCATCTATATACACTCCATAGCATCGTTACGACACTTTTCTATATTTGTTCTTATGATTGTTGCTTTTTTGAAAAGCTGTTCATCTCTGATCTTTTTAAGACTCTGTTCTGCTTTGTCATAATCTTTTGCCATATAGTACGAATACGCTAAGGCATATCTTATGTTGTCATCTTTTAGCATGTTGTATCTCTCTAGTGCATCTTTAAGACCTATAACTTTTGCAAATTCTGCTCTGTCTATATGTATAGATATCTTTTGCTTTAGTTTTTCAACTTTGTCTGATATTTGAGAGTTTAAATAAATAGCGTGCGGGTAGTCTTTTATACGTCTGTGCATCTCAACAGCATCTTTAAAGTAGATCTTGTCTGTATATGCAGCTTTTTTAAACATATAAGCGGTTGTGTGTTTCATCTCTTTTTTAAGATAAAGATGCCCTAAAAGAAGTTTTGACTTAGCATCACTAGGAAATTTTGTTGTTGAAGTTTCTAGTATTTTTATAGCTTCATCTATTTGTTTTGCTTCAAGTAAAAGTTGTGCTAAAACGATATACTCTTTTGCATCTGCATCTGTTTTATCCATATAAGTTTTTGCATTTTCAATCGCTGCTTGGTATAGTCCAAGATCTGCAAAGTAGTAAAATTTTTGTTTTTGCAGTGTAGTGTCTTTTGGAAAGAGTTCTGAACCACGCTCAAGTGCATCTATGGCATTTGAGTATTGTTTTATCTTCCAGTAACACTCAGCGCGAAGTGTAAAAAGCGATGCACGCTCACGACCTTTGTCTCCTGCTAGATCAAGTGACTTAGCTGTATTTTCATACTCTTTTATTTTAAAGTAACTTTGAGAAAGGTACATATAAAGTTTTTCAAGCTTCTCTTTTTTTACTTTTTTAGCATCAAACTTAGGTGTTTTGTTGTCAGTTTCACTAGAACCTATTGAAAAAAGGTATTTTTTTGCAGATGCAGTTTTTGGAGCTTTAAAAACTTTAGATTTTGTTGCATCTATGGCTTTTTTGTAGTTTTCAACAGCAGATCTATAATCATCTGTCTTAGATGCCAAAACACCTTTTACTGTGTAGTACTTAGCTTCGTCAAAATTATTTGACTTTTTGTTGACTAGTTCCAGTTCACTTTGAGCTTTTTTATAGTTTCCATCGTAGATCAAAAGTGTAGCTACAGCTATATGATCCACTTCAGTTTTATTCTCTTTAGCAAATATAGATATACTAAGTGAAATTGTTAGTAGTAGTTTTATAAATGTATTCATCTTTTTTGCCTTTAGTTAAAACTGATCTTTTGTTTTGCCCATACTTTTACAGGCTTACCTTTGTAGCGTGCAGGAGTAAACCTCCAACTTCTAACACCGTTTAAAACCGTATTGTCAAACACTCCCTCTGGAGAAGACTCTATGATCTTGGCTAGTTCAACTGAACCATCTTTCGCAATTAAAAGGTTTACTATTACAAAACCTTTGATTCCATCTTTTGCCGCTTCCTCTGGATACTCCATAGGACTTCTTGCAGATACTTTTGGTTTAGAGTCAACACTTCCCTCACTCATAACAGTATCTTCCATTATGTCATCAAGAAGATCTTTAGAATCCCCTGTAATTCCATTAGTTGCAAACTCTGGAATATTCATACTTAAACCACCCAGCATATTTCCTAAATTTGGTGGTGGAGCTTTAGGTGTCTGTTTTTTAGGTTTTGGTTTAGGCTTAGGTTTAGGCTTTTTAGTAACTTGTTTTTTATGTTGTTTTAGTTGAACAATTCTACTTTTTGTTTTTTCTTTGTCCTCTTTTTCATCAACATTTTTATTAAACGATATAACAAGTATTACCATTAGCAAAGCACCAAATAACATGCTAATAAATGCGTATACTGGTCTTAGTTTGGCATCATATATCTTGTTTGCCATTAGTGTTTTACCCTATCTCTTTAGTAGTTGAAACTGCAACATCTACAGCACCGCTTTGTTTACACTCATCGATCACATCTATAAGTGAATCAACAGGTATCTCAGTATCTGTAACAACTAAAACCGCTTTGTCTATAGAACTTCTTAGCATATCTCTTAGTTTGCTTTGAAGTGCCCAGATCTTTACTGCTTGGTTGTCTATATAGATCTCACGGTTGTTATCGATATATACACGGATAACTTTTTCGTTTGAAAGTGATGCAGACGCAGCTGATGGACGGTTTATATCTAGTTTCATATCTTTTACGAAAGTTGTAGTAACCATAAAAAATATTAAAAGAATAAAAACCATATCTATAAGTGGAGATACATCTACATTATCTACATTTTGCTCTTTTGGTCTAAATCTCATTTGTCATCCTTTGTACATATTATGTCTGTGATCTGCTCAAATTCCAGTGCAAACCTTTGTTGTTTTTTATCTAAAATACGACCTATTATAAGTCCCGGAACTGCTACAACTAGCCCCAGTTCAGTTGTAAAAAGTGCTTTTGAAATACCACCAGATATACTTGCACCTTGTGAGAACATTGAGCTACTTTGAAGTGCATCAAAAGTCTCGATCATCCCCATTACAGTTCCAAGCAGTCCGATCAGAGGAGCTAGAACTATTATGGTTTTTATAAGTGTTGAGTATTTTTTTATAACTATGTTGTACTCAAACAAAGCATCAGTTACATAGTTTCTACCAATTTTACTTATGCCTTTTGATTCTTTATACGCTTTTAATGCATCAGCTACCGCATAATCTAAAAGTCCTTTGAACTCTTTGTTTTCTCCACGTTGTTCATGCTTTTCAACTAAACGTCTAACATTTCCCATAGTTCCACGATGCAGGGTTAAATACCTGTAACCAAGCCCATACCAAAGTAAGAGGTTTAGCACAAATAAAACCCACATCACTAAACCGCCTTTATTCATAAAGACGACAAATAGTTCCATGTTTTGTGCGATTATCTCAAACATTATGCACTCAGTTTCTCATATAGATTTACAACACGAAGTGCACTTTGTTCCATTGAGTCTTTGATACTGTTTGCCCACCCACTTAGTAAGTTTCCAAGTAGTAAAAGTGGAATAGCTACAACTAAACCAAGCATAGTAGTTACAAGTGCTTCAGATATACCACCGCTTAATAGCTTAGGATCACCAGTTCCATGAACAGTGATGATGTCAAATGTGCTGATCATTCCTGTTACAGTTCCAAGCAGACCAAGTAGTGGTGCAACTGCTGCGATCACTAAGATAAAGTTACCAAATCTATCAAGTGCGCTACTCTCATTTAAGATATTTTCCATTACAATATCTTCGATATGTTCACGATCTCTTTTTATATTTCTCAGAGTTGCACGGATTACCCTTGCAGTTGAACCTTTAAAGTCTTTGATCGCTTCATAAGCTTCATCAGCTTGACCAGATTCAAGCTTACTTGAAACTATGTCTGTAATCTTTTTAACGTTTGTTCCAGCTCCCGCTAAAAATATAGTTCTTAGTAAAATAAGTAATAGTCCAAATGCTCCAAGTCCTAGAATTATGTAACCTATAGCACCACCTGCTTTTATAGTATCACCAACAGTTTTTTCTTTTGTATATTCAACATCTTTATCTAAGTTTTCATAAACAAAAATATCTAAGTTTGTAGGCATTTGCTTGTTATAAAGAGCTTTTGCAGTACTTTTACTTTCTGGTTTGTTCCACAGTTTGTATTCACCATTTCCTGCAGGTGCCAATGCTCCACTCGCTTTTGTTGAAATACCATAAGCTGCAATGTTACCAACTTTAACGATCTCACCATTTGCATTTGACCCATCTAGTAAGTAAAACTTACCATGCTCATTACGGATAGTTGATAGTTTTTTATAAAGCATTTCAGAGTTTGAAAAAGCTTTTTTAAGTTCTTCTACTTTAGAGACTGCATTTTCATCAACTTTTACACCATACTCACTAAGTGAAGCTTTTGCTTGTATAAGTACACTTTGTATGATCTCTTGGTTACTTGTTTTGTCACGTAGTTGATCGTTGGCTTTTTCGATCTCACGCTCTTTATCTTTTAGCATTTTAGACAGATTAACAAAGTTATTTTGTTTATCTTTAACATTGTTTTTTGCTTTGTAAAGGTCGTTCGCTTGAGTTTTTCTCTCTTTTTCCAAACGTTTTTCAAGCTCATTTTTTTGTGCTTTTAAAAACGTAAACTCTTTTTTGTATGCATCAGTTAGTTCATTAGCCATTAAAGAGCTTAAAGTAAATAGTGCCAAAAATAAAAACTTCATTATTTATCTCCTTGAAGAACTAAAGCATTTGGGATAGTAAAATAACCTGTTCTGATCTGTTTGTTTAGGGCATCAAAAAGTGCATTTATCTCTTTTACATCATCTTCGTTACTTATAACTTTATAAGAGTAAGAACCATTTTCTTTTATAGCATAACCTACACGTTTGTCAGGTGCTTGAAAGTAAAGCATTACAGAACCAAGTTTTGCAACTTTTGCAAGGATTTTTTTATCTTCAAGTTTGATGTGTTGTTTGAAAATACCTATCTCTTTAGTTAGACGGATATTGTCATCATAACTAGCCCATAAAAGTGCAAGTGCACGTTCATCGGTAATAGTTTTTTCATCTAAGTCGTTTTGGATCTTTTTAATAGCGTTTAAACGTTGTTCAACTTTAAAAGGGATCCCATTTTTAATAGATTTTTCAAGTTTGTTATAAACTTCATTTATAAGAGGTTTTAACTCAAAACTTGTAGTCGATGTGTTTTCAATTTTCAGCTTTACTTTTTGAAGTTCTAGATCAGCTAATTTAATAGATGTAGTCTTTCTGTTGATCTGTGCATCCGTATCTGCACTTTGTAATGCCAATGATTTCATTTGAGCTTTGTAGGCTTCTTTGTTCTCATCGATTTTTGTATATAAAGATTCAACGTCAGCACGAAGATCCATAATAGACTTTACCATATCTTCATCTTTTGTAGCGTGTAAAGATGTAGATAAAAAGGTAGCTAGTGTTAAAGAGATTAAACCCTTTTTATGTTTTGTAAACATATTCGCTCCATAGTTATAGTTTGGCGAATTTTATATTTATTGGATTACAGTTATGCTACGTTTAGGTGACAATTTGGTTACAAATGTAACTTGAAGAGTTAGTAGAAAAACTAAGTGAGATAATTCTCACTTAGAAAAAATGTTTTATTAATAAAATGTTACTCAGTAGGAGTTATAGAACCAGATACATAAGTGTTGCTAAATGAAGTATTAGCTGCATCAAAAGTACCAGCTGAATGGAATGGTGCATAACCATTATCAGTTTTGTAGTTTAAGAATACATTGTTAAAGTGTCCACCTACACCATCTTTTTTGAAGTAGATTCCACCCTCTTTAGCAGATGTTACAGAGTCAATATAAAGGTTGTTGAATGTTGCGGCAGTGTTACCTGACATCTCCATAGCAGCATTACCTGTAGTTTGTTTGATCAGAAGACCTGTAACAGTACCGTTG
>Ga0193964_1000476_pt1 | contig 19531 bp, 15 predicted proteins | sample FB_7_MG_FD_140323 | JGI IMG/M metagenome (GOLD analysis project Ga0193964, IMG submission 140323) | Microbial mat bacterial communities from the Broadkill River, Lewes, Delaware, United States - FB_7_MG | ecosystem: Environmental > Aquatic > Freshwater > River > Microbial mats | place: USA... | reverse complement strand
TTACGCCATATTTATCACCCCGTACGTGAAGAAGTGAAAAAGCAAAAGTGTAGCCGTGCTATTTTAGTCGGTCATAACCCTTCTTTTGATTTAGGGTTTTTAAAAGCAGCGACAGAACGTACAGGTATGAAGCGCGATCCTTTTCATCCTTTTAGCACCTTTGATACAGCAACTTTAGCAGGTTTAGCTTATGGGCAAACAGTGCTCGCACGGGCTGCTCAGGCTGCAGGGATTGAGTGGGATACCAGTCGTGCCCATTCAGCAGTGTATGATACACAACGTACAGCTGAATTATTTTGTGCCATTGTTAATGCGTGGGGATTGCAAGAGTTGCCAAAAACATCAGGTTAAATACTCTGATATGGCACAATAGAGTTAATATATTGCGAGTGTTGAATTAAGCACAATGGTAGGGCGTTACTTCACTGCCATTAAGTTAAGGATTATCTGGTTCCACGCGCTCCGCGCTGGAACCCCGTCCTTGACGCTCTGCGTCATCTTGCTTAAAGCTACCAAGGAGCAAATTTAAGGGGAGGACGCAGAGCGTCCAAGGCTGCATTACAACGCGGAGCGTTGTAACGAGAAAAATATTATTTTAAACCCTTAACTTAATGGCAATGGGGCGTTACCTGTAACGCCCTCTATATTTTTAGATAAATTTAGCAATAACAGGTTCAGAAAGCTGTACTTTATTCACATTAATTAAACGTGCGCCTGTTGCAGCGGTATTATCAATATGAGCAATCACACACCAATTTCCCCCTGTTGTTGCCGTAAGGGGGACTTCAAAATGTTGGTTATTATCAGCTGTTAGGCGAATATAGCCATCATAATGAGAAAAATTAGCATTCGGTTTACTAAAGATATTCACTGCAATTAAGACATGTGCCATTTCATTTAAGTGGGCAATACGTAAATTTTCTTCATTATTACCACCTTTATCTCCCACCCCTGCATCATGATCTAAACTCATCCATGGGAATTTTTTCATTACTCCCCGTGACATAAAATACACCTTACCTAACTGCCCTGCTTTGACCCCGCCAAATAAACCTAAAAAACCTTTGCGTGGAGTAATATCATCCTTGGCTTGGTAGAATGCATATAAATCTAAATCGACAGCAGCTTGCCATGATAAAGTGGCTAATAAATTAGTCACAGGAATATCAGCATGATCACCTTTTTGTTTTAAAACAATTTTAGGTTTTAAATCCATCATAATTCCTTTTTATTGACTGAATGGATAGTTTATCACCACACTATCTAATAGAGGTTTGATATAAATAGGTAGAGGCTCTTGTATCTGAAAAAGATTGAATTTGCTTGCCTTGTTTATCAAGGTAGTCTAAAAATAAGCCTTTTTCAATCTCACTAATATGGGTAAATATTACCCAAATTCTATCCGTATGTTCTAATTGTTTAAAATCAGCGTAAGAATGATGAAAATTCTCAGAAATACCTAAAACACAACGTGTATCCTTTGCAGCAACTTTTTGTACATGAGATTGTTGGCGAAAATAATCAATTTCTTTTGTAAAAGAAGTTTGGGGTAAGTCAGAGATAATATGGCAATTTTTATAATTAAAACCATATGATTTTGCATAATACCTAAATGCAGGTTCTGCCCAGTAATAAATATACACCACATCATTTTCTTTTTTATGTGTATTAACATAATTTAAAATAGGCTTTAACTCTTGGCTGACATGACGCTGATAAATTGGTGAACCTAATACAGTAAAGAATAAAATAAGGCTTATAGCTCCTCCGAGCATCTTCATTTTTGGGTAGGTCATCAAACTGTATTGAAATTGAACAATTCCTTCGGCAACAATCAAATATAAAATAGGCAATAAAAACAGAATCATGCGCCCATGAAAAGGGTATTGTTGGAAATAAGAAATAAGCAAAGTGATAATAATAGGGGAGATTAAAAGTAATAACTTAGCTCGTTGCTTAAGAAACATAGCTAAAAAGCCAATAATAAATAAGGCAGCCGTAATTTTTGCTACTTCAAATTCTGCAGGATACCTAAACATGTGGACAAAGTTTTTTACCAACCACCACATACCTGCTTCAGAAAAAGGCGAAGGCATGAAACTATTCCAGCTTTGCCATAAATGTACAAGATATTCCCCAATAGGCGAGCTTTCCACCCCGCCCCCCATTGCTATCAGATAAAAGCCTAAAAAGCTTACAAACCAAATAAAGCTTACCCCTGTGACTGAAAAAGCTTGTCGCCATTGCTTTTCCAGTGCATAAGAAATAATTAAGTGTCCCCCAATTGCAGCTAATACAAATGCAGCAGGGTGAGAAAATAGGGTGGCAGCAATACCTGCTAAAGCTAAGATAATTAAGCGTTTGCGATCTAGGGGGTTATTTTTTATATACTGGTAAAGATAAAGCAAGCTAACAGAGACCAGTACATCAGTGGAATATTGTTTAAATTCAGAGCTGTAATACAGTAAGCTACTAGATAATGCAAAGAAACTAAGTGCAAGTGGGACAGCATGTTTAGAAATATACCCACAGGCAACTTTATAAAATAATATTAATGCGATAACACTGGATAAAAAAGGAAATAAGCGTAAGACTAAATCAGAGTTACCAAATAAATTAATAGATAATTTACTGGTCAGCAGAAAACCAAGTGGGGTTAAAATACTGTGACTGTAATCAAAAGGGGGTTGTAACAAATCAAGAAAACTACTATCAAGAAAATTGACAGCAATAAAGGCTTCATCTAACCATAAAGAGCGATTAAATAAGTATTGATCTAAGCGAAGTGCAATACCTAAAGCAATAATACCCCACGGTAATAAGCTGAAAAATAAATTTCTGGCTGTTTTTTCCATAAAACGTTCAAAACTCAAAGACAATAAAATAATAAATATATATGATAAAAATAATGAGAATATAGTAGCATTATTAAATTTTGCAGTATATTTTTTATTGTTAATTTTTATAGCTAAATTAAAGAGCTGATTTAGTTATTGCTTTTAGGAAATGAATAATAAATAGGGAAAAATAATCTGTATATTAGACTAAGGAAAGGACATGTTAATAACATGTCCCTCTATCAGTAAAAAAATTATTTTTTACTTATAAAATCAGGTTTACGTTTTTCACAAAATGCTTGCACCCCTTCATAAAAATCAGGGGTTAATGTACATTCAACAAAACGTTGTTGTTCTGCATCAAGTTGGGTTTCAAAATCATCACATACCAATGATTGATTCACCAGTTTTTTAGTTTCAGCTAAAGCGTGTGCTGCCCCTTTTGCTAAGCGTTGGCTCATATTATCCGTCGTGGCATCTAACTCTTCGCGTGTCACCACTTTATTCACTAAACCACAGTTTAATGCTTCTTGTGCATCAAATAAATCTCCTAATAGCATCAGCTCCATGGTTTTCTTTAAGCCGAGCATACGCGGTAAAAAGAAGGTGCTGCCTCCATCTGGAGTGGTGGCAATATGGCAATAGGCTAAGGTAAATTTACAATCATCAGCAATCACAGCCAAATCACATGAAGCCAATAAACTTAAGCCAAAGCCTGCCACTGCACCTTGGGCTTTTGCAATCACAGGTTTACCTGTATGGCGTATGGCACGTGTGATACCGTGTACATCATTAAAAAAGGCGGTGATATCACGCTCTGCAATCTCTTTACCTTGTTGTACTTTATCGTAAAAATAGCCAATATCTCCCCCTGCCATAAAGTGCTTACCTGCCCCTGCAATCACGATACAACGCACGGCATCATCAGCATCCGCTGCTTTTAAGGCAGCAGTTAGCTCTGCTGCTAAGTCTGTATTTAATGCATTGAGTGCCTTGGGGCGGTTCATGGTTAAGGTGGCAACACCTTGTTGTACATCTACTAATACAGTTTTTTCTGTCATAGTTTATCCTTTATAGAATATAAAAATAGCAGGGTAAGCGTACAAAAAGGGAAGTCATGCAGGGGATTTTTTTATTATTGAACTATGATAACAGATAACAAGATTTAAGTGCGCAAAAACCTGAAAATGAAATTTTAGCCATAAAAAAAGGCAATCTCTGTTGCGAAGATTGCCTTTAAAATTATGAGAAACTAAACCCAAATAATATAGAGGTTTATTATCTCACTCACGTTTTGCTCTTTTACACAGCGTGTATAAAGAGATTTTACAGACTAAGTGATACGCTCAAAACTTAGCTTATAAAAAGTGTTTGTTAAAGCGGTATTTTTTAATACTTAACTTTTACGTCTACGTCAGCATAAAAAAAGATGTACCCCACCTCCCGCTCCTCGGAAATGAGGTACAACGCTGCTTCTCTACAGAAAACAATCAGGCTTAAATAATGACAAACTTTGTCATCTCAAGCTGCAAAATTTATCTATTGCATGTCAAAAAAAGCAGGTGTATCCGTTTGTAAAACCAAGGTTTTATAAATTAATACACCTATAATGACATTATATAGGAACGAGAAATCAATCCGCTTAATTGCTATGTATCAGCGATTAGGCAGGGGTTGAATCTTTATGGTATCCCAGTGTCTCTAAGACTTCTGTGATTTCCCCTAAAATAGCTGGGTCATCAATAGTAGCAGGAGCTTTGTATTCTTGCCCATCTGCAATTTTCTTCATCGTACCACGTAAGATTTTACCTGAACGTGTTTTAGGTAAACGATTTACCACTGCGGCAACTTTAAAGGCGGCAACAGGGCCAATTTTTTCACGTACCATGGCAACCACTTCTTTAATGATTTCCGCATGGTCACGATCAACACCCGCTTTTAATACGATCAAACCAACAGGCAGTTCACCTTTTAGTTGATCAGCGGCACCAATCACTGCACATTCTGCGACATCAGGGTGAGCGGCTAAAACTTCTTCCATACCACCTGTTGATAAACGATGTCCTGCAACATTAATGATGTCATCGATACGACTCATGATCCATAAGTAACCATCTTTATCCTTATAGCCTGCATCCCCTGTGAGGTAATACCCTGGCACAGCACTTAGATAGGAACTCACATAGCGGTCATCATTTTGCCATAAGGTGGGTAAACACCCCGGTGGCATAGGTAATTTGATCATGATACTACCGATATCATCATCCGTAATTTGTTCACCATTTTCATCTAAACACTGTACGTCATAACCGGGGACAGCGCGCGCTGGTGATCCTGCTTTCACAGGTAATTTTTCAATCCCTAAACAGTTGGCAGCAATTGCCCAACCTGTTTCTGTTTGCCACCAGTGATCAATGACAGGGCGGTTTAATTTTTCTTCAGCCCAGAATAAGGTATCAGGGTCACAACGCTCGCCTGCAAAGAATAAAGATTCAAAGTTAGATAAGTCATATTTACCAATATAGCTGCCTTCTGGATCTTCTTTCTTAATCGCACGGAAAGCGGTTGGGGCAGTAAATAAAACTTTAACATTATGTTGTTCAATAATACGCCAGAATGCACCGGGGTCAGGTGTCCCGACAGGCTTTCCTTCAAACATCAAGGTTGTGCTACCGTTTAATAGCGGTGCATAGACAATGTAGGAGTGTCCTACAACCCAGCCCACATCAGAGGCTGCCCAGAAAACTTCATTGGCTTTTACATTGTAAACATTTTCCATTGACCATTTTAGGGCAACAGCATGTCCACCATTATCACGTACAACCCCTTTAGGAACACCTGTTGTCCCTGAGGTGTATAAAATATATAAGGGGTCATTGGCAGAAACGGATACGCAAGCAGCAGGTGCAGCAGCGGCTTGGGCACTTGCCCAATCAATATCACGTCCTTCAACTAATTCAGCCGCCACTTGGGGGCGTTGGAAAATAATGCATTTTTCAGGCTTGTGCTCAGAAAACTCAATTGCCTCATCTAATAGTGGTTTGTAGGCAATTACTTTAGAGCCTTCAATCCCACACGATGCAGAGACCATTGCTTTAGGTTTTGCATCATCAATACGTGTGGCGAGTTCTTTTGCAGCAAAACCACCAAATACCACAGAATGAATGGCACCAATTCGGGCACATGCTAGCATTGCAATCGCTGCTTGTGGAATCATTGGCATATAAACAATAACACGGTCGCCTTTTTCTACCCCTTGGGATTTTAACACCCCAGCAAAGGCAGCAACCTGATCACGTAATTCAGAGTAGGTAAATTTAGTAATGGTATCAGTCACAGGGCTATCATAGATTAACGCAGTGCGCTCCCCATTTCCTGCTTCAATATGGCGATCTAATGCGTTGTAACATGTATTCAACTCACCATCAGCAAACCATTTATAAAAAGGTTTGTTGCTATCATCTAAAATAACACTGGGCTTTTTATCCCAATCAATGGCTTCAGCTGCATCGCCCCAGAATTTTTCTGGGTTGTTTAGAGATAAATCATATAAGGATTGATAATCCGTACTCATTTTCCTCTCTCCTCTGTATACACTTTTGATTGTTATGTCTATAGTGTGACGTATGCACAGTACATCACTGTGTTATGTGACTGTTCTATTTATGGGTGTTAATCATAAATTAATCTTATCGAAAAATAAATAACTATTGATAAATACAATACTATATAGTGCAATTTATTATAATCATAAATATCATTTACTCTTTATTATGCTATTTTTTTCATGTGCTAACAACCATTTTTTTCGCCACATCCCCCCTCCATAACCTACTAATTTTCCTGAACTTCCTATAATCCTATGACAAGGAATAATAATAGAAAATGGGTTGTGATGATTGGCTTGCCCCACAGCACGCGCTGCTTTAGGTTGTTGAATTCCTTTTGCAATATCCCCATAAGAGGCTGTTTTAGCAAATTCTACTGTACGTAGCTGTTGCCAAACTCGGCAACGAAAAGGCGTACCAATAAGATGTAAAGGAAGTGTGAAATCCTGTAATTGACCTTTAAAGTAAGCTTCTAGCTGTAAGATAGTTTCTTTAAGGATAGGGTGATAAGCTTGGGTGGGAATACGTATACGCTTATCTTTTACATATTTACACTCAATTAATGCATCCTGCTCTGCAACAAGTTTTAGTGTACCAATGGGGGAATTATAATAGGTGGTATATAAATCAGACATGATTGGGCGGCGGTAACCTCATTAATATAATATAAAAGCAGTAATCAATGTTATCTGCCACCTGTGAAATGAAACAAATGGATAGCTTTATATTTCTGAAAATACTAAGAATACCATTTACTGATACTTTTATTATTTATCGTATTTAGGTGGCAGTTGTTGCAAAAAAAACCTATTTAAGGGTTAAATTGCATCTTCATTTGTTTCGCCTGTACGAATACGAACAACCTGCTCCACAGGCATCACAAATATTTTTCCATCCCCAATTTTTCCTGTACGGGCAGCTTGTGTAATGGTATCAATACAAGTCTCTACCTGATTTTCTGCAATAATTAATTCAAGCTTTACTTTAGGTAAAAAATCAACGACATACTCTGCACCACGATACAGTTCTGTATGCCCTTTTTGACGACCAAAGCCTTTTACTTCAGTAACTGTTAAGCCTGTGATTCCAACACTGGATAATGCTTCACGTACGTCATCAAGACGAAAAGGTTTGATGATTGCTTCAATCTTTTTCAAAGTACCGTTCCTTTCATTGTTTATTATCTGAGCTGAAACTATAAAACAATGTGTGGCAAAGTAGAATATAAAAGTAAAAAAAAACCATTTTTTATTTTTTATGTGTTAGAAAATAGCAGCAATACCATCATTTTTTTCACTTACTCATTAGTCATATAAGCACTGTATTTTCAGTAATTATGTCGTTGTTAATAAGCGTGATAACATAGGTTTTCAGTTTGATTTTACCTTTTAATTTTTGATAAAGAATAGAAAAAAATGGACGATACACATATCAGTCTTGCTCATGGTAATGGTGGGCGTTTTATGCGCGAGTTGATTGAAGAAATTTTTCAACAACACCTTTATAGCAGTGATGTCAACACACAAGTTGATGCAATGAGCTTATCATGGGCCCATGAACATATTGTCATGAGCACCGATGGTTTTACTGTACAACCTTTGGAATTTTCAGGCGGAGATATTGGCTCTTTAGCTGTACATGGTACGGTGAATGATTTGGCGGTCACAGGAGCACGCCCCCACTATTTAACCCTTAATGTATTTATTGAAGAAGGTTTTGAAATTGCTCGGCTAGAAAACATTGTACAAAGTTTAGCCCGTGCAGCAACAGATGCAGGTGTCTCTGTGGTTGCAGGCGATACAAAAGTATTAAATAGAGGAGAAGGAGGCGGCTTATATTAGCCACAACAGGCGTTGGTGCACGTGATCGCGATCTAGATTTAGGCATGCACCGTATTCAAGCAGGAGATAAAATATTAGTCAGTGGTGAGGTGGGGAATCATGGTATTGCAGTGATGTTAGCACGTGAACAATTTGGTTTACGCGGGGATATATGTTCTGACTCTGCTTGTGTCCTGCCGCTAACCACGGCTTTATTACCTTTGGAAGGTTTGCGTTTTATGCGTGACCCAACACGAGGTGGACTGGCAACGGTGATGCATGAACTGTGTGCAGCAACGCCTTATGGTGTGCAGATAGAACAAACAGCTGTCCCCATTGCTGATTCAGTACAAACAGTTTGTGATATGTTGGGCTATGACCCTTATTATTTAGCCTGTGAAGGGCGTGTCGTGGCAGTGGTTGCAGCAGATGAAGCAGATGCCGCCCTAGCTCATTGGCAAGCCTTACCTGATGGGAAGAATGCGGCCATTATCGGTACTGTCTCAGCAGAGACACAACAAGTGATACTATGTACTGAATTAGGGGGAGAACGCTTTTTACAAGAGTTAGAAGATGATCCTTTACCCCGTATTTGTTAAAACATTTTTCAAATAAAATAATATCAATTAAATTTAAAAATAATCCTTAACTTGATGAGATAAAATACCCATGCATATATAATATTTTACCCTTTTATCTCTTCTATTTTTCTATGTTTTTCCTGCACGCGTACTGTACACATCATAACGGGTATTTTTGCTGCTAATCGACACTGTTGGGGGCGCATCACCTAAAAAATCAGCCCCTTTCGGACGTTTTACCACAACACGTTGCTGAGCATAGGTACGGGCACAGGCTAATACTTCTGCTGTATCGGTATCTTGACCAATTAAACTATGCAAATAGCGCATTTCTTTTTTAACCTGTGCCGATTTTTGCCGTTGGGGATACATGGGATCAAGATAAATGACATCAGGCAAAGCTAACTCTCCCCGCTGCGTTAACCATGTTATGGTGTCAATATGTGCAAACTGTAATTGTGCTTGAATAAATGCCCCCAGTTCTGCATCTCCCTGTGCACGTCGTAAACCATCATATAATAAAGCCGCTGTCACAGGTGAACGCTCCAACATTTGCACTTTACAGCCCAAACACGCCATCACAAAGGCATCACGCCCTAAACCTGCTGTCGCATCGAGTACAAATGGGTGATAGCCTGTTTTTAAACCTAAGGCACGCCCTAATGGTTGTTTACGCCCTCCCCCAAATTGGCGACGGTGTGCGGCTTTACCTGTGATAAAGTCCACCACAACCCCCCCTGCATTTTTCTCATTTTTATATAAACCTAATTTCTCGGCAGTTAATTTAAAAAAATATAGATCATTGGTATGAGTTTGTCGTATAAAATTAAATGTTCCTGCCAAACGCTCAGCATACTCAAATAAAGCAGGATCTTCACACACTAAAGTTAAAGGGGGGGAGGAGAAAGGTATATTCATAGAGGATCAATGAAGATAATGACAATATGTCATTGAGTTAATTGTTGATATCAATTTGGATAAGGGGTAATAAAAAAAACCTGCTCAAGGTCAACATGAGCAGGTTTTTAATAAGCCGTGAATGATGATTAATTAATCATTTTTTTCATAAAAAGCAGTTAAGGCTTTATTGAAACGCTCATTTAATAATTGTGCTGTTTCAGCAGGTAAACTAGCATTCACATACCACTCACGCTCAATATGCTGTGCTTCAGTATGCTTATCCTTGAATTGCTCCATCTCTTCCCCTCCACTCATTGCCGCAGAAAGGCGAGAGACTTGGTAACTCATACGAGCCTGAGCTGCTTCAGGAGGTGAATCAATTTCCGCTAAAATTTCCATCCGTACACATAAGTTTTCACATAACTCAATGGCTTTCTTATCAGCACTGTTTTCCCCTGCACACGCTTGTTCAAAACGTTGGGTTAACTGCTGTTCTTCATAGTTATTTTCTAGCGTACCTAATAAATCCCATTGGGCTTTAATTTCTGCTTGCTGCTCTTCCGTTGTTGCTTCTACAATCAAGGTGCATAAGCGTGCTTTTTGCTTCAGCATATCCAATACCGCACGTTTGCTAGCATTAGCTGCTGCTTTACGATGTTGATTTACCTGATCACAGGCAGCATGAAAACGCTTTTCTACCTCATGTGCCACTTTACGTGGGATAGTCCCAATAGTTTGCCATTCTGTACGGATTTTTTTCAGTTGCCCATCTACTGCTTTATAGTCAATATCCGCTTGGCTTACTAAGGCTTCAACTTGCTCACATAAAGCTTCTTTAGCTTGTAAGTTTGTATTTAACTCTCGCTTAAACTCTTCTTGCTTCTCTTTGCGACGGTTAAAGATCACATCACATGCACCACGGAATTCACGCCATAATTGACGCTCCTCTTTACGCGATCCTGTCACGGTGACATGCCAATCAGCTTGTAATTTTTTCACTGATTCAATGGCATAATTGAGATCTTCAATTTCTTGCGCTTCTTTAGCTTGTTCAATCAGATCTTCGCGTAATTGATAATTATTTTCACGTTCTTCAGCAAGGTACTGCTCTAAACGCTTCATAATGTCATCAAAACGTTGCTTGATAGGCTTTTTATCTTTACGGTTTGTAGGCCCAATTTTATACCATTGGTGTTCCACATCCCGAATCACCTTCATCACAGGTTTCCAGTCAGGGTCTGTCCAATCCGTCTCTGCAAAGAGTGTTTCTAAGCGTTCACACAAGCCTTCTTTTTCTTTTAGATTTTGTTCACGTTCTTTGGCTTTTTCAGTGAAATAACTCTGGCAAGGGGCGTAGGCTTTATTACAAGTGGAGTTGAAACGCTCCCATAAATGTTGTGAATGTCCTGTATTACCCAGTTTTTTCCATTCTTTTTGTGCTAAACGAATTAAGCGCGCGGTTTCTTCAGGATCATCATCGGCACGTTCAACCAATTTCTCCATTTCGATACATAAATTTTCACGCTCAACATCATCTCCCCAACGCTGCCAACTGCGTAAATCACGAATTTTACCTGTGATAGCATGAACACGACGTTCTAAGGATTTTAATTTTGATGAATGGGGAGCCAGCTCTTCTAAATGTTTAAGTAACTGGCGCGCCTTTTGTTCTAAAGGAATCGCAGGCTGTAAAGTCCCTTTTTCAATTTTCTGTTCAGCTTCTTCAACCAATGCCTTTAATTTACTGCGCTGTTGATCAAATTGATCACGTTGAGATTGCACACGGCTATCAAACTCTTCAATGATAGTATTAAAGCGCGTGTTTAGTTCAACAAAACTAGGTAAAGAGGCATCAGGCTTCTGTTGCGCTGTCCACGCTTGTTTTAATTGATTAATATCACGGATACTAACCTCTTTATTACCCGCTTTTAATGCTTCTACACGTTCACAAAGCTTTTCTAATGCACTGAGGTTTTCAGCTTGATTTTCCAAACTGGCTTGCTGTTTTTCTAAATCAATCATTAGTTTACTAAAACGTTGCTGCCAGCTATGTTCTTCTTCATCACCTAGCGGGTCAAGCTCTTGCCATGCCGCTTTTAGCTCAGTTAATTGTTGTGTGTGCTCGCTATGATCCTGATCAGCTTGTTTAAAATCAGTTAACTGTTGACATACCTTTTCAAGTGCCACATAACACGCTTCTTTCGCTTTACGTCTAGGAATGTATAAAGCTTCACGACGACGTTTTTCTTCTTTTTCATGTTGAAATGTATGGTAGGCAACTAAAAATGTTTCTTTACGCTTGGTAAAGGTATCAATGATGGCTTCTTCCACTTCATCAGCAATATTATCCCATTGCACTTTTAAGCGGTTATATTCCGCAAAATCTTGTTCCCATGCGGTACTACGCCCTAATGCCAGTAAGCGATGACAAATAGCTTCCGCCTCTTCTTTCACACGTTGAGGACGTTCTTGTTCTGCAATCAGGGTATCAAGTTTCTCTTTCACTACACGACTTAAGCGTTTATCTTTATTACGTAGTACTTTATATACACGCTCTAGCGTTGAACGCTTTTGTAATTTTTCTACCGCAATAGTACGAATTTGCTGACTTTGCTCATTGATTGCAATATCACCTAATACACTTTCGCGCTGGATTTTTTTAATTGCGGCAAGACGTAATTCAATATCTTGGGCGTGCGTACAAATGTGCTCAATTAATTCAATATTCTCTAATTTATCAACCCAGACAACCCGTTTTTCTAAGGCTATTTTGGCAGATTTATTGCCGTATAGAAACTGCTTAAAGCGTTGTAAGGCAAGCTCACGCACCTGTGAATCTGTATCATTCTTAGCAATGGTATCAAGCAGTTCAAGGTGGGTAATTTTACGGGTAGCAACGCAGCGAATATCAGCCACTTCATCATTTTGTGCGATATCAGTTAGAATAGTGAGATCGGTGAGTTCTTCTACAGCAGTTTTACGAATGTCAGGTTTACGGTGTTGCCATTTAGGTTTGATAAAGCGGTCAAAGATCATGATAGTTTTATTAACTCGATAAAACGGGAAGACAAGACAGTATAAAGCCTTATGGGTTTTATACTCTCCCTGTGGTTATCCAACACGGTATTACTTGTCCCTCATCATCATGGCATGATGTGTTGCTTTTTAGCGTGATTTTGACATGCAATGAGCACGATAGTGTGATAAACACACTTATAATTCGCAGAGGGGGCAAGCACACTAAAGTCGCTAGTATAACACGGGAATCTGGCTTGTGAGCTATTATTTTTTCTTCAGTCCTTTAGCTTATATTTCTGTTTTTAGTTACCCCCTCTTCTTTTTTTTGCTATGACTTATGCTAAAGAAAAAGGCAGTAAATAGCTCTTTTATCACTTTATGGAAAGGTAAAGGAAAGCCAATATTAAGGCTGCCATTTAGTTAAGGATTATCTGGTTCCACGCGCTCCGCGTTGGAACCCCGTCCCTGACGCTCTGCATCATCTTGCTTAAAGCTACCAAGGGGCAAGTTTAAGGGGAGGACGCAGAGCTTCCTTGGCTGCATTACAATGTGGAGCGTTGTAACGAGGAAAGTATTGTTTTTAACTCTTAACTTATTCTATCACTTATATTTAGGCCGTATTGGCACGTGGTAAAGTAATATCATTTTGGGCTGCCCAGTGGGCAATATCTTGACGTTGTAATGCAGATGCCATTAAGTCAGGAAATTGATCAGGTGTACAGGCAAAAGTGGGGATCTCTAAGCTGGCAAATTTTTGGGCTAAATGATGATCAAAACACGGTGCACCGTCATCACTTAAAGCTAAGAGTGTAATAATTTGTACCCCTGATTGAACGAGCTCATTCACGCGTGACATTAAATGACGTGCATTGCCCCCTTCATATAAATCTGTGATGAGAATCATGGTGGTTTTTTCTGGGGTCTCAATACGTTCACCACAATAGCGTACTGCACGGTTAATATCCGTCCCTCCCCCTAGCTGTGTGCCAAATAATACTTCTACAGGATCAGCTAATTTTTCAGTTAAATCGACAATAGCGGTATCAAATACAACAAGCTGGGTTTTAACACTGGGAATGGATGCCATCACGGCAGCAAAAATACTGGCATAAACAACACTGGTTGCCATTGAGCCTGATTGATCAACACAAAGAATAATTTCATCAGCTGCTCGTTTTTGCTTACGCCCAAAGCCAACAAGTTGCTCAGGAATAATGGTTTTATACTCTGCTTGGTAATTTTTTAAATTTTTCTTGATGGTACGTAACCAGTCAATTTCATTATGACGGGGGCGATTGTTACGGTTAGCACGGTTTAAACTACCACGGATGGCTTGTTGCATTGGTGTAGTGAGTTTTTCCATTAATTCATCAACCACCTGCTTGACCACTTGGCGCGCGGTATCTTTGACTTTATCAGGCATGACACTATTTAATGCCATTAAATCAGCGACTAAATGCACATCCGCTTCTACCGCGCTGAGCATTTCAGGTTCCAGCAACATACTATGTAAATTAAGACGCTCAAAAGCATCTTTTTGCATTACACGTACAACACTACTGGGAAAATACTGACGAATATCACCCAACCAACGCGCCACATTGGGAGATGATCCCCCTAAGCCGCCACGCCTTGAGCCTCCGCCACTATTTCCACTCCCCCCTCCATATAAACTGGATAAGGCTCCATCCATTTGGGCATCTTCTGATGATAAGGAGTTTTTAATTCCATCTGCCTCGCCTCCTCCTAAAATCAACCGCCACCGACGTAAACGGTCTTCTTCACTGTTTTGCATAACAGATTCCTTTTTATCTTGTATGTGTGATCACACATGTAAAGACGCGCTGTTGTAAGTTATGAGTATGTACGATACAAAACAAACACACAATATGTGTTTTAATAAAGTCGCTTTATTTCTGACAAGTACGTTTTAGGATGAATCAATTTTATAGGTTTATTGCCTGAAAAAATATTGTTACTATAGCTGATTTTTATGCGCTAACACTTATATAACATTATTTTTGGTTATACTAAGCCTTTTGCTCAACTCGCCTTAATTTTATTACGTTGTGATATAAAAAAGGCTAAAAATAACCTATAACTTTAGATATTATCATGACAGGCATACATGCAAAGAATGATCATGTTAAAATAATCGTTGCTATTATCCTATTAAGAAGATAAAGCGCGTACTCATTTAGTATTTTTATCCTTGCTCTCTTATTTTTAATTTATTCAACACACTTGGAATTACCTCATTGTGTGCTTACTTTTAATTAGATTAGGTTAAAAAAAGCTAATAGTTGCCTGCACATTTTGGCGCGATAGTGTGTAATCTTTGCTATTATCTGGCGTGTCTTTTTTCTGTTAATTTTATGACTTAATCATACTATATGTCGTGACGCTACACACGATGGATAAAAAGAAATGCAGCTTTCCCCTGTGGAAAGACGCATTTTGACCTCCTTTTTTCGCTATATAGTGATAAAGAGGAAATTGAAAGTCACCAACATAGAACTATTCTGATGAATCAAACATTCCCTTTGTTAGAGCAAATACAGACCCCTGAACAACTACGCCAACTTCCTGAAGAAGAGCTAACACAGGTTGCGACCGAGTTACGCCAGTTTATACTGGAAAGTTTAAGCCAAACTGGGGGGCACCTTGCCTCAAATCTAGGGACAGTAGAATTAACACTGGCTTTACACTATGTCTATAACACCCCTGACGATCGTCTTATTTGGGATGTGGGTCATCAAAGTTACCCCCACAAAATTCTGACGGGGCGACGGGAAAAAATGTCGACCTTACGTCAATATGGGGGGATTTCTGGCTTTCCAAAACGTAGTGAAAGTGAATATGATACTTTTGGTGTAGGACATTCTAGTACTTCTATCAGTGCTGCGTTAGGTATGGCATTAGCAGCACGCCAACAACACATTGATCGTAAAGTGGTGGCTATTATTGGTGATGGCGCAATGACCGCAGGTATGGCGTTTGAAGCCCTAAATCATGCAGGGGATGTAAACGCCAATTTATTAGTCATTCTTAATGACAATGATATGTCTATTTCACCCAATGTAGGCGGCTTATCAAACTATCTTGCCACGCTTTTATCTAGCCAACTTTACTCTACTGTACGCCAAGGCAGTAAAGAATTATTAAAACGTATGCCGACGATGAGAGAATTAGCGCGTCGTACTGAGGAGCATATGAAAGGTATGATTATTCCTGGGACTTTATTTGAAGAACTGGGATTTAACTATATTGGTCCTATTGATGGGCATGATTTACCCACTTTAGTGAAAACATTGCAAAATATGCACGCTTTAGAAGGTCCTCAATTCCTGCATATTGTGACCAAAAAAGGCAAAGGTTTTCCTGTTGCAGAAGATGATCCCTGTGTTTACCACGGTGTGACTGCTTTTGATTTAGCGACAGGTAAAATGAAGAAAAAAGCCAGTGCTGCGCCCTCTTATACGCAAGTATTCAGTGAATGGCTCTGTGATATGGCGGCTAAAGATGAACGTTTAGTGGGGATTACCCCTGCTATGCGTGAAGGCTCTGGTTTAGTTAAGTTCGCAAAAGAATACCCTGAGCGGTATTTTGATGTAGGGATTGCTGAACAGCACAGTGTTACGCTTGCCGCAGGGCTTGCCTGTGAAGGCATGAAACCTGTGGTTGCTATTTACTCCACCTTTTTACAACGTGCCTATGACCAATTAATTCATGATGTGGCAATTCAAAAGCTCTCTGTTATTTTTGCCATTGATCGCGCGGGATTAGTTGGTGCAGATGGCGCGACCCATGCAGGAAGTTTTGATCTTGCCTATTTACGCTGCATCCCCAATATGATTGTCATGACCCCGAGTGATGAAAATGAATGTCGTCAGATGCTGACCACAGGATTTTTATATGATGACGGTGCCAGTGCTATACGTTACCCACGTGGTAATGGAATTGGGGTAGCAATGCAAAAAGCCTTAACCCCTCTTCCTATAGGAAAGGCAGAAATCTGTCGTCAAGGGGGACATATTGCATTATTGGTATTTGGTACCCTATTAGCAGATGCCTTGGTAGCTGCTGAAGAGTTAGATGCAACAGTGGTAAATATGCGTTTTGTTAAGCCGCTTGATGAAGAGATGCTCCTTAGTATAACTGAACATCATGACGTGATTGTCACTTTAGAGGAAAACAGTATCATGGGGGGCGCAGGCAGTGCCGTCACGGAATGTTTACATCATCATTGCTGCCAGCAACCTGTTTTACAATTAGGTTTACCTGATCACTTTATTCACCACGGCACTCAAGCACAACTCTTAGCTGAATGTGGACTGGATGCTAAAGGTATCATTAATTCTGTTACTGAATTTACTGAAAAGCTCGGCTATCATCAGCCCGTTCAACATAAAACTGTCTCTTAATTAAAATCATCTTAGTGGGGTAATGTCATTATTACACCCACTTTACTATTTACTTTTACACCCCCGCACAGTGTATTTTAGAGGATATGTACATGAATGAATCTGCAACATCAATTCCTGACGTTCAAGGAAGTGCAGATACACGCCAAATTGCAATTGATAAAGTTGGCATTAAAGATATTAAGCATCCGATACGAGTGAAAGATCGTTCAGGGCGTGAACAACACACCATCGCTAATTTTAATATGTATGTAAATTTACCCCACAATTTTAAAGGCACGCATATGTCGCGCTTTGTGGAGATATTAAATGAGCATGAATATGAAATTACAATGTCATCCTTTCAATGCATGTTAACTGACATGGTGGAACGCTTAGAAGCAGAAGCGGGACATATTGAAATGACTTTTACTTATTTTGTTGAAAAAGCTGCCCCTGTATCAGGGGTAAAAAGCTTAATTGATTATGAAGTGAGTTTTATTGGTGAAATACGGGATAAAAAACCTTGTTTAACTCTCAAGGTGTGTGTACCTGTCACCAGTTTATGCCCTTGCTCTAAGAAAATTTCCCAATATGGGGCACATAATCAACGTTCTCACGTGACCATTACTGCCAGTGCTGAAGAATTTTTATGGGTAGAAGATATTATTGATATTGTAGAAGCAGAAGCCTCTTCAGAATTATATGGTTTACTAAAACGCCCTGATGAAAAATTTGTCACTGAACATGCGTATGAAAACCCTAAATTTGTGGAAGATATGGCACGTGATGTGGCTGCACGTTTACATAGTGACCAGCGAATTAACCGTTACACTGTGGAAGTAGAAAATTTTGAATCTATTCATAACCATTCTGCTTATGCATTAATTGAAGGGTAAGGTTTTTATAATTCTTCCTTGCTTAATTATCCCTTATTAACCCTATATACCCTGCACAGACTACCCGCATTTTATTCACTCCCCTGATTGCTCATTACAGGAAAATGTTCATAATAAGTTTTATAAACACCATTTTTCTGTAATTCATCATATTAGATATCATACCTTAAAAAAATAATATCTTTATACCAGAACTGGTTAGTATACATGAAAGCAATTAGCACAGGATTGAGTGTGAAATTTAAGCGTATTACAGAGAATAAATCATATCAAGCCATTGTTGACGCAACAGAGTATTTCAAAATTAATGGTTTTGATGATGAAGTTGTAAGACATCACGAGCTAATAAAAGCATTAAATTTAGACTTAATGAAAACAACAACAGCAGGTGTTGGGATATGTGGTGAAGAAGAATATTCAGGATTTATTGTCACAAATAAAGATAATAATTATAAAGTTATAGAAATACATATTGATATTTTATGCCCATATTATACAAGTGTCAGAGATATAAGCGATAACTTAAAGCAACTTAACCCATCACATAGACTATGTGATATTAGAAAACCTATATCAATGGCAATTATTTACTGGTTAGAGCAATTTGGGGAAGTACCTAAAAATGTATTGCGGTACACAAAATGATTTCACTCTACTGGGTAATTTCAGTGATATTCTAAATTTTTCTTGCTTATACTGGTTAAAAAGAGGGAGGAAAGGCAATAATGCAGTGTATTTTGTCATTATAAAAAATAGTCCATAAAAAAGGCGAGAAATCATTTTGACTCCTCGCCTTTTCTATACACGAATAAGAAAGTAAGAACTATTTATGCAGGTTATGCAGAAACAGTCAGTTTCTCTAATTCTGTAAAGATACTGTCACGAATTTCTTCAACTTTACCAATACCCGCAATGGCAATGTGAGTTGGTGCACCTTCTGTACCTGCTTTAGCCCAATCAGAGTAGTAGTTGACTAAAGGGGCGGTTTGTTCGTGGTAAACCGCGAGACGTTTTCTGACGGTCTCTTCTTTATCATCATCACGTTGTACAAGTGCTTCACCTGTAACATCATCTTTACCTTCCACTTTTGGTGGGTTGTAAATCACGTGATAGGTACGTCCTGAATCAAGGTGAGCGCGTCGCCCACTCATGCGTTTTACAATTTCCTCATCATCAACTGCAATTTCAACCACTGCATCAATTTTAACACCTGCCTCTTTCATCGCGTCAGCTTGAGGGATAGTGCGAGGGAAACCGTCAAATAAGAAGCCGTTTGCACAATCTTCTTCTTGGATACGTTCTTTTACAAGATTAATGATAATCTCATCAGAAACGAGTCCGCCTTCATCCATGATTTTCTTGGCTGCAACACCAAGCTCAGTGCCTGCTTTCACTGCTGCACGCAACATATCACCAGTAGAAATTTGTGGAATACCATATTTTTCTTTAATGAATGTTGCTTGCG
>Ga0193964_1000475_pt1 | contig 19551 bp, 13 predicted proteins | sample FB_7_MG_FD_140323 | JGI IMG/M metagenome (GOLD analysis project Ga0193964, IMG submission 140323) | Microbial mat bacterial communities from the Broadkill River, Lewes, Delaware, United States - FB_7_MG | ecosystem: Environmental > Aquatic > Freshwater > River > Microbial mats | place: USA... | reverse complement strand
TTTATGGTTTGCGATAGTATATATGTTAACAAAGAGTATAGAAGCGAACCTGAGTTTAAAATGCTAAGCATTAAATTTATTGGGAAATTAGTAGTAAAGAAATTATTAGTTTCTTCTTTCTCTAAATCTGAGCTAAATATCTTAAAAGAAAATAAAGTCATTTTAGCAACAGAAGTAAATGAAGATGGAAACATTAGTGGAATAAATATGGAGTCTTGCAATAATTTTTTAGATTCAATATCTATAAAAAATATTCAAAAATTCTTTAAGCTTCTACCAAAAGAACAGATATGGGAAATAAGAACAGAAGGTGGAAAAGGAAGAATATCACAATCGGTTATGATTAAAGGAGTTCTTAAATAAAAGAACTCTATTTTCACCCCCTCTCTAAAACTCAATAACAAAACCGAAGCTTGGCAACAGCGTTCCTTGCTTATTAGCAATCTCCTTCAGTTCATATTTCTGCTCTTCCAAAGGTGCGGTTGGATTAACAATTATTGGATTACCGTTATCATCCAAAACTCTTGTAACAATATTCTGACCATCAACTTTGTAATTATATGCATTTTGTACATCTAGATACATCTGCAAACTCCAACCTTTAAAGAAAAATTTCTTATCTACCCTTATATCTAACTGATGAAAATCCTCTTTCCTCAACGAATTGTATTTATTAACATCTAGAAATGCAGCACCTTTTGTATCCCAAGCTAGAACCTTTGCTGATTGTTCCATGTCATATGGTGTATATGGACTACCTCCTACATATCGCCATTTCATTCCAACACTCCATGTTTTTGCTATTTTCTGACTAGCTGTTAGGGTTAATATATGCCTATTATCCCACGATGATGGAATATAATCATCTTTATCATTTGTAAACTCACTCTTCACATATGTATATGCAAGAAGAAGATTCATACCCGAAATTGACTGATAACGACACATAAACTCTATTCCCTGAGCAAGACCTTTTGAGGTTGCTGTTAATTCCTCATCTCCTACTATTCCATAACCACCACCAATATTTGCAAGAGATACTCCATCAACAACAGACATAGGATAATCACTATAATTCTTATTAAAGTACTCTAACGTAAAACGAGTTCGTTTGTTAGGATTATATTCAAGTCCACCTACCCAATGTACACACTTTATATAAGGTAATTCGAGATTCTTAAAAACACCATTATCATTATATGAATAAGATAATAATTCTGGCAAACTATAATAGATACCAGTATTTGCATTCACACTCAAATTCTCATTAATGTGATATGATGCTGATATTCTAGGGGAGATATGTTTAAATACATCTTTTGTATTACTATTTACATCTGAATATTCCATTCTTAATCCACCAGAATATTCCAAATGCTCATCCCATAACGAACCACTATACTGCGCATATGCTCCTAGAATATTTACAGAAAATTCTTTATCATATATTAAATCCTTAGGCTTTCCATCCTGATAAAGTTTCATAAAGTTTTCTCCAGAGATCTTTTCATACTTATATTCCACCCCGAAATTAAACTTATCTTCACCCACAAAAATTACTTCATCTAAACCAAAACTACTCCTATATTCTTTAGATGAATAATCCATCGTTTTATTTGCCTCAGTACTTCTATCATTATCTTTATACTTAGTAGATGAATTTCCTAATAACGAACTTCCCACCTTTATAGAACGGATTCTATTGTTTATAGTGTATTTCAATACTGCTCCCATTGAATATGAATATTGATCGTTCTCTGGCAATGATTCTAGTATTGTTGCTCTCGCTTCTGAAAGATTTTCTGTATCGGTGTTTAATCGTAATTTATCGAGAGAACCTATTCCAAATACCGAAAATTTAAGATGATCATTTATATCATAATCGTACTTTAACTGTATATCGTTAAAGGTTGGTAAAAAAGGTAATTCCAACGCTTTAAATAAGAATTGTAAATATGACTGTCTAACTGAGAATATTATTGATGATTTTTCACTAAGAGGACCATTAGTTGAAAATGATGCCTCAGATGCTCCAAGAGAAATATTATACTGCATTTCTTTTCGGTTTGCTTTTGACATTTTAATATCCATTACAGAACTCATCACTCCTCCATACTTCGAGGGAAATGCTCCAGTATACATGTTTACTTCGTCAATAAAATCAATATTCATTATTCCTGTAGGTCCACCTGATGCTCCTTGAGTAGCAAAGTGATTAATTATTGGTATCTCTACACCATCGAGAATAAATATATTCTCAGCTGGTCCACCTCCTCGAACGATGATGTCATTACGATAGTCTGTAGATGGACGGACTCCTGGGAATGATTGTACTACTACAGATATATCTCTATTACCACCTGGACTATTCTCTATATCTGCAATACCTATTCGTCTCATAGATAAAGGACTCTCTAATACTTTTCTAAATGGAGATGCTACTATCTCTACTTCATCAAGACTTTCTGCTGATGGCAACAATCCTATCTCAATATATGATTGTTTAGCTACACTCAACTTTATTTGTGATGAATATTCATCTTTATATCCTACAAAACTACATACTAGTACTATAAAACCAGGTTGCAAATCCTCTATAACAAAAATACCTTTATCATCACACATTGCTCCCAAGGTTGTTCCTTCTACTTGTACACTAGCAAAAGCTAATGGTTCCCGAGTTGTTTTATCATACAATAATCCTCTAACCGAACACTTCTGTCCATAGGTTATCAGACTTAAAAACATAAGAACTATTGTTAATAATTTCTTCATTCTATTATGTACGGTTCCCCACATATTATTGTTTATAAGTTTTTTATTACTTTTGCAGCTTATAAAATTAGCTATTATTAAAATACAAGCATGAACTATTCAAAAGTAATTTTAAAGAAAGGGAAAGAAGTTTCTCTATATAGACGTCATCCATGGATTTTTTCTGGAGCTATTGCTAAAATGGACAAAGGAATTGTAGAAGGAGATATTGTTGAGTTAAGAAGTAGCGAAGGTGACTTTCTTGCTGTTGGTTATTATCAAATTGGCTCTATTGCTGTAAGAACTCTTTCTTTCGAGGAAATAGAGATAGATCAGAACTTTTGGAATACACAGATACAGTCTGCATATAATCTTAGAATTACTACAGGTTTGGCTAATGACCCAAACAATAATGTATTTCGTTTAGTTCATGGTGAAGGTGACGGCCTTCCTGGATTAATTATTGACTTCTACGCAGGGACGGCTGTGGTTCAGTTCCATACAGTTGCTATGTATCTTGTAAGAGATAATATTGTTGAAGCTCTGAAAACTGTTCTTGGCGATAAACTTATTGCTATATATAATAAATCAGAAAAAACTCTTCCTTTTAAGGCAGATGTTAATTCTGAAGATGGATATCTTTATGGTGAAACTCACGATTTTAAGGCTCTTGAAAATGGCTTGACTTTTAACGTTGATTGGTTAGAGGGACAGAAAACTGGTTTCTTTGTTGACCAACGCGAGAATCGTAGTCTACTTGAAAAATACTCAAAGGGTAAGAATGTTCTAAATATGTTCTGTTATACTGGTGGTTTCTCATTCTATGCAATGCGTGGTGGTGCTAATCTTGTTCACTCTGTAGATGCATCAGCAAGAGCAATTGAAGTAACTAATCAAAACGTTGAACTTAACTTCCCTAATGACAAACGTCATGAGGCTTATGTTGAAGACGCCTTTAAGTTTTTAGAAGGTGCAGAAAATAAATATGATGTTATTGTTCTTGATCCTCCTGCATTTGCAAAACACAAGAAGGTTCTTAAAAATGCTATTAAAGGATATAAAAAATTAAATAAAAGAGGTTTTGAAGTTGTTAAGCCTGGTGGAATAATCTTTACTTTCTCATGTTCTCAAGTTATAAGTAAAGAGACTTTCAGACAGACTGTCTTTACAGCAGCAGCCAATGTTGGTAGAAAAGTTAGAGTTCTACACCAACTTGAACAACCAACAGATCATCCAGTAAGCATCTATCATCCAGAAGGAGAATATCTAAAAGGATTGGTACTTTACGTTGAATAGTACATAAAACAAACTTCCAGATCCATATACGTATCAAGCCCGTATTAAGTATGACAAGTTATTTATATTGTCCTTCTTAATACGGGCTTGTTCTCCTTATAAATACTATATATATAGCTTATTATTTAATTCTAAATAAGCTCTTTTATATTTATGTTATTTTAATTTATTCCAAATAAAGTTTGTATCTATTTAGATTCTTTCTAGATTTGCATCGCTGTTTATGTTTATTCATTCTAGATAAAAATAAATAAACTAACTAGAAACTAATAAAAAAGAAATGAGAAAATTTGTATTAATTGCTGCGATTATACTTATAGCTACTGTAGCTAACGCGCAAAAAGGGGAAAAAAACATTTATACAAACTTATCTGATAATATTCTTACTTCGGATAGTAAATTGAATATTGGAGGATACGGGGAAATAAATTTCAATCAACCATTTGGTGGTGATACTAGGTCTAATGGAAAATTAGATGTTCAACGTTTTGTTATGATGTTAGGATATAAATTCAATTCTAAAACATCATTCGTTGCAGAAATAGAGTTTGAGCACGTAAAAGAAGTCTATGTAGAACAAGCATTTTTGCAATACAGACTAAATAATAATATTAGTTTTAGAGGTGGACTTCTTCTAGCTCCTATGGGAATAACTAATGAATATCACGAACCTACTACTTATAATGGTGTTTCACGTCCATCTATAGACAAATATATTGCTCCTACTACATGGAGAGAAATTGGTGCAGGAATTATTGGATTTCTGCCTGAATACGATATAAAATATCAGGCATATATAATGAATGGTTTTAACGGGTTCGATAGCGGAGCTAAATTTAATGCAAAAAACGGATTACGTAAAGGTCGTCAAAAAGGAGCAGAGTCATTTATGAGCTCCCCTAACTTTGCTGCTAAAGTTGAATACTTTGGTGTTAAAGGATTAAATCTTGGACTTTCTGGTTACTTTGGAAAATCACAATCTACTAAATTCGACGGATTAGATGAAGATATTAAAGCTGACGTTGATGCAGCTGACGCTTCTGTAGTTGGTATTAGTATGATTGGTGCTGATGCACGTTATAGAAATAATGGTTTCCAGTTAAAAGGTCAATTCTACTATACTGCTCTTTCTAATACTGAAGACTATAATATAATGGTTGCTGAAGAAAATGGTTTCTTAGGTAGTTCAATGATTGGTTATTATGGAGAAATTGGTTACAACGTACTTAAATCTCTTAAAACTGAAAAAGAACTTATTCCTTTCGTCAGATATGAAAAATGGAATACTCAAAACAGTATGGAAAGTGGATTCGCATCAAATGATATGTATGATAATACGTTAATTACTACTGGTCTAACTCTTAAACTAACAAAAGGTGCTGTCATCAAGACAGATGTTCAATTTAAGAAATCAGCTGCTAACAATGAATACAGCAATCAGTTTAATGCAGGTATTGGTATAATGTTCTAATAACTAAAATATAATAATCATGAAGATTTCACTATTATTACTAGCCATCATATTTGCTATATCTCCTAAAGCCATAGATAAGCATACTAGCAAAATAATTAACAAAGAGATTTATAAAATCTATAAAATTAAGAATTTCTCTTTGGAAGCTATACCACACGATAAAGCAAAAGAAATTAATGGTGATTTCTTCCTGATTAAAACTCAAGAGAATATTGGGTATTGTTATCTTGGAAAAGTTTATACTAGTAGAGGAAATAATACTAATAACATTGATGCTGAGTTCTTTGAATACTTTATAATCTTAAATAAAGACAAACAAATTGAACGTGTTAAAATACACAAGTACGAAGCTAGTTATGGACAGGAAATATGTAGTCGTTCTTGGCTAAAGCAATTTATTGGCTACAGTGGCAGAAAAGAATTAAAGGTTGGAAAAGAGGTTGATATTATCTCAGGTGCTACACATTCTTCTAACGCTATTACTAAAGATATTAACATTGTTAGTAAATACTTAAATGAATTATAATAAAAAAGCGAGAATCACAATTGTGATTCTCGCTTTTTATATATTGTTTGTAATTCCTTATACATTAAAACGGAAATGCATTATATCACCGTCATTCACAACATAGTCTTTACCTTCAACACCCATCTTACCAGCTTCTTTACATGCCGCTTCTCCACCAAGAGTAATAAAATCATCAAATTTGATTACCTCTGCACGGATAAATCCTTTTTCGAAATCTGTATGTATTACACCTGCACACTGAGGAGCTTTCATTCCATCAGTATATGTCCACGCTCTAACCTCCTTAACACCTGCAGTGAAGTATGTTCTAAGGTTTAAAAGATTGTATGCTGTCTTGATAAGCTTATTTACTCCTGCTTCTTCAAGACCAAGATCTTCAAGAAACATTTGCTTTTCTTCGTATGTTTCTAACTCTGCAATATCACTTTCAATATCAGCTCCAATAAGAATTATTTCAGCATTCTCATCTTTAATTGCCTCTCTTACAGCCTCAACATGTGCATTACCATTAACAACAGATGCCTCGTCTACATTACAAACATATAGTATTGGCTTATTTGTTAATAACATTAAGTCTGAAACTAACGGTTCTTCAAATTCATCTAGTTCTACAACTCGAGCTGATTTTCCTTGTTCAAGACACTCTTTGTATTTCACAAGAACAGACATCAATTTAACACCTTCTTTATTACCAACTTTAACTAACTTTTGAGTCTTAACTATACGAGCTTCTATAGTTTCCAGATCTTTAAGTTGTAATTCAGTGTCGATAATTTCTTTATCTCTTACAGGATTAATTGTCCCTTCTACGTGAGTAATATTATCGTTCTCAAAACATCTAAGTACATGGATAATAGCATCCGTTTCTCTAATGTTTGTTAGGAATTTATTTCCTAATCCTTCTCCTTTACTAGCTCCTTTTACAAGACCAGCTATGTCAACTATCTCAACAACTGCTGGTTGAATAGCTTGAGGATTTACTATCTCTGATAACTTTGTCAATCTCTCGTCTGGTACAGTTATAACACCAACATTTGGCTCAATTGTACAGAAAGGAAAATTTGCCGATTGCGCCTTTGCATTCGACAGGCAGTTAAATAATGTAGATTTACCAACATTTGGTAACCCTACTATTCCACACTGAAGTCCCATATATATTAATTATGAATTATACATTTGTTATTATGAATCCGCAAAAATACATTATATTTCAATCACTTGCAAAAAGACATAAAAAAAGCCATAATTCATATATGAATCATGGCTTTCTTGAATTAACACTAGTTAATTACAATATAAAATTTTCACTAATTGAGTGATTCGTTACTACATTATTAATAGTCTTTGCAAATAAATCAGCAACCGAAAGAACTTTCATTTTTTTACATTCTTTCTTCAATGGAATAGAGTCTGTAAAGATTACTTCCTCTAATGCCGATGCTTCAATTCTATCATATGCTGGTCCCGATAATATAGGATGAGTTGCAATAGCTCTTACACTTAATGCTCCCATTTCTTTCAACATATCAGCTGCCTTACACATTGTTCCAGCAGTATCAATCATATCATCTACAATAACTACATTTTTCCCTTCTACATCTCCAATAGCTGTCATTGAAGCTACTTCATTTGCTTTCTCTCTTTTCTTATGGCAAATTACTATTCCAGAATGAAGATATTTAGAATATGTATGAGCTCTTTTTGAACCTCCCATATCTGGAGAAGCAATAGCTAAGTTCTCAATATTTAGAGACTTCAAATATGGAAGCAAAACTGATGAACCATATAAATGATCTACAGGAATATCGAAAAATCCTTGGATTTGATCAGCGTGAAGATCCATAGTGATAATTCTATCAACACCAGCAGCTTTAAGCATATTAGCAACTAATTTAGCACCAATTGCAACTCTAGGCTTATCTTTTCTATCCTGACGAGCAAAACCAAAATAAGGCATAACTGCAATTACTTTATATGCAGAAGCTCTTTTTGCAGCATCAATCATCAACAATAACTCCATTAGGTTATCTGATGGTGGGAATGTCGATTGGCAGATAAAAACATGGTCACCCCTTACTGTTTCATCATAACTTGTTACAAATTCACCATCACTAAAACGTAATAATGTGTTTTTTCCTAATTCTACTCCAGCAGCATCGGCTATTTGTTCTGCTAGGTATCTACTGTTTTCTCCGGCAAATATTTTTACCTTTGCGTTATCAGTCATTGCGATTCTTTTTATGATATTACATGATTAAAGATTCCGCAAAGTTATGAATTATTTATTTCCATGAAAAAAAAACACAATAAAATAATTTCTAATCACTGAAAACCACCTTTTTATAAAATTCACGCAAACGATTTTCTTTTTATAAGTATCATTTATATATATTTGCGGCAGTAAATCAATGTTTTACCAATATATTTAGAAATCGTAATGAGTAATACGCTAACTAACAAAGCAGCAGATAACATTAGAATACTGTCTGCAGCAATGGTTGAGAAAGCAAAATCTGGACATCCAGGTGGAGCAATGGGAGGTGCAGACTTTGTAAACATCCTTTTTTCAGAATTCCTAAATTTTGATCCAAAGAATCCAAGATGGGAAAATAGAGACAGATTCTTCCTTGATCCAGGTCACATGTCACCAATGCTTTATTCTGTACTTGCATTAACAGGAAAGTATAGCATGGAAGATTTGGCACAATTCAGACAATGGGGAAGTGTTACTCCTGGTCACCCAGAAGTAGATTTCGATAGAGGTGTGGAAAACACATCAGGTCCTCTTGGACAAGGTCATACAATGGCTGTAGGTGCTGCTATTGCAGAGCGTTTCCTTGCTGCTCGTTTCGGTGAGTGGACTGCGCATAAAACTTATGCATTCATCTCTGATGGTGGAGTTCAGGAAGAGATTGCTCAGGGAGCTGGACGAATTGCTGGTACTTTAGGACTAAGCAATCTTATCATGTTCTATGATGCAAACAATATTCAACTTTCTACTAAAGTAGAAGAAGTAATGGTTGAAGATACTGCTAAGAAATATGAAGCTTGGGGATGGAGAGTTCTTGATATAGCTGGTAATGATGCAGATGCTATTCGTGCTGCTCTTAAAGAGGCTAACACGGAGTCGGAAAAACCTACTCTTATCATTGGTCGTACTCTAATGGGTAAAGGCGCTAGAAAAGCTGATGGAACAAGTTTTGAAGATCAGGTTTCTACTCACGGACAGCCTTTAACAGCTGCAGGTGCTGATATTAAGACTACTATTGAAAACTTAGGCGGAGATGCTGAAAATCCTTTCACAATCTTCCCAGAGGTTAAAGAATATTATACTAAAGTTCTTGCTGAAAAAGCTGCATATGCTGCTAAAAAACAAGCAGAACAAAAAGAGTGGGAAGCTGCAAATACAGAGCTTGCTGCTAAATTCCATAAATTCTACTCAGGTGATGCTCCAGAAATTGACTGGGCTTCTATAGAACAAAAAGCTGATCAAGCTACTCGTGGTGGTTCTGCAACTGTTCTAAGTGAATTAGCTAAACAAGTAGAAAATATGATTGTTTCTTCTGCCGATTTATCTAACTCTGATAAAACAGACGGATTTATTAAAGGTGGTGCTAGAAATCTTGTTAAAGGTGATTTCTCTGGTGCTTTCTTCCAAGCTGGAGTTGCTGAATTGACAATGGCTGCTATTTGTAACGGTATCGCTCTTCATGGTGGTATTCACGTTGCTTGTGGTACATTCTTTGTATTCTCTGATTATATGAAACCTGCTGTTAGACTTTCTGCTCTAATGCAAGTTCCTGTTAAATATGTTTGGACTCATGATGCATTCCGTGTAGGAGAAGATGGACCAACTCACCAACCTGTTGAGCAAGAAGCTCAAATCAGATTGATGGAGAAAATGCAAAATCATGCTCACAAGATGTCATTATTAGCTCTTCGTCCTGCTGATGTTCATGAAAGTACAGTAGCGTGGAAGATGGCAATGGAAAACACTGACACTCCAACTGCAATGATATTCTCTCGTCAGAATATTAAAAATGTAACTACAGGATACGAACAAGCTCTTCAAGCTGAAAAAGGTGCTTATATCGTTAACAAATGCGAAGGTACTCCTGACGTTGTTCTTGTTGCTAGTGGTTCTGAAGTTTCTACTCTTGTTGCAGGAGCTGAATTACTAAAAGAACAAGGTATCAAGTCACAAATTGTTTCTGTGATTTCTGAAGGTTTATTCCGCCAACAACCTGCTGCATATCAAGCTGAAGTTTTACCTCAAGGTATTAAGCGTTTTGGTATGACCGCTGGATTACCAGTTAACCTTGAAGGTTTAGTTGGTGAGCATGGAAAAGTATTTGGATTATCTAGCTTTGGATACTCTGCTCCTGCAGGTGTTCTTGATAAAGAATTCGGATATACTCCAGAAAATGTGGTTAAAGAAGTTACTGAATTACTAGGATAGTAATAACACTACAATATATTATTGAGCTGATTTCATTAATTTGGAATCAGCTCTTTTATATAATAACCTCAATAGTAATATCTAGAATCTATAGAAATGAATATTTCTTTTTTTCTTTACTATTTCTTTACCAGAGATAATATTATAGATTTCGCCCCAAGAGTGCATACCTCCAATATTTTTATCATCAATATAAATATCTGCATTAATCTTGCGACTGATACTGTCAACAAATACTTCTTCTGGATAGTTCTTGTTAATCGCGTAAAAAACCAACCCTCTAGAACTACAAAACTCAACTGCCTCATTAAGCTCTTTTCCTGATCTAAATGTCCACAGAATAATTATATGACCATCTGCCTGTAACATTTTCAGGGTATCAATAGCAAAAGGTATCTCTTTACCAAGCGTAGGGTACTTATGCTCCACTATAGTTCCATCAAAATCAACTGCAATAACTTTTGAATTAATCATAATTAGGATGATTTAAATATTCTATTCCAAAAACTCCTACGTACATGATCATTATCGTAATAACCATTACCATAATAACCATATTTACTATAAACACCACCAAACTTAACATCATTCAATACAACTTTAATGTTAGGTATTAATCCACTCTTTGATTTATCTACAATATATTTAACTTCATCCTTCTTGCTATATCCCTGACGAAGAACAAATAGATTAGCATCCGCAACAGATGAAGTTATCACTCCATCTGTAACTAATGAAACTGGAGCATTATCTATAATTATATAATCATACAAGTCCCGAACTTCATCAATTATTACCTTAAACTCTTTTCTACCCAATAACTCAGCTGGATTGGGAGGAATTGGACCAGAACATATAACACTCAAATTTTTTATATTTGTTTCATGAATAACCTCAGAAAGAGTATTATCATTAATAAGCACTCTAGATATTCCTTTATCATTACTTAAATTAAAGACAGAATGAAGACGAGGCTTTCTTAAATCACAACCAACAAGTAAAACTTTTTTACCCCCCATTGCCATTATTATAGCCATATTAACTGAAACAAAAGATTTCCCCTCATCAGGCATCATAGAATGAACCCCTAATACTTTCTGATTATTCTCTGTAAATACAAATTGAAGATTTGTTCGAACTGATCTACAACTCTCTGCAATAGTTGAACGTGGATGATCATATACATACAACTCATTGTTAGAATTATTATGAACTATTGAGCCCAAAACAGAAAGTCTATTGTCATTTTCTAACTCTTCTATATCTCTTATTGTATCATTGAAATAATCCTTAAGAATAAAGAAAACTAAAGGAAAACCTATTCCTAGCATAAAACCTATAATCAGATTCAGCATATCCTTTGGTCCTACTCTTACTGCAGTACTTATACGGGCTCTATCAATTATCTGAACATCCGATACATTTGAAGCTGTTGTAATAGCAGCTTCCGCCCTTTTCTTTAACAAAAATGTATACAATTCATTATTTAAATCAAAATCACGCTTAATATTTATTAACTGTTGTTCCTTTCCAGGTAATTTAGAAAGTTCCATACCAATTTTATCTTTACGGTCTTTTAATGTCGATATCTCAAGATTAACATTACTAATTAAATTCTTAAGATTCTCATCTAAGCTCAAACGCAGATGTTCTATCTCCTCATCAACTATAATTAAAGATGGATTCTTATCTCTCGCCACAGTAGAAAGAACTCCACGCTTACCATATAATTCTGAAAGCCTAATCACCATCGCATTAAGCCCAACATCAACAATTCCAACAACTGAAGGATTTACCATTTGTTTCATCTTGGAAGCACTTCTCATGTACTTTTTAAGATTCTTATAGTAATCCGCACGCATTTCAGCCATAAACAAATCTGTCTCAATACTTTCAACCTTATTGATTACCATATGAGCTTCTTCACTAAGATTAATAGTCTTGTTTTTAGATCGAAAATCAGTAAATGATTTACCAGCTCTTTTAAGAGAATCAACAATACCTTCCATCTGACTATCAATAAAACTAACCATATTCTCAGAAGTCTGATTCTTTTGTTTCAAACCAAACTTAATATACTCTTGAACAAGTTCATTCAGAAAATCTACTTCATGCAAAGGTACTGTACCCTCTAACGAAAGCTTAATAATATCTGCATTCTTATCAACTAATCCTACCAACAACAATTTTTGATATTTAAGTGTCGTCTCATTAATATCGTTAAATACAAAATAATAGTCATTCTCTGCAGATGGAGCTTGTTTATATATTGTAAAAGAAAAATAATCGCTCTTAAATAATTTCCCGAATGTTCCTTCCCTTATAAAATCAATATCAATAATTTCATATGCATCTTTATCAAAAATCTTTCCACTTACAGAAATTTTATATTTATCATTTTCATATGGACGAATATGGACTTTAATACCTTTTGGATTATTTACTCCATCTTCAGCAATAACAACAAAAGGCGACTTTTTATACAAATTAATATCATTAAAAAAACCAGATTTATACCATGACACTGACCAATTAAGATTCTTTAATGTTTGAGAAATCAAATTATATGACTTAATCACTCCTATATGGTTCTGAATCTTCGTCTTTACTCCAAAATCCATTCCATCAAAAAGAGCTTCCATACCTATTCCCCTAGTCTCTTCTTGCACAAGAAGAGTACTATTTACTTTATATCTAACAGAATTACTTTTCGTTATAAAAAAAGCAACAGCAACACCTATAAAACCACAAATCACAAACCAATACCATTTTGCTAAGAGGCACATAAAAATTCCTCTAATATCAATAGATGTTTCTTGGTCATTATTATCTATAATTTCACTCATATCATCTATTTTAAAACATTCAAAATTAAAATCAGTGTCGATACAGACGACAACATAAGTGAATAAAATGTAGAATTTAATTTAATACTTTTATACTTATCTGGCTGAACATAAACCACATCATTAGGTTGTAAGAAAAAAGCATCCGATTTTAAAAATTTCTTATCAGTAAGATTTAAACGAAAAGTCTTACTCCCCTTTTCTGCTGAACGAACAACAAGAACTCGTTTAACATGAGCATAATCCGTAATACCTCTAGCCATACTAATAGCCTCAAGTACAGTAAGACTATTATTATAATTGTAATATACACCAGGATTCTTTACCTCTCCAAGTACAGTGATTTTATAACTAAGTAATTTAACTTTAACGGTTGCATCCTTAATATATTCATCAACTTTTGCTTGTATACGCTTATTTGCATCTTCAAGAGACAAACCTATTACAGAAACATCACCAATCATTGGCAAACATATATTCCCCTGCACATCAACAAAATATCCATTAAGATATTGACTCGATAACTGACCATAGTTTTGTTGTACTCCTGATTGAGTACCTTTACGCTGCGTCGGATTAAAAACAGCATTAATCTCAGGATTTATAGATTGAATCTCAACAAAAAGATTATCTCCAGACTTAACTATATATATAGGTGCATTATTTTGTACATCCTCAATCAATTCATTATTGGAAGCATTATTAAAATAGACCAAATCCTTATTCGTCTTACAAGAGACTAACAACATAACTAACAATCCAATAAAAGCACTCACTTTATAATACATAGTTATAAAAATCATTAATTAAATATGAAGTAATGTTAATTGAACCATTAACATACTAGAATAGATGATACTGACAAAAAGGGAAGGCAAGTCCCATCATAGGGACTTGCTTTTTATTAATGTGTATTACTATATAGATATGTACTACCCAATTAGCTTATCTAATATTTTTGATACATGTTTTGCTTCTTTTGTGCTTATCTTTTCAATAAAAGATATTGTTTCAAGAGCTTTAGGACCTATTTCTTCTAGGATACCTATTCCTTTTTCTGTAATTTTCACATCAATCTGTCTACGTTTCTCTGAATTCCTTTTTCTGGTTATTAATCCTTTTAATACCAGCCTATCCAACAGGCGAGTTACATCTGGCTCATTTACCAACATATTTGCTTTTATATGTTTAGCATTACATGATTCTGGGTATACATCTCCCAACGTTTTTAGAACATTAAATTGCGAACGTGTAATATCCGTTCCTTTAAACAAGTCATGCATTGTTGCCGAAATGTAGTTATTGACTTTCAATAGTTTAGCATACATTAAAATATGTGTATCTTCCATTATATTTGGTTTTTACTTATTTATTATTTACGTATCTGTCCTGTGTTATACTAGTTTCAACATATAAATGTTTCGTTATAACACAAAAAAAATCCCCATTATGTACAATGGAGATTTTTGTTTTATAAATACACTTCTTATTAATCTATTCTTCAGAGAAATGTACTAATACTCTCCTATAAGTACTAAATATTTTCGATTTAGATACAAAACCTAAATATTTTCCTTCATCAGTTACTGGCAAATTCCAAGCTCCAGTTTCTTCAAATTTCTTCATTACTGTATCCATCGGGTCCTTAAGCTCAACAAGGGCGGGTGGCATAATCATTAAATCATGTACAAATGTGGAATCGTACATCTCAGAATTAAACATTATATGCCTAATATCATCCAGAATTACTATTCCTAATAACTCTTTATCAGTAGCTACAACAGGATAAATATTTCTCTTAGATTGCGAGATTATCTTTACTAATTCTCCAAGAGTATCAGAAGATCTAACTGTTTTTAGGTCTGTTTCTATTACTCTATCCAGCTTCATTAACGTTAATACTGCTTTATCTTTATTATGAGTTATCAGTTCTCCTCGTTTTGCTAATCGTTTTGCATAAATTGAATGCGGTTCAAAGGCTCTTGCTGTTAAATATGCTATTGTACATGTTATCATTAGCGGTATGAATAATGCATATCCTCCTGTTATTTCTGCAATTAGAAAGATAGCCATTAACGGCGCATGCATTACTCCTGCCATCAATCCTGCCATTCCAACTAACGAGAAATTACTTTCTGACAGATCTACTAGCCCCATGCCGTTAACTAATCTGGCTCCAAAGAATCCGCTTACACCTCCAATAAACATTGTTGGTGCAAAAATTCCTCCAACTCCTCCTGAACCATTAGTTGCTGCTGTTGCAAATACTTTAAGCATAAATACACCAGCTACATATACTAATAGTAACCAATAATTATCTTGCAACGGATAAAGGATTGTATTATAAAACATTTTACCTGGTTCTCCATCTAATAAACTTTGAAGAGTTGTATATCCCTCTCCGTATAGCGGAGGGAATAGAAATATTAGTAAACCAAGTATTATTCCTCCTACCATTATTCGTTTTACTGGATTATTCAATCCAGATATCTTTCCTTCTACGAACATTGAGGTACGCGTAAAATAAACAGATAGTAGTCCTGTAAATATTCCTAGTAATATATAAAATGGTATATTCCCTAATTCAAAGGCTTGTGTTATATGGTATTGAAAGATTGCTCCTTTTCCCATTAAGAAGTATGATAATGATGCTGCTGATACCGATGATATTAACAGTGGTATTAATGATCCCATTGTTAAATCAAGCATTAATACTTCTAATGTAAATGCTAATCCGGCAATTGGTGCTTTAAAGATTCCTCCAATAGCTCCTGCTGCTCCACATCCAAGCATTAATATTATTGTTCTATGGTTCATGTGGAACATTCTTGCAAGCCCCGAACCTATAGATGCTCCTGTTAATACTACTGGAGCCTCTGCTCCTACAGATCCTCCAAATCCAATTGTTAGTGTACTTGCTATTACTGAGGAGAAATTATTATGACCTTTTATAAAACCATTCTTTTTACTAATTGCATATAGAATTTTACTTACCCCATGACCAATATCATCTCTAACAAAGTATTTGACAAATAACATTGTTAGTGTTATACCTACTATTGGAAATGCAATAAAGAGTATATTTCCAGAATCCAGAGACATACTTTCTGTTATGAAATGATGTACGTAGTGTATAGAGTTCTTTAGTATTACTCCAACCAATCCACATGTTAATCCTACAAGTAGACTTAATACAAGTATGAAGTTCTTCTCTCTAATATTTTTTACTCGCCACAAAAGGAATCGAGCTAGCAAACTTTTGCTTCTAACTATCGGCATAACACCCTAGATTTTATTTATTTGACACTGATTTTATGGGAGGATGGCTTTTTAGTCATGATCCTTACGATTTCGAGTGTGCAAACTTAGTATTTTATGCTTTAGATTATAATTTTAAAACATATTTTTTCTTCATTTTTTACTTATCTCTTAGATATTCTCTTTATAGATCCTGTTGTTGGATACATTTCTACCGATAGTTTATTGTCAACGAGTCCATCTGCAGAGATATATGAAATTTCTCCTAACTGTGGAATTATCATATTTTTATAACCGATTCGTGTCTTACCTTCATAAATTTCAATATTTACGCGTGCCGGCACTCTGTAATGCAAATAATTTCCTGATACTGTTTTTGCTGAAAGTGATCGAATTGCATTTTTATCTATTGCTACATTTTTAAAGTCCAATACTACTGGTATACCAGATACATTATTTGCAGCTACAAAACCTTTGCTTACTGCGTACCTTGCAACTATAGCAGTTTCTTCCTTTTTTGTTGGCCTTATTGTAAATGTTCTACTTATCGTCTCTTTAGTTGTTTTTCCAAAGAAAAGCTCTAAATATTGTTGCTCTAGATTATTTAGTTGTTCTATTATTGCCTTATATGAATCTCCATCTTTTGGTAGATTTTCATAGTTACATGTTAATATTTTGAATCTACGTTTTCTTAACTTAAAGATGATATGTGAAGCGTCAGAAGCTTTTTCTTCTTCTGTCTTTAATTGCCTTCTTCCTTTTATTTTTGATTTTTGCTGTACTTCACCGTTAGTCTCTATCATCATTATTGTTGTATCCTCTACAACTTTAAATGGTCGATCGAGTATAAAACGTTCTGGTATAGTATTAATTATTTTACTTGCTCGTTGGTTCCTATATATTAGGTTTTCCTGTTGAAACTCTTCTTTTTGCTGTACATTTAAATTATACCCTAGTAAGTATCCCTCAGGAGAAAGAGTTAAATTATGTGGCATATATTCACCTATTAGTTCCATACTATAGAATGCTGTCGGGTCTATTTCCGGACGAGAGTTCATTGTCACATTCTTTAGTGTCCATTCTTCTGAATCGTTATTTATTATATTGGTACTTTCTACACCTAAATATTTTTCAGCATATTTTGCATATATACCTTCGTGAAAGACTGTTCTTTCTAATGTTACCTTTACATCCAGTACTGTACGTGGCAAATTGTAATTAACTTTTATTTTTATATCATCACTGTCTTTTCTTCGGTCTGCAAAACTGTTTAATGCAATTATCGAGCATAATATTATTGCAATTATTTTTCTCATAACGGTGGTATTTATTTTTTGTGCTTTTGATTTTCAACTAATTACACAAATCTACTATAATTTACTATTTCATTCCAAGCATTAGGTATAAAATCTACTATATCACTAGCAATTAATGCATGGTATCCTTTAACTTCAGCGGCTACATCTCCAGCTAATCCGTGTAAATAAACTCCAAGCTTTGCAGCTTGTAGCGGGGCATAGCCTTGAGCTAGCAATGACGTCAGCATACCTGTAAGCACATCCCCACTTCCGGCAGTTGCCATCCCCTGATTTCCAGTACTATTAAAATATAGTGCCTCGTCAGGACTTGCTATACTTGTATATGCACCTTTTAATACTACTATTACTCCATATTTTTGTGCAAATTGTTTTTGTTTTTGCAGACGTTCATAGGTTGTATTTGAGATTCCTGCTAGTCTATCAAATTCACCTATATGTGGAGTTAAAATACTATTACTTTGCACACAATGCATCAAGTCTTTATGTTGAGATATAATATTTATCGCATCTGCGTCTATTACTAATGGATGTTTACATCGTTTTAATGTTTCGTGAAGAGCAAATATGGTCGATTCTCTACATCCAATTCCCGGACCAATAGCTATAGCATTAAAATTATCTATTTCATCTATCTCACTTATATATAGTTTTTCTTTATCTATACTTAATAGTGCTTCTGGTACAGCTGAATGTATTTGTTTATAAGTACTCGAAGGAGTATGCATTGTTATCAGTCCTATTCCTGTACGTAGTGCGGCTCTTGCCGATAAAATAGTACATCCACTCATACCTACTTGTCCAGATACTATTAATGCCCTACCCTGTGTTCCTTTATGTGCAAATCTCGATATTGGTTTTACTATTCCTGATACATATTCTTTGCTAAGTATTCTATATTCAGATTCTTTATTTTGAATTATATCTTCATGTAAATTTATAGGCACTACACTTATTTGCCCAACAAATTCTTCGTTTTCAGGAAACAGAAATGACAGTTTAGGAAATTCTATTGTTAGGGTATGTGTTGCTTTTATTATTTTCTCTGTTCTATTTCTATTATTGTCTTCTCCAAACAGTCCTGATGGGATATCAATAGCCACTACTTCACAACCACTACTATTTATACATTTTACCACTTTTTCATAATCACCCTCTATAGGCCGTGAGAGCCCCGCTCCAAATAATCCATCAATTACTACTTCCGCTTTATTAAAAAAAGGCAAATCGTTCACATCATTTATCTCACAATAGTGGACGTTATTTAGTTTCTTATAACGATCTATATTATTCTGTGTCTCTTGTGTTATGCGTCCATGAAAATTTATAAAGTACAATTCTAACTTGTAATTATCTAAATGCAACATTCTTGCTACTGCAATAACATCTCCACCATTATTACCAGTCCCTGCAAAAATCTTAAATGTAATATCTCTCGATTTATATATTTGAATTAAGCGTTTGAACAAGGCTGATGCAGCCCTTTCCATTAAGTCAATTGATAATATTGGTTCATTATTTATTGTATATTGATCTATTTCTTTTATCTCCTTACAGCGAAAAATTTTATCATATTTTAAATTGGATAATTTCATTATATCTGAATTATTATTGTTCGT
>Ga0193964_1000471_pt1 | contig 19646 bp, 15 predicted proteins | sample FB_7_MG_FD_140323 | JGI IMG/M metagenome (GOLD analysis project Ga0193964, IMG submission 140323) | Microbial mat bacterial communities from the Broadkill River, Lewes, Delaware, United States - FB_7_MG | ecosystem: Environmental > Aquatic > Freshwater > River > Microbial mats | place: USA... | reverse complement strand
TCGATGGCGGATCGCCATGATTTTGCTAAGTCTGAGACCTTAGAAATATTTGGCCGGGTATGGAAATGGGTATTTGTTGGGGTTGGCCTCGGTGCTGCGCTGCATGGTTTTGTACCTGATGGTTGGTTTGAAGCAAATTTAGGCAACGGTCAATGGTGGTCGGTGCCAGCAGCGGTTTTTATGGGGATCCCACTCTATTCTAATGCCACAGGTGTTATTCCTGTGATGGAAAGTTTGATCACCAAAGGATTGCCTATTGGTACTACTTTAGCGTTTTGCATGAGCACGGTGGCGGCCAGTTTTCCTGAATTTATTTTATTAAAACAGGTGATGCAGTGGCGGCTATTAGCGATTATTTTTGTGATGCTGTTAGTGTCATTTACGCTGGTTGGCTGGATTTTTAATGTTGTTTTTCCTTATTGATAACGATTGAGGTTGAGAGCGATGAAGCAGATTAAAGTGTTAGGTAGTGGCTGTGCTAAGTGCACTAAAACAGCTGAGGTTATTCGTAAAATAGCCGAAGAGTTGAGTATTGATGTTGAAGTTATTAAAGAAACCGATCCCGAAACAATTATGAATTATGCCGTGATGAGTACACCTGCGGTTGTGATCGATGAAGAGTTGGTACATAGCGGTCGGATTCCTAGCAGAGAAGAGATTACCCAATGGCTTGGTTGAAACGTTTTCTGACAAGCGTGGTCCTATGTTTTGGGCTGAATGTGCAGGCAAATCCGCTAGAACTGATAGAAGTTAAGCCCGGCATTTATGGGTTGATCGGGCCGATGGAGCAGCGCTCTCCAGAAAATCTGGGTAATAACGCTAATTTTGGTTTTATTATCTATGAAAAGGGGGTCGTGCTTATCGATAGTGGTGGCACATTGATGGGGGCTAAAGCGATTGAACAACAGATTCGGCGAGTGACCAACAAACCCGTGACTCATGTGATTAATACGGGTGGCCAGGATCACCGTTGGTTTGGTAATCATTATTTTGCTCAACAAGGGGCAGAAATAATGACTTCTTCGGATACCCAGAATGATCAAAAAACGCGCGCTACTTCTGAAGCGGAGAAGGCATCCAATTATACTAAAGAAAGCTGGCTAGGCACTGAACCAAAGGTTGCCACAAAGGTGATAGCGAAGGCTGAAATTTTCAATTTGGATGATTCTGTTGAGATGCAGATTATTCCGGTAGGGCCTGCGCATACCGGAGGCGAGACCTTTGTATGGCTGCCTAAGCAAAAGGTGCTTTTTAGTGGCGATGTTGTTTATGTTGATAGGATGCTTGGCGTTGGTCCGCAGTCACAGCACTTAGCGTGGATCGGTGCGTTCGAAAAGATTAAGGCATTAGCGCCTGAGATCATCGTACCCGGGCATGGCCAACCAACTGACATTGCGGGTGCTGAAAAAGATACTTACGCTTATTTATTGTTTCTACGAAAAGCGGTCGGGGAGCTGTTGGACGCAGGAGAAGATATGAGTGCGGCGGCTAAGATCGATCAAAGTAAATTTAGTTATTTACAGGTTTATCAGCAGATTCATGTCCGCAATGCTCAAAGGGTATATGAAGAGATGGAGTGGGAGTAAACACTCCATCTTATGTTTTACTGTTGCTACGCGAGGAGGTTAGGGAGAGTTATTTATCAGTTCCCCAGATTTTCTTAGCGGCTTCTGCTGCACGTAGCTTATCTTTTTTGCTTTTTCGTTTACCTTTGACTGGAGCTTGACCTTTTTTCTCCCTTACTTCCAAAGGTACGATTGTATCGCGCTCAAACCCTTCTATCTGTTCACGCTTTACTGTTTGCTTGATACGCTTTTCGATCAATTTAAAGTGACTGTCGCTTTCATGATCAATGAACGAGAGCGCTAAACCCACTTCACCCGCGCGGCCTGTACGACCAATACGGTGAACATAGTCAGCAGGGGAGCGTGGAAGGTCGTAGTTAAGTACGCAAGGCATATGAGGGATATCGATGCCTCGAGCAGCCAGATCTGTAGCGACCAGTATCTTGCAACGGCCAGATTTAAAGTCAGCCAAAGCGCTGCTTCGCTCTGATTGAGTGAGATCGCCATGTAGCGCTTGGGCATTTATGTCAGCACGTGACAATTTTAAAATGACATTATTAGCGGTACGTTTACTCGCGACAAAAATGAGAACACGTGACCATTTTTCAGTCGTGATGAGATGTTTTAGCAGCATTGTGCGATTGTGCCGGTCGACTTCTATCGCTCGTTGTTCAAGCTGTTCAGGAATGCTCGCTTCCTGTTTTATTTCTATCTCTACGGGATTAACGAGTATCTCTTGCGTTAAAGCGCGGACACCTTGTGGGAATGTTGCAGAGAACAGTAAGTTTTGGCGTCGCTGCGGAAGCTCATCCAGAATATCATCAAGTTCATCGGCAAAACCAAGATCAAGCATTCGGTCAGCTTCATCGAGAACCAGCGTATGGATCGCGCGGAGATCTATGGCATTGCGTTTAAATAGATCGATCAATCGGCCCGGTGTCGCCACAACAATATCGCAACCACTGCGCATCGCCTGCATCTGTAAATTAATGGATACACCACCATAGACCGCGAGAGACTTAAGTTTTCGTGGAAACTGTTTTGAATATTGCTGTACAGCTTCTTCAACTTGGACGGCGAGCTCACGTGTTGGCACAAGTATTAAGACGTTTGCGTGGTTGCTACGTGCGGGCAAAGCATCCTGCATCTTTTCTAAAATGGGTAGTACAAACCCTGCTGTTTTCCCCGAACCTGTTTCTGCTGCGGCTAACAGATCATGGCCATCGAGTATAGGCGGAATCGCTTTTAACTGAATGGGCGTCGGTTGTTCATAACCTAAATCGTTAACGGCTTGTATTAAAAAATCAGAAAGGCCAAGGGAGGTAAAAGACATAAAAAAGACGTTACTCTGTAGTGAGAATTCGGTGGTGAGATATCAGAAGGTTAATTCTAACAGAGTTTGTGTTGTTAGGCGTTGTAATTAAATACAACTAGGCTGATCCTAGTAATGCTAAGCAATTATGTTTTTGAGCGAGTGATATGCATGGATAGCAATGATTTAATGCCATAAAACTAAGGAGGGTGTATGCAGTATGTGAATCAGTTGAAGGTGGTTGGACTTATTGTTATCTCTGTCTTCGTGGTGGGGTGTAACTCTGTTTCGGAGGATCTATCCCTTCATGATGCGATTGAGTTATCTAGAGATAGTATTAAAGCACTGGCTATGACCGAGGAAGCAGGGCTATCCGCGAGCGAGCTACAAACGTTACGAAGTGCTTCGGATAAAAAGTTCGAACAGGCTGTTGCTGCCTATGAAAAGCTTATCGATAAGTCCCCAGAAAAGGCTGTTTATTATAATAACCTTGCTTGGCTGTTGATAAAACACGGTGATGTTGACAAGGCGAAGGTTAATCTTAAGAGCGCTAGGCGTTATGTGAAAGATGGAAGGTTATTAAGTATTGTTTCTAAGAATCTAGAAGCGGTGACCGCCTTAGGAATAGAGATAAAAGAGGCTGAAGTTACGTTAATAAAGTAAGAAGTTGTGAGTGAGTGGAGTTGTGCGCCGAGAGTACTATTTTACTCACGACGCATCGTTTGGTTGGATGGACTATAGATCAACGTCAGCCCATATAGGCGCATGATCTGAAGGTTTCTCCATACCTCGAATCTCGTAATCCACGCCTGCATCTTGGCATTTATCTAGCAATGGGGCCGTGAGCAGAATGCCGTCAATGCGTAAGCCCCGCTTGGGGTCATCAGCAAAGCCTTTAGAGCGATAGTCAAACCAGCTGAAAATACGGTCTTCATCAGGATTGAGGTGTCGGAAACAATCCGTCACTCCCCAGCTAGTGAGTTTGGCATACCATTCACGCTCTTCTGGTTGAAAACTTGCTTTACCTGTTTTGAGCCAACGTTTACGGTTGGGTTCGCCAATACCAATATCTTTATCTTCAGGGGATATATTCAGGTCACCCATGATGACTAAGTTTTGTTCGGGTGAGCAATGTGCTTCTAGATGGCTTTGAAGATCGGCATAAAATTTACGTTTAGCGGGAAATTTTACGTCGTGATCGATACTTTCGCCTTGTGGGAAATAACCGTTCATCACACGCACAGTGTTACCTTTATCGGTTTCATAGTCACCCATGATCATGCGTTTTTGGGCTTCTTCCGTATCGGTTATGTAGCCTTTTTGGACGTTTGTGAGTGGCTTTTTCGAGATTAAACAGACACCGTAATGTCCTTTTTGCCCATGTATTTCAACGTGATAGCCCATCGCTTCAACGTCAGCAATAGGAAATGCTTCATCGTGTACCTTGGTTTCTTGGAGGCCAATGACATCGGGTTGATACTTATCGATGACCGCTTGTAGTTGGTGAAGACGAGAGCGTAGGCCATTAACGTTGAAGCATATTATTTTCATGTGATCGCTGTCCTGATCGGTAAATAAAAAGGGATTTTATTGAACAATGTTTAAGAAAGATACTCATAAGGCATTAGTAAAATTTATCAGGGTGTTTAACTTTCTTAATTAGCCCTCATACTAGTACCAAGGTACATTCATTTGGGTAGCAGTTATTTTATGTAGGTAATAATTACTCAGAATGTTGTTACATCGATAAGACACTCTATGACACTTATAAAGGAGCCTGTTGTGGCGGAATATGATTTTGATCTATTTGTAATTGGTGCCGGTTCAGGTGGTGTACGTGCGGCGCGTATGGCAGCAGGCATGGGTGTAAAGGTCGCGATAGCAGAAGATCGCCATCTGGGCGGAACATGTGTCAATGTCGGTTGTGTTCCTAAAAAACTGTTTGTTTATGCTTCTCAGTATGCAGAAGGGTTTTCTGAAGCGGCAGGCTTTGGTTTAACCAACCAAGGTGTAGATTTTGACTGGCCAACATTACGTGATAATAAAACGCGTGAAATAGAGCGTCTTAACGGTATCTATCAGAATATGCTGGTCAATTCGGGTTGTGAATTGATTAATGGCCGTGCTGTATTGGTCGATGATCATACGGTGGCTGTAGGTGATAAGCAGTATACCGCTGAGAGAATATTAGTTGCGGTAGGGGGCTGGCCTAATGTGCCTGAAATCCCAGGCAGCGAACATATCATTAGTTCCAATGAAGTGTTCTATCTGGAAGAGTTTCCAAAACGCGCGCTTGTTGTTGGCGGCGGTTATATTGCGGTTGAATTCGCAGGGATCTTCGCAGGTTTAGGGACGGATACTAAGCTGGCTTACCGTGGCGATATGTTCCTTCGCGGTTTCGATAATGAGATCCGTGAATTTACAGCGACAGAAGTGGCGAAGAAAGGCGTCGATCTACTGTTTAATAACAACGTCGAATCGATTGAAAAGCAGGCAGATGGCTCATATGTAGCTCAGATGACCGATGGTACAGCCCTAGAAACCGATCTGATTATGTATGCGACCGGTCGAAACCCTAAAGTCGAGAACTTAGGACTTGATACGCTTGGTATCAATCAAGCTAAAAACGGCGCTATTATTGTGGACGATAATTTCCAAACGAATGTACCCTCTGTCTATGCGGTAGGGGATGTTATCGACCGTGTTCAATTGACGCCTGTGGCTCTTGCCGAAGGTATGGCACTAGTACATAACCTTTACGCGGGTGCCAATAAGAAGGTGGATTATGATCTTATTCCTACGGCGGTATTCTGCCAACCAAATATTGGTACCGTTGGCTTAAGTGAAGAGCAGGCTCGTGAACAGTACACTAATGTTGAAGTGTATAAATCAAGTTTTAGAGCGATGAAGCATACGCTGAGTGGCAGTGAAGAGCGCACCTTTATGAAGATGCTAGTGGATGCTGATACGCGAAAAGTCATTGGCGTTCATATGGTGGGGCCGGATGCTGGTGAGATCATTCAAGGCATTGGTATTGCCTTAAAAGCAGGCGCGACTAAAGAGGTTTTTGATTCTACTATTGGTATTCATCCAACGGCTGCCGAAGAGTTTGTAACCATGCGTGAACCCGTTTCAAATTAAGCTACTTTCCCCGAATAGCTAAAACTTATAGCCCGCTACTTAGCGGGCTTTTTTAGGTTGGAAGTTAGAAAATTTATCAGTGCTAGGTAATTACCCGTACAAACTATGTGTGCTAAAATGATTATTCACATCAACGGTGTTGAGTATTATGTTTTTTCGCATACTGTTGCTTATCTTACTATTCACTTCGACTCGATCTTTTGCTCAAGAGCCTATAGGGGCATTGAGTGTAGAAGAAGGTTTACCCCTTGAAAAGGTTGCCCTAGGTCGTCTGCTTTTTTTTGATACTAGGCTGTCAAAAAATAACACTATCAGCTGTGCGTCATGTCATGACTTAAGCTTAAATGGCACAGATAGTTTACCGAAGGCCATTGGGATTAATGATCGACTTGGCAATATTAAAACGCCAACTGTGTATAACACTGCCTTTAATATCGCTCAGTTTTGGGATGGAAGGAGTCGCACTTTAGAAGCACAGGTTTCTGGTCCGATACATAATCCTGTCGAAATGGGGAGCCATTGGATAGAGGTTGTTGAGAAACTCAAACGTGATGCGAAAATAAATCAGAAATTTGATGATATCTATATTGAGGGTGTTCGGGCTGCAACAATAGCTGATGCAATTGCAACATTTGAGCGCTCATTAGTTACTGTGAATGCTCCTTTTGATCTTTGGCTCAAAGGCGATACTGATGCGCTTTCTCAAGATGAAAAAGAGGGTTATAGGCTATTTAAAGCGTATGGATGTATTAGCTGCCATCAGGGTAAAAATGTAGGCGGTAATATGTATGCATACATGGGAGCGATGGGGGATTATTTTGCTGATCGTGATAAGCCAGTTAGTAAAGCTGATTTAGGCCGATTTAACGTGACTGGAAATGAAGATGATAAATACTTATTTAAGGTACCAAGTCTTCGTTTAGTGGCATTACAGAAATATTTCTTTCATGATGCAAGCGAATCATCTCTTGAGAATGCGATTCAGGTAATGGCTCGCTATCAGTTAGGTCGAAGCATCAGTGATGAGGACGCTGGTAAAATCGCTCTTTTTTTACATAGTCTAGCTGGGAAACATCAGGAGATGACTCCGTAATGGCCCATCGAGTTTCTAGTTCAGTTTTTCTACAAGCGGGATTAGTCGCGGCGGTTTGTCTTCTTTTATTTTTCTTTTTCCGAGTTAATGTTCAGCATTCTGATCTACATAGTGAAAGGGTGAGTACATTATTACTTGCCGATGAACTTGATAGTCAGTTGGATCTTGCTGCGCTTCAGATTTTGACCGCTAATATGCAGCAGTACGATCCCTTGGTCGAGCTCTATGAACGATTTTCTAGCTTACGCGTAAGGTTAGGCATTAATGAGGGGGAAGGTTTCGCAGATACTTCTCAAGAAGTGGGAAGAGCATCCAACGATTTAATTGCTAAGTTACACCTTAAAATAGAGTTGATAGAGCGCTTAAAAACACAATCGGCAGTGGTTAGGAATGGTCTATTATACTTACCCACGTTGAGTACAGAGTTAGTTAATCATCCATTTAAAAATGTACTTCACCCGAGCGAGTTTGTTATCTGGTTGATGTCATATAGTCACTTAGGCAGTGATTCCAGTTATACCTATCTGCTAGATCGAATTTCCCTCATAGATCGTTGGTTAAGTAACCATCCAGAAGACGTGCTATTAAAGAATTTTTCTCAACATCTTACTTTTAGCCTAAAAGGTCAGAAGCGTCTTGCTGGCTTGAAGGCTCAGTATCTTTCAATTCCAAGCAAAGTAGCGCTTGGTCAGTTACGCTCTAGCTATTTACAGTTTCACGCAGCAGAAATTGCGAGAATTAAGTCAACGAGTATTCAGTTATTGTTGCTTTGTGTTGCTTTAGTTATCTATCTGATTTTTATCTTGCGGCGCTTGGATAAAGCTCATCGTGAAACAGTTGAAGCTAGTAACTTATTACATGATGCGGTGGAACACCTTTCTGAAGGGTTTGCTCTTTATGCCAATGATGGTCAGCTCCGTTTAACAAATCGTCGCTGGTTAGAGTTATATGGACTAAAGCATGTATGTGATTTTCCTGAGTCTTTAGATGAATTGAACAAGCGACAAGGTGAATTCATTGAGGAAGTGTTTACCATAGAAGATGATGATAACGGTTCACCGTCTTTTCTACAGAAAACGGTTAAAGGCTATTGGTTACAAGCGTCGGATACAATAACAAGCGATGGCGGTTTAGTATGCGTTCGAGTAGATGTCACCGATTATAAAAATGCTGAGCATCAATTGCGCCAGTTGGGAAGTGCCGTTGAGCAGAGTCCCGCTTCAATAGTCATTACCAATGTCGATGGCATTATTGAGTATGTGAATCCAAAGTTCGAGCAAGTGACAGGCTACAGCTCTGCTGAATCGGTAGGCAAGAATCCTAAGATGTTGAAATCAGGGTATTCTTCGTCACAAGATTATTCAGCTATGTGGCGCATGTTACTTTCCGGAGAGGAGTGGCGAGGCACTTTTTATAATCAAAAGAAAGATGGCAGTAAATATTGGGAAGCGGCATCTATCTCGCCGATTAAAGACAGTCATGGGCAGATCACACATTTTGTAGCGGTTAAAGAAGATATTACTCGACAAAAGAAAGATACCGATGATTTAAAGATGGCTGCTGCAGTATTTAATGCTACTTCAGAAGGGATTATGACGACTGATGTGGATCTTAAAATTACCGCTGTAAATCCTGCTTTTACCGCTATTACGGGTTATTCTGAGGATGAGGTTGTTGGTTATAGCCCGGCTATTTTGAGCTCAGGTAAGCATGATGCTAATTTCTATCAACAAATGTGGCAGCAGTTAAAATCGGATGGTCAATGGTCTGCCGAGATTTGGAATAAGAGAAAAGATGGCTCTGTATATCCTCAATGGTTAGCGATTAGCGTGGTTCATAATGAAGAGGGCGAGGTTGCACAATATATTGCTGTACTCTCGGATATGTCGGAGCGTAAAGCGCAAGAGGAACAGATACATTTTCAAGCCTACTACGATAACCTCACTGGTCTTCCAAATCGTTCTTTGTTAATGGATCGGATAGAACACGATCTTTCAATAGCTAAACGTAGTTCTCACCTTAGCAGTTTGCTATTTATCGACCTTGACCGCTTTAAGCGTGTGAATGACACAATGGGTCATGAGGTAGGAGATCTGTTATTAGTAAAGGTTGCTAAGCGGCTGAAGTCCGTTGTTCGAGAAAGCGATACGGTCTCCCGTTTTGGCGGAGATGAATTCGTCATTTTGTTAGCGGATATTGCTAATGCTGAACATGCAGCGCTTGTGGCTGAAAAGGTCATTGAGGCACTTAACCACCCATTTGAGCTTAACGGTTATGATCTGTTTTCTGGCGCGAGCATAGGTATTGCAATGGCTCCTAGCGATTCTGATAATGCAGTTGAACTACTTCGTCTCTCTGATCTGGCGATGTATAAAGCAAAGGAATCGGGCCGTAATCAATTCCATTTCTTTGCAAGTAATATGCAGGAGAAGGTAAATCGCAGGGTTGAACTTGAGCACATGTTGCGTAAAGCACTAGATGAGAATGAGTTGGAGGTTTTTTATCAACCTGTTGTCGATGTTGTTACGAAGCAGGTTTATGGTGTCGAGGCGTTATTACGCTGGTTTCAACCTGAAGAGGGGAGTATACCGCCAATCGAGTTTATTCCCGTTGCCGAAGAGTGCGGGTTAATAGCACCTATTGGTGAAATGGTTTTGGAAAGAGCATGCCAAGACATGGCAGAGTTCTCCCATGTTGGCAGGTCATTACATCTCGCCGTGAATATATCGAGTCGTCAGTATGATTTGGGCTTTGATGCGCAAGTTTTAAAACGCATCCTATCTTCAAGTGGCTTAACGGCTGAAAGTCTTTCATTAGAGTTAACAGAAAGCCTCTTATTTAGTGATGATCGAGATATTATGACTTGGTTGAGCGATTTGAAAGATTTAGGGGTAATGTTATCCATCGATGATTTTGGTACGGGTTATTCCTCTCTGAGTTACCTGAAGCGTTTTCCAATAGATACCTTAAAAATTGATCGCGCATTTATTTCTGATCTTGAAAACGATGGTGATGGGGCTTCTCTTGTCAGTGCAATAATTTCTATGGCTGATAGTCTGAGTATGAATGTGATTGCTGAGGGTGTTGAAACTAATGATCAGCTTTCAATTATCAGGGAGCTAAATTGCGATTTAGTTCAAGGTTTTTTGTACGCTAAACCAATGCCTAAAACGGAATTGCTTAGCTGGATTAAACAGCATGAACTGACGTGTAAACCTTTAGGCGAAGATAGTGCTTCTGATACTGGCTATATCATCTAATGGAGTCCATGGGTTAATAGCCCTAGTCCAGAAAAGCTAATTACGAGTAACAGTATGGGTGGTTTGATTTGCTGAATCACAAAAAAGCCAATAATCACAATTGCCATATCTAGTTTGGAAGTGACGGCACTGATAAAGACCGGTTGATAGAGAGCGGAGAGTAATAACCCGACAACGGCTGCATTGACGCCCCAAACTGCACCTGCAATCTTGGGATTGGTCGCAAGGCTTTCCCAGCTTTTATGTAGCCCAAGGATGAGAAGAAAGCCGGGTAAGAAAACGGCTATGGTTGCTAGCAGTGCGCCCAGGAGGCTGTTGTTCGGCATCAGATCGGCACCTAAAAAAGTGGCCAGTGTGAACATAGGGCCCGGTATGGCTTGGGCCGCTGCATAACCGAGTAAGAAACGATCAGTATCGATTGCTTCAGCGAGTGTTTGTTGTAGTAAGGGTAGCACCACATGACCGCCGCCAAACACTAGGCTGCCTGCGTTATAGAAAGCTGAAAATAGAGCGGTCCAATCGGAGATAAAGGCGATCAAAGGCGTTGCAATGAATAGCACTAAAAAAGCTGCGATGGGGAATTTAGTGATGGAATAAGAGGTTAGGTTCGATGTCACGCTACTCTCTTTGTCGAGAGGTTTGTGTTGCATAATGCCATAGATGGCGGCTAGCAGTAGTACGCTTATTTGTGTCAATAGATTGGGAATAAGTAAAATACAAACAGCGGTTAAAACCGCGATAGCCAGAGAACTACGTTCTTTACAGAAGCTGCGTTGCATATTGAGGGTCGCATCAGCCACCACCACCACAGCGAGCAGCTTTAAACCATGAATAACACCCGAAAGCCAAGCGTGTTCGGATAGATTATTAGTTGTCGTTGCGATTAGGTAAATGATAACGAAAGAGGGGAGCGTAAAGCCGATAAACGCAGCGATACCTCCGTAGAGTCCTGCCCTGTTTAACCCTAAAGCAAACCCTACTTGGCTGGAGCCTGGTCCAGGTAAAAACTGGCTGAGGGCTATTAGGCGCGCATATGCATCGGGTTCAATCCACTTTTTATCTTGAACAAAGGTTTTTTGGAAGTAACCTAAATGTGCGGCAGGGCCCCCGAAACTGGTGCAGCCCAAGAGTAAAAAACGCCAAAAAACTTCCCATACTTTGTTCATAACGATCCTATTTTGAAGTTATCAAAAGCGACAAAAGTTTGATAAAAACGAAGTAGATTACGGTAAATAAATGACAGTTATGTGACTTTAGATCCTAGCTTAAGCGTTAATTTTGTTTTTTGCTTCAATCCATTGAGACATATATTGGGTGCTTTTCATACTGTGGTGATTCAGCATCGCGCCCGTGAAATTCTGTAAACGGTGTTCTGACAGGTTTTTGCTGAGCTTTACAATATGCTCAATGAGTAATGGACCCGTTTTACTGCCATCGTAAAGCGCCTCTAACAACGCAGGAGCGTCAGCTTGCTTCTGCAGCCAGAGGGTTTTGTTGCTATATAAATCCACCGTTGACTGAATAAATTCGTCATTACTTTTAGCAATCGCTCCTGGCCATGGTTGGCCAGTGGACATCCCTTCGGCGCCAATCTGTGTCGTAATTGAGGGGGTGCCGCATGCCATGGCATCGAGCAGTTTGCCTTTGATACCCGCCCCAAAACGTAAAGGTGCTAGGCAGAGGCGAGCACTTTGCATGACCTCATAGGCATCATCAGCCCAGCCTTTGATATGGAATCCCGATTTTGGGTTATGCAATGCGGTTGCTTTCGGCGGAGGGTAAGAACCATAGATATGCAGTTCCGCTTCGGAGTGACCTTTCTCTTTTAGCTTTTTCTTGATATCCGGCCATAGCTGCTGCATTTGCAGAACAGAATCCCAGTTTGGGGCGTGGCGAAAGTTACCGATCATCATAAGATGTTGGCGCGTTTGGAAATCAGGGGTTGTAAGGGGTGTTTCTGTAAGATCTAACATAAAAGGAAGATGATGGATCAAGGCGTCGGGTAGTTTGAACTGTTGCTGTAGGAGGTCCATCTCATAGTGTGAAATGATAAGTGAAAGGTCGGATCGATATATTGATGCAATCTCTCTCTTCGCTAGATCGGAGTATAGATCCGTAAGTTGCATCGCTCTATTTTTTTTAACCGCTTGATGGCGGGCATTGCGCAGACACTGTAGGTCCTCAGTATCCAATACACGTAGGGCTGTTGGGCAATTTTGCTCTACACGCCATCCGAATTGTTCTTCCATCATGAAACGGTCGAACATTACAATATCGGGGTTTAGGTGACGGACATACTGATCGAAGCTGCTGTCGTTGAGTGCGATTGAGTGGCTGTCTATCCCCTCTGATGCGAGGTCTACCATATGCTCGGTCATTTGGGCAGGACTGCAAAAAGTCACCTTCCAATGCTGCTGTTTGAATAAACGTAGTAGCGACATCATATGACTACCTGCAGCGGAGGAGTTCGGCTCAGGCCAGACGTAACCAATGACCAATACGCTTAATGGCGTTGTGGGCAGAATAGGTGGTGTTGCCGATTGCATCGTGTATTACCTAGTGACGAGGAATAGAGAATTAAGTGAGGTATTTTACCTTGCTAAGGGAAGGAATCTATAAGTTGTCATCTTAGGTTGCTTAAATAGTCAGACTTTAAGGAGGATGTATGACATCGAAAGACCAGTTTGAACTGATGGCCCGCTATAACCAGTGGATGAATGAAAGTATTTATGAGGCGGCAAGCGAATTAGATCATTCTATACTCAATACTGATCAAGGCGCTTTTTTTAAATCGATCATCGGGACCTTAAACCATATTTTGGTAGGGGATATTATTTGGATGCAGCGCTTTTCGGAGCACCCATCAGATTTTTCTGCATTACGTAATATCAAGGTAATGCCAAAGCCTGAATCCCTATCCACTCTATTGTATGAGGATTTTGAAGCGCTTAGAGATGCGCGTTATTTAATCGATATCGCGTTGATTGAGCTCTGTGATCAGATTGAGGTGTATGATTTAGCGCACCCGCTGGCTTACTGTAATATGCAAGGGAACAAGTTTGAAAAAAGATTTGGCTACTTGCTTCAACATCTTTTCAATCATCAGACGCATCATCGTGGGCAATTGACGACGTTATTGAGCCAGAATGGAATTGACCTCGCTATGACTGATCTTTTAGCCATTATCCCCGAAGCTTGATCATAGACCCTGCGTTTTAGATCACCTATCCTGTGGTAGGGAAAATGGATATTTCGCGGAGAATATATGAGGCTACACATTACAAACGGAGATTGTGCCGGTGACATGCTAGCAGCATCCACGTTGATTGAGGGAGATATCCTTTGTTGGCGTGATTTGTTGCATGATGGACCTGTTATGGCGTTACCCTACGCCGAATATAGTGCACAGCGTACTGAATTTTTGTTGCAGATTCTGGAAAAAGGGGCGTGTGAGGAAACTGTTACGGCAGAGCAGATAGCAGCTGATTTTGTTCAGCGAGATGAAATTCTGTCGAGAATTACTGCTTACGATGAAGTTGTGTTGTGGTTTGAGCATGATTTATATGATCAGTTACAACTCATAGAGGTTTGTAAGCGTATATCTGACAAAGGGACTTTGCCTTTGCTTTCAATCGTTTCGATTGATAGTCATCCGGATGTTCCCTTCTTTTTGGGTTTTGGAAATCTATCTATCGAGATGATGGATGCGCTGTTTATTGAGCGTTTACCTTTAAGTCTCGAACAGTTAGAGGTGGGCTGCTCTTTATGGCTGCAGTTAACGGATGTTTCACCCGAAACGTTAGCTGCAAGTGCTCAGAAAGAGATTGAGGGGTGGCCTTATATGGCTAAAGCCTTGAGGCGCTTTTGCCTTGAATTTCCAGCGTTGGAGACTGGGCTGACACTCACTCAAACCTATCTGTTATTAACGTTGCTTAAAGCGCCAGATGAATTGCCAGCATTAGAATTTAATCTAAATTGGGCGGAGCAGAATCAGCGTTTGCCCGTAGGTGAGACGGCGACTCAGCGTTACTATGAAATCTTAGCTGGTCCAGCTACCTTTAAACGGATATTCAATCACTTACAGCAATTAGAAGTGGACCCTTTTATGGGAGATCTTTCAGTGAGGTGTGAGCTTAATCGATTGATTAATGCTGATCTACCTTATGTTAGTTGTGTAGGCCAGGGCGAAGATGCAGTTTATTCATTGACTCATGCTGGGGCTGAAGCGTTACAAGGTCGACGACACTGGTTACGTGATAATGATATCGATGTTTGGCGCGGAGGTGTTCACCTTACTCCTGATAATCTCTGGTTATGGGATCAACATAAAAAGTGCTTCGGTTTTAATAAGCTGCCACTTTAGTCGCTACTGTTTTTGATATTTATCGCTCAATTAATGAACGATTATTGTGCGGCGCACAAGTCTGTTGTATACTTAAGTCTAGTTTGTAAGCTTAACCGGCAACTTAGATGAGTTTTAACGATATGAAATATACTGGTGTAGCAAATGATGATCGTCGCATAGCTGAAGAACTTCAGGCTATGGGGGCATTTGATCAGCCTCAAGAAGATAAAGTATCAGCTTTAAGCCATATGCTTGAAGCCATTGGTCAGTTTATGACGTGGATGCGTTGGAAAGGTGAAGTTGGCGTATACGGTTGCCGTGTAGGTGCTGCGTATGCTCGCAAGCAAGAGATGAAGCACTTCGCATAAGACTGATAACTGACTACAAATTCGATTTGTAGTCAGTTTCCTTCCTCTTTATCTTCTCTAGGGTAATCTGTATTGCTGCTTAGCAGCATAAATCGATCTTAGATTCCCCTCTCTCTACTACCTTTTTAAAGCTTTCGGTTTAATCGGTATTAAAGAGTCGCCTGCTTGTCATCGCTGAAATCAGCTGCAATTTTTATAAAGCGTGCTTCGATCGTTATAAACGCATCAACGATAGCCGGATCAAAGTGAGTACCTTTACCTTCTAAAATTATGGCTGTTGCCTTTTCATGGCTAAACGCAGGCTTGTATACACGTTTTGAGATAAGCGCATCGTAAACGTCAGCTAAGGCCATTAAACGTCCTGATATAGGTATATCTTCGCCTTTCAAACCATTCGGATAACCATTACCATCCCACTTTTCGTGATGGGTAAGGCTAATTTCGCGGGCAATTCTCAGAAAAGAGTTACTTCCCAATTGATTTTCGGCTACTTGCAGAGCATCAGCGCCTATTTGCGGATGCTGCTTCATGATAGCGAACTCTTCGTCGGTTAGTTTTCCCGGTTTAAGTAAAATGTTATCTGGGATACCCACTTTACCAACGTCATGAAGCGGTGCGGATTTGTAGAGCAGATCGATGGTTTCATCGTCTAGTTGATCAGTGTAGAGGCTGTTTGTACTTAGCTGTTCAGCCAGCGCTCTGACATAATTCTGTGTGCGTAAAATATGGCCGCCGGTTTCATTGTCACGTGTTTCCGCGAGACTGGCTAAACCAAGGATGCTTGCGTCTCTAGTAATGTTTAGTTCTTTTGTTCGTTGGCTTAAGGCACTAATCATATTATTGGTATGTTTCGCCATTAAACCGAATTCATCGTTACTGGTGACCGGGACCTCAATATTTAGTTGTCCCTGGGAAACTTGATGCAATGTGTGATTTTCTGCTTGGATAAAGAATTTTAGATTGCGTGAGTAGCCTAATATGATCGCTAAGATGTATGCCATCATAATGCCAACAACAAAGACTATCTCGCCTAAAATGTAGCGTTGTGCAGTGGCTAATGAAATAGTATCACCGGTATGCACTAACCATTCTAGGTCTTTATTGATAACGAGAAAAACCACACCGATAACCGAGATTGAGCAAACCGTTGCAAACCAGGTAAACTTTTGTGTCAAAGGATATGGCGAATCGTCCGGTTCAATATGCTGCTTATGTTTACTGAGGTGCTGGGCGATCTGATACTCGCGGTAGAGCGCGAGTTCACATGCAATTAGAAACCCTAAGACCGACATCCCTACAAGTACTTTCCCACCGCTTTCAAAGGGAAAGTCGTAGATCAGTGTATTGTATGCACCAAGCACTATGCCTGATAAAAGGAATAAGCCTAAATCCAATTTAAATTGGAAGCTTACCTGCGATTTCACATCCTTAGATTGTATTGCCCTCTCCATAAATGCTCGAACAAGTGCCTGAACAATAAATGCTACTAGAATTGGAACTAACAATTGCGCTGGGCTCAATGAATCTAAGAATGGGCAAACCTGGATACCATAGACGGAAAAAAGGGTCATGGCGAAAAGGTAGTGAAAAGAGGTGCGCTTTGAAATTGGTGTCATTGTTTCAGCTTTTTTAAACACGGTTTTGACAATAGCTAACGTTAGCAGTAAATCTTACTATTGGCATTAATCGAAAGTATATAGTTACAGCAGTGTTTCATTAAATGAATGAATATTCAATTACAATCTTATTGCTGACTAAACATTTAGTTTTTTAAAACTGCCTAGCGTGTGACTAATGATGTTTTTTTTACTGAATTGTTATTATTTCTTTGCGTTTCTTCAAAACAAGCTTTTGTTTATTCTATGCCTAGTTTTGAGTATTGCTTGCTGGGTTTGGAATGATTGAGAGTTAGTTAAGAAAAATCGTCTATTTGCCCCTGTTGAGTGAGCTTTAGCGAGGGGACTTAGGTTTTTGCCAGTCTATTACTCGATAAATACAGTCTTTCTAGATTATGGCTGAGTAAAAAGAGAATGTAGGTTTAAGTGTGGTCAGGGAAGAGGGGGCTAGTCTTTAGTAGATTTCGGAGCTGTACTTAGAAAAAGTACAGCTCCTACTATCTAGTTTCCAGCTGTTCAAAAGGCTGAGCAGGTTTAGATTGATATCTGTACCTGATTTCGGCCGCTATCCTTTGCTTTATAAAGTGCTTTGTCGGTTCTCTCGACAAGTTGCTCAGCTGTTTCAGCTGCCTTTAGTTGAGATACACCAAATGAAGCGGTAATTGAACTGATGATCTCACCTGACTTCTTCTGTTTTATACGTATTGCTTGAATTTTCTGGCGTACTTGCTCTGCTATCTCTGATGCTTTTTCTTTAGAGGTGCCAGGCATAAGTACTGCAAACTCTTCGCCACCAAATCGGACAGGTAGCATAGGCTCTGGGCAGGCTTCTTTAAGCAATTTACCAACATATTGAAGTACTTTATCACCCATAAGATGACCATAAGTATCATTAAAACGTTTGAAATGGTCTATATCAACGAGGATGAAAGAGGAGATGATCTCATCGTGATTGCTTCCAACGAGCTGTTCTAGTTCGCTATCAAACGCACGACGGTTAAAGAGATTGGTAAGAGGGTCAATGCGAGCGTCTTGCCGGGTCTTATTCAATTCTTCTTTTAATGATTGAATCTCAGCTTGTGCTGCGTGCATTCTTTCTTGAAATTGTCGCGCTGTTTCGCTAATCGACTTTGTATGAGAGGAGAGTGCATGAATGACGGATTCAAGTGGTAGACTTGGTTCACCATCTTCGCTTTGTTGCAATGTTCCTAAGCTTTCTTCCAACATTGAATTAAAGCTTTCTGTTTTTTCGGCGGTATCTCCGGCATGTTCGTGCAGGTCATTGATTAAACTAATAAGACTGGCTTGAACATCTTCTGCGCCGTTGATTTCATCCTTGATCATATGCTCACGAAATAGTTGTTCGCTAAGCATGGTTGGGCAGGTGCCATATGTCGTTAGGGTTTTATCAAGCTGAATGTTTAATTCAGGCACACGATCACTGACATAGGTATACCACAGAGCATAGTTCAATGGGTTCGGTGGGATATTATGCTTTACCATCAGGGGGACAGCCTGACGTAGATATTCAGCAGCTTGGTTGTGGTTTTCAGCGAACTTCATAGTTTCCCTATCGCTTGTATGGTTGAACGAACGTTACTACGAACGAATTACCTAGATAAATTCGAGGCTCTTCTTTTCTGATCGGCAACTCAGTAACTTTAAAACAAGCGTTTCAATTTGGGAACAGCTGATTTAAATAAATAATCCCTTACAGAGTTAAAGATCCATAAAAAACAGTATCGGCAGAGGTTGGGAATACTTCAAGAAATTTCTAAGATATCCTCGGTAATATAACTAATAGCTAAGTGGTTAAATATTGCACTGAACTTGTGACGTGCTAGAGTCGAGGAACATAAAAATAGGGTTACAGACAGAAACATCGGTGTTCTGTTGAGATAAAAAACCCAGTTAACAACAGGACGGTGTAATGGCGCTGCTACAGGATGTTCATTTTCGTAACTTACGGGGTGATCTGTTTGGTGGTTTGACCGCTGCTATTGTTGCGCTTCCACTGGCATTAGCTTTCGGTGTTTCTTCTGGCGCGGGGCCAGCAGCTGGCGTATATGGCGCTATTTGTGTAGGTTTTTTTGCTGCGCTTTTTGGTGGCACATCGACTCAGGTATCGGGGCCAACCGGACCGATGACTGTGGTAATGGCTGCTGTATTTACTCAGTTTAGTGCTATCGATCCCGAGCAAGGGCCAATGCTAGCGTTTACTGTGGTTCTATTAGGTGGTTTTTTTCAGGTTCTTTTTGGACTTTTTAAGTTAGGTAAATATATAACACTGATGCCTTTTCCCGTTATTTCGGGTTTTATGAGCGGCATTGGCGTTATTATTATTGCGCTGCAGTTGGCTCCCCTATTAGGTCATAGTGCGGAATCTTCTGTGATCGAATCGTTTCAAGCGCTGCCGGGTAACATCGAAGCATATGATATTTCAGCGTTGGGTTTAGGGTTGCTTACCCTGGGAATTGTGTTTTTTTGTCCTCTGTCTATTTCAAGAATTATTCCTTCGCCTCTCATTGCGTTATTGGTTGGAACTATTGGCTATTTAACGCTTCTTCCTGCTAGCAGTGTTCCTGTTATCGGTGCCATTCCTTCCGGTTTGCCCGAACTTATTATACCCGTGATACATTTTGATTTATTTAAGGAGATGGTGTTTGCCGCGATAATGCTAGCTGCATTAGGTTCTATCGATTCATTATTGACCTCATTAGTGGCGGATAATATGACTAAGACCCAACATGATTCCGATCGGGAATTGGTAGGGCAGGGGGTTGGTAATATGGTTGCAGGACTTTTTGGTGGCTTGCCTGGTGCCGGTGCAACTATGAGAACGGTGGTTAATATTCGTGCTGGTGGTGAGACACCTATTTCGGGCGCTTTACATGCGGTGATTTTACTCGCCATTGTTTTAGGGGCGGGGCCTCTCGCTGAGGATAT
>Ga0193964_1000469_pt1 | contig 19727 bp, 24 predicted proteins | sample FB_7_MG_FD_140323 | JGI IMG/M metagenome (GOLD analysis project Ga0193964, IMG submission 140323) | Microbial mat bacterial communities from the Broadkill River, Lewes, Delaware, United States - FB_7_MG | ecosystem: Environmental > Aquatic > Freshwater > River > Microbial mats | place: USA... | reverse complement strand
GCCGCCAAATGCGCCGGTTTAATATTATGATATATGTTTTATGGACTTCCTAGAATGATATTAATTATTTGGATATTCGCCGCCAAATGCGCCGGTTTAATATTATGATATATGTTTTATGGATTTCCACAAAAGATATTAATTATTTGGATATTCGCCGCCAAATGCGCCGGTTTAATTTTATGATTTAAATACATTTTCAACATCTTTATTGGATACTTTGAATAATATTTTATCAGTCAACGAATGTTTTATTATATAGTCATCACATTCTCTAAAATTTTTTAGTTCATCAATTTCTTTTCTACGGTCGCATAAAATATTGCGGTTATCCGGTTTATGATGTAATTGAATATGCAACTCATCTTTTAAATAATATAATGCGCTTCTATTATCCTGAAAATCCGGACAATCATATCGTGAATCCGAATGTTTCACTTCAAAAAATTCAAGTGACGTAACAGCATAATCAAATTTTATTGTGGTATGTCTATTTTTATAATGATTGTAAACATCTAAAATAATCATGGTTTATTTTGTTATTATATTATATATATATATTATTTTTATATTACTAAACACAATTACTATATATTAAATAATAATTCAAGCAGTGAACACCACATTATGAACGCACCTTCTGAAAAATAATATGTGAATTAATTATAAGTATGAATACAGAATATTTAGAACATCTTGCAAAGAAAAACAACTTGAAATTAAAATTGGTTTTAACAGAAGATAAATACATATCACCAACATTTGGTAATTGTTGTAAGAGTGCATTTCTGAAACTAAGACACACGAGCCATGCAAAAAATTATATAATTTTGGACAGCAAACATTATGTTGCAGTTCATATACATAAAAACACTTTATTGTTTTATAACTCATGTGGTGGAGATGTATATGCTTACATTAATAAATGGGCAAAGAAAAATAACGTTCAAGTCGTGAACATGTCAGTTCAATTACAACACGAATCATCAAATAAATGTGGTTTTTTTTGTCTTGATTTTTTGATAAACGTCAACAATGCATACATTGATTTCATATCAAAATACCAATTGAAAAAACTTAAACTAAATGATGAAATGCTGATTAAGTTATACAAGCCAGATAAAAAGCGGCAGGTTGAATGGGATAACTAATTTATTTTTTTTTTTTTTTTAAATATGTTTAGCCGCATATAATCTGTGTACACATTCGTTTTATTCTCTTATATAATTACGAATGTGTACACAGATTATTAGCGGTTATATATACTGACTAGCGCAAACCGGCTTTATAGTTAAGTTCCGTGATTTTTTTTTTTTGTGTACACATTCGTTTTATTCTCTTATATAATTACGAATGTGTACACAGATTATATGCTGCTGAACTTATCATTTATCTAATTTTTTTTTACAGAACTGCTAAATAGCGGTAATTAAGAACTCCAGAACAGAACATGAAAAAAGACCGATGAACCAAAAAATATTGACACAACAAATTATTTTATATGCTTACCTTTCTCATCAAATTTATATACATTGAGTTTCTTATGTCCTTCTGTATAGTGTATGTTAGTTGGGTTAGTTCTTTGGTTAATTAATTGTATTTGCTTTCCCCATACATCATTAATATCTGTTGGTTCTGGTTGATTTTTATCAAATAAATTCTGTTGTTTTACAAATGCTTCTACTTCTTCTTTTTTAGATGCAGGATCTATCTTACCATGATTGATATAATTTCTTAATCTAGCACCACTTTTCTGTTTTTTACCCCCGTAATACAACTGTTCTATTTCGTCTTTTTCATACCAATTACCGCTATCAGCAGGATGTTCAAACAACTGACCCTTAACTTTCATATAAGTTGGTGATTTTTTTTTTTTATTGCCTGGAACAACAACAGCGTCATCATCTGCAGCAGCACCACCACCGCCTGCACCGTCTGGTTTACTTTTACTTATTGATTTCGCTTTCACTTTTTCTTTGATTTGTTCAGGAATTCTAATGTCTTCATTTTTCATCATTTTATTTTCAGCCACTTCATTTTTAAACATATTAAATTTAGTTTGAAAAGGGTTGGAGTCATCGCTTTTTTGCCCGATCGATTTTACACTTCCCGTACTTTTTTTAGATGGTGCTTTTTCTTTAATTTGTTCAGGATATCTAATGTCTTCATTTCCCATCATTTTATTTTCAGCAATTTCATTTTTTAACATATTATAATTAATTAGAAAAGCTTGAGAAGGTGGAGCTGGAATTTCTGGTTTTACCTTTGATTTGACACTACCCATACTTTTTTTAGATGGTGCATCAGTTCTTGCTGGTGCTGATGATACGTTCGTTCTTGCTGGCATAGGTACAACATAATCATTGCGGTCTTCGTTATTATAATTGGACAAACTTTGATTTGTTAATGGTGCATAATTCATCATTGTTGCATTATAATCATCGTAAGCAGCATAAGGATTAATAATTGCTTCTGCTGCTTTTTCCTGTGTTTTAGATTGCAATGATTGAGCCAACTGAGAAAACAAATTAGAATAATCAGGAACGGGTTGAGCTGCTGGTTGCAAAGAGTTGTAATAGTTGGAGTAAAACTCATAAGGCGTTGGTTCTTTTGACTTCCCTTTACCATCATTATGTGAATTGACATGTACTGTGACTCTTTGTGTGTTATTTCCTTGTCTCACATTTGTTGTTTTCTTTGAATTTTTAATTTTAGTTTTAGTCTTATTCTTAATTTTAGTTTTATTCTTAGTTTTATTTTTAGTTGTGATGTTAGTTGTTGGAGGCATCTATATTATAATAAGAATATATAAAAAAACTGCATCTAATGAAAAAATAATATATATATATAATATAAAGAAATGTTCAAACATTCAGCCCGATTCGCAAAAGCAAGCTATGACATGGTAAAGTCAGGTTCTAAAACAAAGCGCCTGAACAAAATCAATGACACAATTAAAGACACTGGGTTTGCAGCAGTAGCCCAACATTCAAATCGTGACATACTATATTTACAAAACGATAAAACAAAGGAGGTTCATATTGCGAACAGAGGCACAGACACAAGCGGAAAGATGACAAAGACAGATATTCGCCAGGATTTAGCTTTTGCATTTGGACAGTCAGCCCATGACAAAGCCACAAAAAAGAATGTAAAAAAGATAAAGAAATTAGTAAAAGCAACACCAGAAGACTATACAATCACTATGAGCGGGCATTCACTTGGAAATGTAGCCCCAACAGAAGCATTAAAGAGTTCTGCAGAGGTAAGACGACGGGTCAAATCATTTGATTCATTCAATGGCGCACACTCACCATTTACAAACAAGGCACCATCAAAGGCAGTAAAGAAAGAGTTAAAAGAGAAGATAACAAACCATAGAGTAGTTGGTGATATCGTAAGTGCGTCATCTCATGCAAATGCAGTGGGTCAAGTAGCAGAATATGAAGGAAATGAACTCAAACATATTAAGAGCATCCCAAAGTTCCTTAAACCAGTTATCAACACAGTTCAGCAGTTAAAAACACATTCAATTGATAATTTCATTGAAAAGGATAAAGATGACTCAAAAGAAGAAGAATAAATTTAAATAACAATAGATTGCTATTTATATTAAAAAATTAAATTAGTTGTATATTTTCCATGTATTACCGTTAGCCATATCAAGAACATTGTCTTGTTCGAATTCGACGAATACGTCCAATAACTGATCTCCATAAGTGTTAGTTGAAGCTGCTTTAGTGATTTCCAAAGTGAGCATGCCAGACATGGTTGAAATACCAGATACTACATTATCACTACCTAGTCCAGAAGTTAAGTCGATTTCAAAGAAGAATTTGCCACATGTGGATGTAGCAGAACCGACACTATGTTCTAAGTTGAATACATCAGTATTCTCATATGATGTGTCACCTGTTGTCGCGTCAACAAGAATTGTATTAACTTCACCTAACGCGCTTGTATGCATACTCATTAAACCACCTTGACTTGCTTTTAAAGCTTCTGCAAACACTTCAGCCGATTGTTCAAACCCGTTAGCAGTCACCGACAAATCAGTTTGACCTACTTTGACACTATTATATTTTGCAACTAAGCTTGTTATACCCGATTTATTTCTAGCAAAGGAATCGCGTTGGTCATCTGTTGCTACATTAGCTGACCTTATGCAACCGATAATTTTTTTAGCTTTTCGTTTAGCAACTGATATTTTCATGTTTACAGATGTTGAACTGAAAGGGATTAGCTCAGTTTGATGGTAGTATTCGTTTCCTGTAACCATGAATACGTTTTTGTTTAGTCCTGTAAGCGCTGCTGCTTCATTAACTTCTAATTCAATCGCGTCATAGTGTAATAGTACATTGGAAAAAGAGAATTGAGTAGCAGTTAATCCATCAGTTCCTGCGATCATAGCAACATCAGCACCTTCTAAATCAACACGCAAGCGCAAGAACTCAATACCTCCCATAGGAATCAAAGTTCCATTACAAAAAGAGGATTCAGTAAGTGGCATTATATAGCGCTTAGATGCACCAACCGCAAACATTTTTCCTTGTATACCGTTTTCTGGAACACCAACATCAGTACCATCAGCACCACTGTTAGAACCAACACCTGTGCCGAATAACTGTGAACCATTAGATTGATACCAATCAGCGTCAACACTTCTACTCAGGTCTATATCCATTTTAAGATTTGAAGCTTCTAATTCAGTGATTATAGTGTTATTTGATGTTTCCCATTTTAGTTTTTGTTGAAATGCAATAGCACCCAAATGTTGATTGAAGTAACACGGAGTCTCATCATTACATGTTATATCCATAGAAATATATGCATTGGTAAAGTCAGCGTATTTATTTGGTTGATTGCATCCTATTTCGAACTGAATGTTACCAGTTCCTGATACAAATGACCCACCATTACTTGGAGATAATTTTATGCGGTCCTTGCCTTTTCCGAGAGAATAGGGTTTTTGTCTATATGACATTTTATCTGCTGGAGCACGTTGTAATAACGACATTTGTTCTTGTGATAGTTGAGACATTGTTTTATTATTATAACAGAAAAAAAAAACAGTGAATTTAAATTCTTTTGAGGTTGTTGTTTCTTATATATTCAATCTCTAGGACAAAAGTAGCAAAATCTTTTAAAGAGGAAATATTAAAATATTTTCCCAATCCTATAATACCTATTTGAATTGAATTGAAACGAGAAATTTTAAGTTCCATCGACGTTATATTATTTAATGAAGTCAAAAAATATGAGCCAGGAAATTCAACTGAAATATTAGAAACACACTCTACTGATCCAAGTATACTTGAACCGTTTGTAGGAACCATGTTATTAAAATTCAGATTAGTATCTATAGTCACAGCACCAGAAAGTGGGTCTGTTAAATCATCAGTAATGAATGTGCATGTGTGAAGTTTCATAAAAATATCAACTTGTCCATCAGGTACTCCATTAGCTAAAAAGTTAGGAAAGTATCTATCACTTATATTGTTCCATTGTAATCTCTCAGTTCCTGCATTCCAAACTGCATCTGCACCTTTTAATACTATATAGTCTTTCATTTTATTACTATAGTAAAACATAATTATTTCTTCAGTAAATTGCTAGCTCTTCCAACTAAAGCACCAGCACCACGCAAACCAGCACCCACAGGTAAAAGTTCTGGTTGTGCTGTTGCACTTGCACCGAATATGACTGAGTCACCTGCTAAATTTAAAATCTTACTACTTTTAGAAGCTGCTTTTTGCCACACTTTAGGTCTCATTAGTTCTTTACCCATTATTTTCAATTGCTTTGGTTTCATTTGTTGATACATTAGGTTGAGAAATAATTTTATTATAAGAAAAATGACATGTTAGCGTGATTCTCCATGGTGTGTATGTGTTAAGAGTTCCTATATCATTCATTTGGTCATCTAAAATACTGATATCAATTGATGACATATTAGAAGTAGTTTTGAAATATTGAATCTCAGTCGGGTTATAAAATATAAAATTATTTATAGTTTGTGGAACAGGTACATTTGCAACGATTCCACTTACTCTCTTACTATTTATATTGTGTATCTTGTGCTTCAATCGGAGGTACAGTGATGTATCACCTGCTAAGTTGTACACAAATGGAAAAGTACATGTAACTGCATTGTCCCAAGAAAAACCTACAGTAGAAGACTGAAAACCTAACTCTTTGTAACATAAAACATTTGAAATGACGACATTAGATGCGGGTAGAACATTTAAATAAAACTTGTTCGTTGACTGATTTATATTGATTGATAAAGTGGTTAAGCCAAGTGACGCTCTAATTGTTGTAAAAATTGAGTTAAGGTAATAAACAATGTCAAAATCGGAATAATTACCAGGTGTAATGACTACATTGTATGAACCAGCATCTGTTGATATAGTAAATGAGTCATTAAATCCAGCTCTAAAGGAATAAAAAGTATAAGGCATGACAAAAGATTGGACACCAATAATAATATGACTTCCTTCAGGAGGTTCAATTTTATCGTCTAAAATCCATAGTTTATGTGTGTCAGAATAAGAATGGGATGCATCATTAGATATAAGATCTATATTGATAGAACTCATGAAGTGATCATTATTAACAAAATTGTTTGGCATTTTATAATTACAACATAAAATATTTTCTATTCCTTTAAGTAGTAACAATCAAAATGGCGATGGCAAAGGCACTTAACAGTAACTTGAACAATGAGTCAAAATCAAGCGATAATCCATCATATATGGAAGCACTAAAGAAACTTTCTGTGATAAATGACAGACAAGACAAATACTCAATATCACTCAGCAAATACATAAACCTTGAAGATTACCTTAAGTCTAAACGTGATGTAACAAGTTATGACATAGTTGAAAAAAACAATGAAAAATTTGAAGTGGTGTTGTACAATGGTAAACATGTTGTTGAGAAAATCAAAGGATGTTGTATAAAAGGTGAGTTATTTCAATTACCTCGTTCTTCAGTCCCCAAACGTGGATGTTCACTATATAACATATATCTTCGTTTTAGTTTATTTAGATAAATTATTATAGTTATCAATTAATAATTATAATATAATGGAACCAACATTAGCAGGAATAGCCACGTGCTTAAACTCAGCCTATTTAGTCATACATGGAACTTTCAAGATTGTAAACCGATTTTGTCCCACTGTTTGCTTTGAAGCAATCCCTGAAGAAGACATTGATTAATCAATTTTAACTTCACTGAATCGCCTAAATAATCTGAAATCATTTGCTTTAATCAAGCTCATATCAATCAATAAGAAATCATGTTTTTCTTTAAATATAAAATTAAAAAAACTTCGCAATTCTTTTTTAGGTAACTTAGTGAAATCATAAATTATATCTTCCTCTTGAATACTTTTTGGTTTGAAACTGATCAAATGACTTAAGTTGCCTCTAATAGAAGGTGGAATTTGCATCATTCTCTGTGTTATATTGATGATACTTACATGATTATGTCGTCTATTAGCAACCATCTTATTGAACAGCTTTTCATTTTCACCTAATCTAATCTCAGTACCTACATCGTCCATAATAACAAGTACTTCTTTATGCTTCTTTTTTTTAGGTGGATTGGTTAGTTTGTCTCTTTTTTTTTCATGTTCGCAATTGTCAACAACTTTACCTTTGTTATCATCATCATCGTTTTTTAATATTTCAATATAATTTGTTAAAAAATCATTTAGCTTTGTGAATTTATATTCATCTGGCAAACTAGAAAATACATTTTTTTCAACTGACTCTTGTGATGGACATACGTAAAATATTCTATGAAAACAACATTTGAAACTGCATTTTTTACCTTTTTTGTTTTTCATTTTAAATAGATTTTGAAGCAGATTAGATTTACCACTTCCACTGTAACCGTTGATATTCATACAGAAGCCACTTATAAAGCTATCAAATGGTTCAGCAAAATTTTCACATAACTTGTTGTCTGCATTCATTTTTATATGCTCAACTTCAAAGTATTCATTTGGAATCTCTGTAAACTGACTCATTCTTTTAATATAGTCATATATTTTAATTTATTGTAATAATTTAGGGTCCATGTTATACACCTCATTATTTTCTTCCATATAATAACCCATCACAATAATATCATTCATCAAATCACCTTCTATATCTACTGAATATTTCTGCTGTAATTTCCTCTGCTGTCTTTTCTCTAACAACTGGTTGAGGAGGGGCAACATCTGGTTTGGGTGCTTTTGGTGCTTTTGGCTCTCTTGGCTTGCGTGGTGCTCTTTTAGGTTTAGTTTCGGGTATTTGCTGTTGTGGTGTATTGAGTTGCTGTAAATATATATCAAGTTTTCGGTCTTCAATCATGAACTTTTTTTGTAATAATCGTTTTTCCATATCAATTTTATCATTAAAAAGTGGGTCTAAATTAGGGTTAATCACACCATCAACTCTGTTGTTTTTGGTATGACTGAAATCAGCAATCATTGGAGTTTCACCTTTTTTGACAACTTTTTCAATTTGAACTCTTGCTTTGTTTCGTTCATTACGTCTATCTAACATAGCGCGTCGTGTTTGTGCTTTCTCTTCATCTGTCTTGCGTGGTCTTCCAACCTTGAAAACAGGCTTTTCTTCATCGTCAGAGTCGTTCATTGTCTTCAAAAGTGGTTCATCATTTTCTTGTTCATTTTCCTGCACGTTTTCCGACATGTTCAATTACGTTATTATACTTATAATGAGAAAAAAATATTATGTCATGTAAATATAAACATGAACAAAAACATTAATGGTTCATCTGCAGTAAACATTTATAACGGAAACATCAACAATTTAGATTGGAAATCAATAAGTGCACAAACAGTCACAGCAACAGGTAACTTATTTGGACCCAATGGTTTGGATGTCATAGAAGAATTAAACAACAAAGAAGATGTTATAACACCGTCAACAAACATAACACTAAATAAACTAATAGCGAATACAGTTGACACAACAAACTTAAATGCAACAACAGTTGATACAACGAATGTGAACACAACCAATATATCCAATGATGAAACAGGCGAGGTGTTCTTATATAACAGCACTTTAACCGCTCCAACAACAATGGTTTCAATTGGTGACCCTGCAGATACAAATACTATATGCACCATGTCAGATACATCATCATATCCACAATTTATATTTCAAGACAATGGAGTTTTAAATTGTTTCAATTCAGAAAGTGAAGTTATAACACATAAAGTTTCAAGCATTGCTAATTTATATTTAGATGCTGCTAATACTTCAAGTGTTATTATAGGAACAAACTCAATGACAGTTCAACGTTCTAGTCCTTATAAAATAGGTTTCAATACATTAGCACCAGAAACAGGCTTCCAAATATCAAGTCATATAGATAATTTTGCTATAACAAATAAATCCATTTGTATGGGACATAACAGCGCATTATCTGAAGAACAAATCAAAATAATAGCGAATTTAAATGAAAAATCAGCATTGTATTTCTGTGAATCAGGGTCTAAAAATGATGGTATAATAAGATACAATCATGTAAATGATATAATGTCTTTTTATGTAGCTGGAAACACTGTTAATGAAGCTATGTCATTGGATTCATTAGGAACATTAACAACAAATCTTGTATCATGTGATGATGTAAATGCACAAAGATTATATGCTACAACCTTAATAGATAGTGTCTTATATACTGGAACCAGTATGGATTTAACAGGAAATATAGAATGCAGTACGTTGACAGTAACAACAGGTTCAATATCATTGAATGATTTGACATTGACGGATTTAGAAGTTACAGGTGATTCAGTAGTGAACAATCTGCGAGTAGATGGACATCAAAATAGTATATCAGGATTAGCGGGCGTATTTTTAGGTAAGCGTTTTGGTGGAAATAATTATAACGTGACTGTATCTAGCGGAGCTACTCTTAAATCAAGTTTAATGTTAGCAACTTTGGGAACAATACAAACTGGTATAATTCATGACCCAGTAACTGGAATAACAACATGGGAACACAGCGAGGAACCAATTTTTACAACGAATAATGTGGGTATGTCAGTAAAAAAACGTTTTAGCGTGCAACCTTCAATTGATGGTGGAGCCGTTGCAACTGATTTGGGTTTTTATGCTAAGTCTTTAAATACTTTAACTGATATGGTAGCAGAAATATGCGCAAAAGATAACACAGCCTTATCTCGTTTAATGTTTTCAAATGCAGCAGGAAGCTTAACCATAGGAGAAATAGAATATGACCACGCAACAAAAGAAATGTCTCTAATTGCCAATAATGTTCGTGCTTTTGTTTCAGATGGAGCAGATACAACTATTAACACTAACTTAAATGTAGGAAGTGATGCTTTATATGTAGATAAAACAAATAAATACATTGGAGTTGGAATTATTGACCCTCAAGCAGCAATGCACATCCAAGGAAGCAGACCACAAATGCCAACAGAAATGGGAGTTCAAATAGGTGATGACGGCACTAATCAATATGGGATAAGTTTAGTTGGAGGAGTTAATGCGAAACAAAAGATTGATTTTGGGGTTGAAAATGAAAACTTCCGTGGTAGAATTGAATATGATAATGCTTTGAGGGAAATGGAATTCACAGCACAAAATGGAGCCACTTTTACTATTTCAGATAACTTATTAGATTGTCATGATAGTTTAATCAAAACAACTGGAAACATTGAGGGTGATGAATTGATTTGTAATACCTTATCAATCACTGATATTAACGTTTCAAATGATGTTACTTTAGCCAATGATTTAAACATAAAACAAAGTAATACAACAGATGGTTCGTACAAACAGTTTGCTTTAAACAATGATGTAGCAGATATGTTGTTTTTCAAATGGCAGACAGCAGGAGTTGGTGGAGTTTCTGCAACTAGTTTTAATGCTATGTGGTTAGACAAAACAGGCAATCTAATTATACCTGGAAATTTTGAGTCTGTTAATGTTACTTCAACGGGCAATATATCAGCAACGGGGAATATTGTAACGACAGCAGGAAACTGTATTGTGGATGGTTTCATTGGAGCTGATGAAACAACACCAGAAAGTTGTATCCATGTGAGAGGACCACGCAATATGTCACTAACTGATAAAAATTATGGTATACATTTAGGTAATGGAACAAATGGAAAATTTGGAACATATGGAATGGATTTTGTTTCAAATGGTAATAGTTATTCTGAAATAAGATTTTTGGAACCAAACGGTGTAAATGCTAATTATGGTAAAATATCTTATGATAACCTTTTAGCAACAATTGATTTTGTAGCAAATGGAGCGAGTCAAATGACTGTGAAAAATAATGAAGTTAATATGACAGATTGTAAATTAATAACATCTGGTAAAGCAGGTTTTGGTTCTCAAACAACGCCAGATTGTGCTTTAAGTATTACAGGTGGTACTGGTTCTTTTATAAATAGTTCAAACGAAGGTGTCCACATCGGAAAAAATTCAAATAATAATAGTGTAATTTCATTAAATGCTTCATCAACTGGAAATAAAGGCGGACAAATAGAGTTTATTAATACAGATAACGCTTCAGCAGTGGGAAGAATTTTATATGAATTTAACAATAATGAATTAACTTTTAGAGCAGCATCAGCAGACCAGATGACAATAAAAAATAATGAAGTTAATATGACAGATTGTACATTAATAACATCTGGTAAAGCAGGTTTTGGTTCTCAAACAACGCCAGAGTCAAGTGTTCATGTAACAGGACCAAGAGCCACTACACCTGGATATGGTGTTCATTTGGGATACGGTGATAGTGCTACTGGTAATTACGGCATAGAGTTGTGTTCTGATTCATCAGGGGATTCAGTAATTGATTTCACCATTCCGGGTCAAAACACACGTGGAAGAATACTTTATGATAATACTGACGAAAGGTTTGATATTAGAACAAATAATAATGTTACTCGTTTGAGTATATCAAGTACTGGTATAGATTGCAAAAACAGTGACATAACAACAACAGGCACTATAAACGGTAATTTGAATTCCACGAGAGGACAATTACTTACTTACATGGGTGAAGAGAACGGTCAATTATCAATAACAGGTTATGACTTTTCATATGGTAGTGCTGCGGGATCCGCTGGTACGTTTGGCATGTTAATACCTACATCTGTTAAACTAAAAAAGTTTTGTTATGGTAACACATCAGGAACCGCTCCAACATCAAGTGATAAGGTTGTATTTCAATTAGTCGTAAATAATACTGCTCAAAACGTGTATTGTCTAATTAGATTTTCTGAACCAACAAACGCAAGTGTATCACAGAGACGATTTGCAAATAAGTTCAGTTCCTCTCACACATCACAAGTTGATACAGAACCCTCATATACTGATAGCGGTTTTGGTTTATCTTTAGCGTGGAGAACAATAAGCTCAACATTAAATACAAATGTTGACAGACATCGATTAAGTATTATATGTGAAACACTTAATGATTTATAAATTATATGATTGTAATATATATGGAAGATTTAATCCGTGGTTATCAACATGGCATGACATCTGGTAAGATACCATTTATACCAGTGTCAATTTCCATAAAGTTTATACCAGTGTCAATTTCCATAAAGTTTTCATCTATTTTAACATGTTTCTTCTTGCTTCCTTTTGGACGTCCACGTTTGCGTTTTGGAGTTATTTTCAAGTCTTCTAAGTCTTCCGTAACTTCTTTCAACTCTGAAGAGTGACTTGTGTCGTCATCGACACTTGCTAACTCCCATTCAGCCATATTAGGTGGGTTCAATTCGCGGTGCACTTTGTCGTTTACATAGCTTAAAAACTCAGGGTCACTGAAGCCGTTAAACATTTGTGGTTTGTAAATTAGTATTGAATCATCAACACCGTTGCTTTCTGTTACTTGAATAATAATTGTCATTTTTTTGTATTTAATAAATATAATCTATATATTAAATTTTATAAAATTAATTTGGTGCGTTTAAAGTTTCCGTGCTGATTTGTATATTGATGTCTTCCAAAGGCAATTTATATATAACTTTTCCACCTGCTAGGATTTGAAAGCACATGTCACCTGGTTTAAATATAGGAATTTTATCTTCACGTTCAGACACTATTTTATAAGGCTTTCCAGATGTCATATTTCCATACTCTATTGGATCTTGAACTTTAATTTTTAAATATTTATTCATTTAATATAAGTTTATATATTAAATAAATTAAATTAATTTGGTGCGTCTAGAACGTAGTTCTTAACCTGGGCTATCACCTTTGGTGAATGCGTTTAATCATGACAGAAGTTGTAAGTCAAATGCAATGCACAACTTTCACGTGTTATGCAAAAGTCTCGTGACAAGTACTGTACACATTCGCATAAGTCATTTAATTTATCAATGTTTATCATTTCAGATGCCCACCTGTGTTTCGGTTTTTCGTCAAACATATTGATTTTCATTTGTTCTTTTACAAACGGTAACCCATCACTGTCATCTTTGAATACAGCTATGATTGAACTTCCTTTCTTTTTGTTTTCGAGTCTGATTTGTATCATTTAATAAATATAATCTATATATTAAATTTTATAAAATTAATTTGGTGCGTTTCAATCATTTTCATCTCTGTCATATTCAAGACCCAAATACACACCAAGCTTGTGACGCGCATCACTAAACTTATAATGTTCATCTGTTTCAGCGTAATCAGGATTTTGATGACCTTCAGTAATGTACACACCATACGTGAGATTGTATATATCAACTAACATCTCTCTGAACTCTTTTGATTTCATTTGTTTTGGCATTTAATATATATTTATATAATAAATTTTATTAATCAACTTTGGTAACATCTTGTGCGTCCAGATATGCATCAAGGTTTGCTCTCACTTGGTCGTATTTCTCTTGAGCTATTTTCATTTCAGCTGTTGCATTCTTAATGTCAAGTGTTGCATTGTGTAACTCAGCCACAATTGATTGCATTTCTGCATCTTTGGCGGTTGATGTCATGGTTCGATTCTTACAATATGGTGTATCCTTATGCTTTGTCATTTGACCTCGTGATACCTTACGTCCACAACATTCACATATTAGCTTCTCTTTGTTTCGTGTAGCTAACTTGGCTTTGTTCTTTTCATAATATGCTTTCTTCCATTCTGCGGAGTCACTTTCATAGATTCTTGTTCTGGCTTCTTGAGATGGCATTTTCTTTCTACTTATAATTACTATAGATTTTATTTTTTAAGCCTTTTATTTATTTTTTTGAAGTGCGTTTTGAATGTTTATTTATTTCAAGAGTGAAATTCCAATATTCTGGATCATCAGGGTCATTAAAGAATTCATTGACTTCCTTAATTAATTCCTCACATGTGTCATCACCATGTTCCCAATCAATATCACGTACCCATGTGGAGTGAATGTAATCTTTTATTGTTGTTAAAAAGTCTTCATTTTGAATACCATATATTGTTTCCTCTGTATATTTCCATGGTTTGTTAACGTTGTTGTATACGACATGAAGTTGATAATCATAGTCTCTTTCATCAGTCATTTTGTTATATATTTAGTTATAGAAAAAAATATATTTAGTTATATTATATGTACGATTTAAAATTAACACACGAACTAATTAATGTAATGCTAAATAGCAAAGTCATTGAAAAAGTCATTACAAACAAAACATTGACATCATATAAAACATGTGTTAATAAAATACTTGGTGAGTATGATGACAAAAACATTGATAAAATGTTAAAGAAAAATAACGATGTGATATTTCAAAAGTGTTTAAATTATTCAAAAGAACTATCCACACAGAAAACATATTTATGTGCGTTTGTAAAAATATTTAGGTGGTTTGATTTTCCGGTTGATGTAATAAAAAAATACAGTGAAAAAATTAAATCAATAAATAAAGAATTAACATTAAAAATCAAGGTTAAAAATCAAACAGAAGAAAAATTAAACATTGATGACGCTTATGTTATGGTTGATAATATAATGGCTAAGTTTGATGAACACCGCAAACAAATAACAAAAACGTTTGACGAGCACGCAAGATTAACCGTTATGGCATATCTATTTTTAAAGCACGGTGTATTACGTGGGGATGAATTAATGTCTATTATGATTATGGACAACGACGAACACGAACACGATAATTATTTTAATGTTACGTCAAAGAAGCTTCATATTAAAAAACATAAAACAGTTAAATCACATGGGGAGAAAGTAATAAATATGTTAGATGAAATATTATGTGTGTTAGATTTAGGAATTGGCGAACGATTGTTTAAAACTAAAAAGGGCGCAGACTTCAAAACATCAAAGCAACTGTCCGCATATGTTAAAAAGCATTTTGGAGAAGATATATATACGTTTCGTAAAGCTATCACTTCTATTGTCATAACATCCGAAGACCAGGACGAATTAGAAAAATTATGTTACTATCAAGGACATTCAGTGAATACGCAACTTGACTTTTATTTAAAATATGTTTAACCACATATATAACCGCTGAAAATCTGTGTACACATTCGTAATTATATAAGAGAATAAAACGAATGTGTACACAAAAAAAAAAAAAAATTCATATAACTTAAATATAAAGCCGGTTTGCGCTAGTCCGCATATTTAGCCGCTGAAAATCTGTGTACACATTCGTAATTATATAAGAGAATAAAACGAATGTGTACACAAATAAATAATAAAATATATCTAAACTCATAAATATGCGTTTAGATATATAAAGAAATTATATTATACTATTATAATAGATACAATAATATGTTTACAAATATGCAAAATTTCACTTTAGATGTTAAACCAACAACCATATCAAAAATAAAAACACGTGAGACGGTAGACATGATAGCGCTTAATAAACTTCTAGCGTCCGACTTATTAAATAAAGTTTTTAACAATAAAATTTTAAATGATATATATGAAAACGAACACCAACAATTAACCAAATTCAAAGACATGATGAACGATAACGCAACTGCAGACATTAAACATCATAAAAATACAGCTTACGGGCGCTCTAATCCGAAGCTTGGTTTGTTTTTAATTCGTAGACAAATCCGTCAAACACTTGTTAAAAATATATATGTAGATATAGATATTGAAAACTGTCATGTTGTTATATTACAACAAATATGCAAGATGAACGGTATTGAAACGCCTATGTTAGACGATTACGTTATTAACAGAGAAAAACATTTAAAAAACATTATGGATGATTACGATGTTGATCGTGATGTGGCAAAGCGTGTATTCTTAGTTGCAATGTACTGCGGTAATTTCTTAATTGAGAACAAAAAAGAACCTACCATATATAAAAAGTTAATTAAAGAAACTCGTCGCATAGCTCAATTGGTGGCGGACGCAAACCCTGACATCGTTAAAATGGTAGAGAATAAAAATTATGTAAACGAAAACGAATATTTATGTAACAAGAACGGTAAAATTTTAGCTCATTTTTTGCAAGAAATAGAACATCAAATATTAAATGAAATGTTTATTTATTGTGTAGATAAAAAAATAATAGTAGATAATAATTGTTCACTTCAAGCGGACGGCATTATGATAAAAAAAGAAAACTACAAAAAAAGTTTATTGAATAATTTAAATAAACATATTAAAAAGAAAATCGGTCTAGACATTCGGTTTACACAGAAGATTATGAAAGATGATTATTTAAACATATTGGATGAACATATAATCACACATAAACAACCAGAAATAAAAAAACAACTTCCAGAATTAAAATATGCACCAGATGTCACGGGTAATGTAAAATACTTGTCGGATATTTTCACATATGAAATGTACGAAAAGAACGACATTATAGTTCTTCAATCATGTTGTGGGACTGGGAAGACATACGCGGCGAGTAAATATATATCACAGTCAAAAGATAAAGTTATATCAATAATAAACCGTAAATCATTGTTGACTGCACAGATAAAAGAATTCACAGACAAAGGGATTAAATTAAATAATTATGAAGACAAAGAGACATATGATTTAAATGAAAGTGGTATAATTTGCATTAACTCCATTATGAAATACTCAAACAAACCAAATGAACACTTCAACCAGTTTGTTATATATATAGATGAAATAAATTCATTCATGGAAACGTTGACACATAGTGCGATATTAACAAAGGATATAAAAATAGTTTATGAAACATTGATTCGAATCATAAAAAATTGTAAAAAATTAATCGTGTCGGATCATCATATAACTGATGCGGTTTTTCATTTGTTCAAAAGTAAAACCAACAATAAAAAAATATATGTCAAAAATAATTATTTAAAATTCAAAGGCGTAAAATCTCGTCAAATAAAGGACGAACTAACATTTAAAAATAAAATGGAGGAAATAATTAAATCAAATGTGGGTTTCTTTGCGGGTTTTGATAGTGCGAATTGTGCAACATTATATTATCATAACTTGAAAGAAAAAACGCACCTTGATTGTATATTAGTGACAGATGAAACACGCGTGAAAATTCCTAACAATTTAAATGATTGGGAAGGTAAATGTATATTCTACAGTCCAAAGATTGAAACAGGGGTTGATTTTAACATTGATACAAAACAACATGTATTTTATCATATGTGCGGTAACAGTGTGCTACCAACTTCAAGCTTTCAAATGATATGTAGAACACGGAACATGAAAGAACTGACATGGTACGCTAAACCAAATAAAAAACATGAATTTAAATATAAATCATTAGAAGAGGCGCAAGAAATAGCAACAACTCACAAACAAAACACCAATGTTTATATGTGCTCGTCATATTTAAATGAGGACGATGAAATAACATATGCCCCTAATAGTTTTTATAATATATACACATACAATGAATATGTAAAAGATATATATGATAACAACAAACAAGAAATGTTAAAGCAGATTTTAACAGACAACGGCTTTGTTATGGCTGAAGATTTGGCGGAAGTACCTAAAATATTAAAAAAGAAAGTTGTTGAAACAATGAAGGATGTTGTAGATGTGGCGACTGAAGAAACATTTAATCAATGGGTTAATAATGATGTTGTATGTGAGATGTTTGATGTTCGAAGTTCAATGTTGGGTTTAAAGGAAAATAACGACAAAATAAAATATAAAGAGTTCATAACAGACAAATATAAATTTGAGGACCATTTAAAAATTAAATTATTGTTGAAAGAAAATAATTATATATTTGGTAAATCAAAAAATTTAATTGAAAAAAGTTATGCAGAATTTGGAATAAATAATATTTTTAGTAAAATTAAATTATTAGCAGATTATGAAAGAGAAACAAATATATCACGTTTTGATTATTCAAATGTAAATAACAATATTGATGTTAAAACATGGGATATGATTAAAAAAACATTTAGAAAGACAACAGATAAGCCGACAAACGATAATAACGTTATTAAAGAATACGTATCAATGATTAACAATATAGCAAAAATATATGATGGTAAACGACAACGACTAAATGATAAAGTTGTGCGAACTCACGTGTTAAATAAAGAACGCATCAAACAAACTTTTGAATTAGATTTTATGATAACAGATGCTGCGAATTTACATAAAAATTATGACGATGTGTTAATAAATGCATTGGGTTTTGAGTACCCTGATTTTAATGATGATGAATATGAAATATTAAATATTATTTGATAGCATAAAAATGCGTTTTATAATAGATATAAAAAAATAATCATAATATATATTAATGAGTGAAAAACTAAAATTTGATAAAAATGAATACAATAAAAAATATTATCAACAAAACAAAGAACGCGTAAAGGAAAAAGTAACTGTACCCGTTGAATGTGAATGTTGTAATAAAATGATTCAACTACGAGAAATGAAACGTCATAAAACAAGTTATAAATGTTTGAGAGCTAGACATGAAAAAGATATAAGAATTAATTAAAATATTATTATAAACCGACCATCATATCATCATCATCAAAACCATCATTGATATCTGTTGTGACATATTGTTTATTTTTTTTTTTGTGTTTGTATATTTTAGTTTTTTTTTGTTCTCTGTAATATTGATGATACACCCTATAATATTCTTCTAGGTTGTTAATAGCGACGGAATCGTTAACGTTTTTGAAATGGTCTTTAAGTAGTGAAATGTAATAATCATTTTTTGCTTGTTGTAAAACTGACATTTAATTATATTATAATTATAATATAATTAAAAAATTAAATCAGCGCATTTAATTAAATGAAATTATAATATGACATCATAATATAATAAACAAACTATGAATGAAATGTTATATGAAAAAAATAGAACAGAAAGTTATATTATGGCTCATGAATGTAAAAAATCAATAATTGAACATGCTTGTAACATAGCAAATGACGATGTTTTATTAGCTCGCGAAATAAAGTCTTTTATTGAACCAACACTTACCCAAAAAATAAATATTCCTGCAAACACCATGATTTTTTGCAGATGTGACGTAACAAATTGTAAACATACAATACCCTTCGGTTGTGTGGTGACATGTGAAAGACGCAGTACTAAACACAATTATTCACATGGTACGTTAACATCATTTTAAGTCGGCGCATTTGGCGGCGAATATCCAAATAATTAATATCATTCTAGGAAGTCCATAAAACATATATCATAATATTAAACCGGCGCATTTGGCGGCGAATATCCAAATAATTAATATCATTCTAG
>Ga0193964_1000466_pt1 | contig 19764 bp, 17 predicted proteins | sample FB_7_MG_FD_140323 | JGI IMG/M metagenome (GOLD analysis project Ga0193964, IMG submission 140323) | Microbial mat bacterial communities from the Broadkill River, Lewes, Delaware, United States - FB_7_MG | ecosystem: Environmental > Aquatic > Freshwater > River > Microbial mats | place: USA... | reverse complement strand
CCTGGTGCGATTACTACTGAATTAGGTAATGCATTTAAATAATTTAAGTGATTAGTGTTACAATATAATTATTATAACTAAAAGGGAAAATATGAAAAAATCTTTAATGGCACTTTTAGCAATGGGAACATTGCTAAGTGCTGCTGAATACAGTAAAGAAGATCGTATCAATGATATGCGTCAGATGGAAATGGATATGGCATTGATACAGAAAGGTTTTCTGTATCATGATGCAAATTTAATAAAACAGGGTGCAATAAACCTAAAAAAGACTGTATCAAAAGTAGAACCGCCAAAAAGTGATGTAGATAAACTCGCTCCAGGTTTTAGCTCATACAAATTCAAATTTGGGAAAAAAGATGCTGATAAGATAGCAAAGCTAAGTGACAAAATCATTGAGAACTTCAACAATAAGCGTCCTAATCAAGCTACTAGAGAGTATAACACTATACTCAAAAATTGTATGGCTTGCCATGTCAAACTGAGAAAAAAGTAGTACACCTTACTCCTAAACAACTCACAAAGAAGCATTATCTAGTTTTAATGCTTCTCTTTTAAGTATCTACTTATCATCTTCCAACTTCACTATTTCTATATTTACTCTATATCATAACTCATTCCAGTAAAATGTGACTATAGTTATGTAGCCAACACTATCCTCATCCTAGGAGAGAGTGTTGGAATAGTAAAGTTATATGTAAATATCCCCATATTCTACGCTATAATACACTAAAATTCACACTCAAAGAATAGCCAATGAAAGCACAATTTGCCCAAGATTATCCAAAGTTTAAAAAGAAGATAGATAGTTTTATATCTCATACGAAGTTTGAAAAACGACTAGAAGAGTATACAACTATATTTGACCAGATGGCATCAGTAAGTCCTGATGATATGCGTGAGTTTATCGAACGCTCTCCACTCTTTATCAAAGCACGAAATGAGAGTATGAAACTGATGGAGGAGATAGTCTCTATCAACCTTGGACTCAAAGAGATATTTGAACTCGACCAAGCCACACTAGGCAAAAGATGTAACTATAACTTAGAGATTATAGATGAGAAGATAGCTGATGATATGAAACGCTTGACTGTACTACTCCACCATTATGAGATAGCTAGTGAAAAAGGTAGAGAAGCTATAGAAGTAGCACAAAATCCTTTTTTTCAACAAGAAACAACTTGATAAAAAAAATAGATATTTATTCTCCCATCAAGATGATGGGAAGTAGTTAGAGGTGACTATCTCCGTCGGCATCGACTCTCACCTTTATTCCAGCCTCTTCTATACTCTTGACTTCTTTGATAGAGTCTATCATCACGAGTAAATCTAAAGCGAACAGTATCACATCCATCTTGATACCCTAGTTGATATCTATTACCTTGACGACGAGTATGGCGTTTGCACTCTCGACTTCCATCATCCCAACCTCTTTTGTAGCTTCTATTATGTCTATATCTCTGACCATCTTTGGTATAGCGTCTTTTTGATGTCTGACATCCATGTTGGTAGCCTTGATCATAAGCAAGTGAATTGTAACGGTTGCGTCTTTGGCACTCATATCTACCATTATCCCAACCTCTACGGTATGAACTGCTGTTACGATAAGATTGTGTATCTTTTCTCCAGCTCTGTTTGGAAGTTTTACATCCATGTTTATAACCTCTATCATAGGCATTATTATAGCCTCTCGCCTCAGCAACGCTCATCATAAGTATGAAAAACGATAAAACAAATATAACTTTTGTAAATTTCATTAGCTATCCTTTAATATTGATATGTAAAATAGTAGAGTAAAATAGTGATACAATTGTGTGTATTGATAAATCCTTATGAATGTCTAGAAGTGTCTTCATAGTTTTTATCTTCTAAAAATGAGAATATAAGGACTTTTGCTATCCATAAGAGTATCAATCCAGCAATAATTTCATATCCTATAGCCCAAATTAAAGGATATGAGTGGTGATGAGCCATATTAATAAGTCGTGTAACATTAGCTTTAAATACATATAAGAAAATAAATAATAATCCTGCTATATATGGTACAAGGGCAAAGGTGAGAAGAATACCAAAGTCATCTTGAGGTAAGATAGCTATATCACTTAAACTTCTTTTTTTGAGTAAGAACTCTTTTGGTGCGGATCTTCTCTGTTTTTTTTGTAACTCTAGCTCTTCAGCTCTCTCTTTAAGTACTACAGCAGCTTCGAGTATATAGGGATCATTCTTTAAATCTTTTCTAGACATTTTTTGTTTATGCATAAGTTTACTCCTTATTTATAGTTAATCTCGAAATATGCAATAGAAATCACAAAAACAGCATAATTCAGGTTAATCATATATTATAATAACAAAAAAAAATCAAAATAGATTTAGTTTTACCAAAAATATAAATAACTAGTGATTAATATCAAATATCTGCTAAATTTTGCAAAACTTACAATCATAATAAATTGAAAAAAATTATACTTTAAAGCACCAGCTACTAAAGTCAATGGGTCACCAATAACAGGCACCCAAGAGAGTAAAAGTGTATAAAGACCGTATTTATCAAATATCTTTTTATTTTTTGCTAATCTAAGTGATGAAATCTTATTTTTTTCTACGAGATAATCTACACCTTTTTCTCCGATCAAATAGTTAACAATAGAACCTAATACATTACCAACTCCTGCAGCAACAAAAAGTATCCAAGGGTCATACCCTTCAGAGAGGTAATAGAGTAAAGTAGCTTCACTAGAGAATGGAAGTATCGTCGCAGCAGCAAGTGCTGAGAGAAAGGTGAGAATATAAATCATTCAGTAGAGACTATTTTTTATTCTCTTCCTCTTTTTTCTTTTTCTCTTTCTCTTTTTTTGCTTTAGCTTTCGCATTTTCAGCCGCAAAAAGATCCAAAAGCTTCTCTTCATTTGCATCAATTTGACTTAGTTGTGCATTTTCATTGGCTATACCAAAGGAGTTAAACATCATTACTATACTTGAAACTAAAACTATTTTGAGTTTACTATTAAAATTCATATTTACTATTTTCTCTCGATTCTTTACAATTTTTTTGATAAACGAATAATACCAAAAATAATATCACAAGTTATCATATTTATTACATTAAGGAGTTGATTTAAATCAATTTTGTTTCTATTAGCTCTATCTTGCTATAATTCGTGTATGAAATACGCAAGCATAGATGTTGGATTAAAAAGAATTGGTATTGCACTCTGTTTAGATACAAAAACTGTTATACCACAGATAGCTATCATAAGAAAAAACAGAAATCAAGCAGCAAATGAACTCAATAGTTTTTTGAAGCAGTGGGAGATTAAAAAGCTCGTTGTTGGAGTACCAAAAGATGGTTCAAGTTCAGAAGAGATGCAGAGACGCATAGAACACTTTGTCTCACTACTAAAGCTAACTATACCTATTGTCTATCAAGATGAACAGGGGAGTAGTTTGGAAGCAAAAGAGCTAATGATGGGAGAGATAAAACAAAAAAGAGATGGTAGAGTCGACTCCATAGCCGCAAAAATCATACTAGAGAGATATTTAAGCAAAGAGATTTAATCCTCAACTTATTTACTTCTCTTCTACGATAATGGCATCTTCTACATTTTTATCCTCTTTATTAGCTAAAAGATTATCATTTTGAAACTCTTCTTTACTATCAGCATTGAATACCTCTATGAGGCGTGCTTCATGTCCTGAAGAAAGATTACCCGATGATATGGTATCAAGTATCTTTTCTGCTATCTTAACACGAGCTTCATTCTCTTTACTTCTAAAATACTTATCAAGATTATCATTATATGCACGAAGTTTATCTTCTCGTCGTTTTTTGAAATAGTAAAAGATGAAAAATGCAATAATAAGCAACAAGAATGCTCCTAATCCTATAAGGTACTGTTGCAGTCTTAACTCATTTTTAGCTTGTGCTAGCTGAGCCTCTTGCAATAACTTGGCTTGGGCTTGCATTTTTTCTATATTTATCTGCTCTTTTTCCAAGTCATTTTTGAGCCGCAGGGCTTCTAACTCTTTGACTTGATTGATCTCTGCAATCGTTTTTTGCATCGCTATCTTGGCAAGATTTTCTTGGTTTTTATAAGCTAAAGAGTGTTCCTCTAGCTCTCGACTACGATTTGACTCTATCTGCATATTTTTGAGTTGTAGCTCTCTATTTTTCTTCTCTAACGCTACTATGGCTTGATTGTTCAATGGATCAAAATCACAAGCAGAGATAAAAAAAAGTGATATAAGGATAAGTATAGTATAAAATAATTTTTGCATAAGCAATTATACACAATATTACTAAAGGAGACCCCTACTGTTTAGCTCTTTTTAACTACCTATTTTTTAGCTATTAGTTTCAAGAACAGTATAGGCATGATAAATATATCTGTCAAAATAGAAAGCAATACCAAGATAGCACTAAATAGACCTATTGCAGTAATAGACGGGATATGAGTAAAGACTAAAAGTAAGAATACAAATGCCAAAATTATATTGCCTAGAAGTAATGGACTCCCAACAAAAGTAAAGAGTTCATAAATCCCTGTACGCCCTGTAGCAGTGAAGCTACCACAAAAACGATGATGATAATAGATAAAATGAATTGTTGCATCATTGGCAATAGCTATGGCAATAATCATTGAGATAAATATCTCTGGAGTGATAGGAAGTGAGAGAAAATATACTAAGGTAAAAAAGAGTACCAAAGGTATCACATTTACTATAAGTGTAATCACTAGATAAGCAGTTTTCTTTGTTAAAAGCATCACAATAATACTCACAACAGCAATCATAAACAGTATGAGAATAATCATAACTTTTATCGTATCAAGTTTTGCACTTTGTAGGAGAGAATCCATATCTTTTACGACTACTGGTATGGTACTTTTTCGTAGTTTATTTAAAATCCTTTTTTTAGATTCTAGATTTTTACTATGAATATCAACAATAAGTTTTCCCTCTTCTATATATTTATCTATACCTCCAGAGAGATCAAACATAAAACTATAATGATCAACATCAATATTTTCTAAAATAAAAGGTGTATTACTTTGTGCTTTATGAAATGCTTTGACTGCATGATAGACCGAGTCTACTTTAACAACATCATCAGATGGCTCTATTGTTTTAAGTAGATTTTCTATCTCTTGAAGTGATGTTGCTGTAAGCTCTGACTGATTGACTAAAACTTTGATAAGCCGTGAACTCTGTGCGGTTTTGACATAATATGAGCTTTGATAGAGATTTGCTATAACATATATTCCAAAGATAGCTATAACTGCAAAAAAGAGTTTTACAACTGTTGGGTTATAGTACCTAATCTTTCTTGTCAAAAATCCAGATATTTTTTCTGATAATAAAGATGGTGAGTTGATAGTGAAAAAGGAGAGCATAGCAGGTAGTAGTGTAAAGTTTAAAATCAATCCAATAAATGAAGCGATAATAACCATAATACTTAAAGATTGTAACATATATGAGTCTGAAAACAGAAGTAATGCAAAACCTATAGAGTTGATAAGAGTTGTGAGTAATATAGGTACAAAAGTTCTATCTATAGTTTTTACCAAGACTTCAGATTTATCATAATACTTATGAGAGATATACCAGTTATAATAGATATAGATATAATCTATCAAAGAAACACAAAAAGAGAGTATCAATATAGAGATATGTGGTGTAGCACCACCCATAATCCAACCGAAAAGTACAGTAGTCCAAACCATAGTTACTGCGACAAAAATAATTGCTGTCAATGGAGCAGAGAAATTTTTGAAAGCGAGAAGGAGTATAACAAATAGTGTTATGCCTAGACCTAGGAGGAGTTTTATCTCCTCTATTTCATTTTTCTTTTTTTTAGGATTTGTAATATGATAAGGCAAGTTTGTAGGAATCTTCTCTATATGATTTTTCTCTTTACTCAAAAGATAAAAACATATTCGCTCTTTTTCACTATTATTAAACTGTTTAAATTTTTGAATATTTTTTTTGAAAAACGAGTATCTATCTTGCTCTTGGCTGTCTGAGAGGGTAACCATTTGAGTAAATGATGAATCTTCATCTACAAACTTCACAGGAAATGCGTAGGTAAAGAGGGAGTTGATTTTGAAAATCTCCTCTTTATTGTTTAAATAGCTATATATGTTCTCTAGCTCTTCGAACTCATCTCTAGTAAGATCTTCGAGTGAAACAGGAAAAATTACTTTTTTTACAAATACTTCATTTTGTTGCATATTCTGAAGTTTGACATACTCTTTAGAGCCTTTTATCCAATGAGTATCGTGATCACCTATATAGTAAGAACGAAGGGAAAAAGCTAAAATAAATGTTAAAAATAGAGATGAAATCAAAAGTATAATTCGTCTACGCTGTACCCATTGTGTAAAGTCTGCCATCATCTATTTTGCCTTTCCATTGGTGATAATAAAAGGTCTTTTATAAACCCCTATCTTCTCTGCTCTCACTGCAATTTTAGCTATTTTTTCATCAATATCCAAATCACCAATCTCTTCTATATCAATTTTTTGCTTCTCTACCATTACCTGTTTTATCATAAATATCTGATTTTCTGCATCATAAATATTCTCTATCATTAATCTGGATTTTTTGCGTTTTAATTCATAAAAGTAGAGATGAATTGTATATTTCTCTTCCATTCTTTTTTGGTTTTTAAAAAGATGTTTAATATACATTTGAGACATTGAGCAGTAGGGATCAATAAATGAGTGTATCTCTTTAGATCCTTTGCCTATAGTAATAGCTTCAGTTTTTATCTCTGTTAAAAGTGCTATTGTCTCCTCAGGAGTAGTTAACTGTCTCTTATCTTGGGCATATACAAATAAAAAACAAAAAAGTATTGTAAAAATTACTCTATGCATCACAAAAGAACCTAAATAATATTTTTTTATATTATAGTATAACTACGATTAAAAGTAATCATTTGTAATTAAATAACATATATTTAAACGATAGTTATTGATATTGGTCAATTTTAAGATTATTCATTGTAAGATGTATCTGAAAAAGATTAAGGAATACTATGAAATATTTAATTTTAGGATTTTTACTAATAAGCTCTCTTCAAGCTGACATAAACAAGAAATGGTCATCTAATAAAAACTGTGAGGCTTGTCACCAAAACATCTCTAAACATTGGGAGACATCAAGACACTCCAACTCTCACTTTAGTAAAAATGATTTGTTTAAAAAAACTCTTGAATATATGGTACTCAAAAACCCAAAACTTATTTTGGATGAAGTAAAAGTAAAATGCGCCAAGTGTCACAATCCAAGGATCACAAAACCTGATATGTCTGATAGCGAGAAAATGCTTCTAGCACTAGATGTAGATAGTACAAAAAAAGAGTTCAGTGCAGTACTTAATGCTGAGCATATGAAAAATGGTATTAACTGTATAGTATGTCACAATATTGATGAAATACACTTGGACAAATCTATAGGTTCTCAAGGTCTAAAAGGTGTCAAGTTTGGTGTACAAGGTACTATGTTTGGTCCTTTTGATGATGCTAAATCTCCCTATCATAAAACTGAATATAGAGAACACTTCTCTGAGAACTCTCCAACACTCTGTTTTAGCTGTCACTATAGTCACAAAAATGATGCAGGGTTAGAGGTCTATGCTACTGGTAAAGAGTATGATAGTGTAGCAAGTACACAAGGGTGTAAATCCTGTCATATGAGTCAAAAGAGAGAGGGTGTAGCATCTAACTACTCTAAAGCGGGAGAGAAACCAAAAGTACGAATGGTTAGAGATCATCGTTTTGCTAGTGTAGACAACAGTAATATCCTTAATGATAATGTAGAGATTAAAAGTTATAAAGAACTAGACTCATTTATTGTAGAACTACAAAATAACTCTCCTCATAGTATACCTACAGGATATGGACTAAGAGAGCTTATTATAACAGTAGAGTTTTCCAATGCTTCCAAAAAAATGATTGATAGACAGTATAAAGTATTAAGTGCTGTTTGGAAAGATAAAAGAGGTGATATTACAGTACCATTTGCCGCAAAAACTCTGAGTTCAGATAATAGACTAGCAGCTAATAGTAGTAAAAAATACCATTTTAATATTCCAGATGGTGCTAAAACTGCAAAATATACACTCTCTTATAGATTTATTAGTAAGAGAATGGCAGAAAAAATTGGTATAACAGATCCTTTCTTCCTCAAGGAATATAAGGTCAAGGAGAATACATTAAGCTTCTAAAATGAACTTATATTAAACTAAATTATAGATAGCAATAGATTATTATCACATTTTACTTATAGTTTAAGAGGATTAATAGTAATATTACCCTTAAATCAAAAAAGGAAGCATAATGAAATGGATAGTATTGACTCTATTATTAGTAAGTTCGCTCTGGGCAGAGATAGATAAAAAATGGTCTTCAAATAAAAATTGTGAAGGGTGTCATATAGCCATCTCAACCAAATGGGAGACTTCCCGACACTCAAACTCCCATTTTTCAAAAAATGATCTCTATAAAAAATCATTAGAGTATATAGTAGAAAACTCGCATAAGCTTATCTTGGATGAAGTAAAAATCAGTTGTGCAAAGTGTCACAATCCTAGAATTACAAAAAAGTATGTCAAGTCTGAAGATAAGATATTGTTTGCACTCGGTATAACAGAACAACAAAAGAAATACACAGAAGCACTCAATGCAGAACATATGAAAAATGGTATCAACTGTATTGTTTGTCATAATGTAGATGAGATTCATCTTGATAAGACAAAAGGTTCAGATGGTTTAAACTCTATTAAGTTTGGACCACAAGGAACTATGTTTGGTCCTCTAGATGATGCTAAATCTCCATATCATAAAACTGAACTTCGACCTCACTTTACTGATGATAATCCAAAACTCTGTTTTGCCTGTCACTATAGTACTAAAAATAGTCATGGTGTAGAGGTCTATGCTACTGGTAAAGAGTACGATATGAAAAAGGACAAAGAGGCTCAAGAGGGCTGTAAAACTTGTCATATGAGTGCAAAAAAGATGGGTGTTGCCTCAAACTTCCCAATAGATGGTAAACAACCAAGAAAAAGAATGGTACGAGATCATCGTTTCGCCAGTGTAGATAATAGTAATATTTTTAATGAAAATGTAGATGTTACTAGTAAAAAAGAGGGAGAGAACTTTGCTATTTCCCTTTACAACAAGGCACCTCATAGTATCCCTACAGGGTATGGTCTACGAGAGATTATTGTAAAAGTTCAGTTTTTTGATAATGATAATAAGAGTCTTACGGAAGAGAGTAGAGTTTTGGGTGCATCTTGGAAAGATAAATGGGGTAAAGTAACTATCCCACATCTAGCAAAATCTATCATATCTGATACAAGACTTGAAGGAAAAAGTGAGAGAACATACAAATTTGAAATACCTAAAAATGCCACACAAATTGTTTATAAAATCTCTTATAAGCTTATAAATTCTGAGATGGCAAAAAAACTAAAGGTTACTGATCCATTCTTCCTCAAAGAGTATGTTTTATCAGAAACAAAAAATCGTCTCTAGTCAAATATAAAGTGTATCTCTACTCTGAGATACACTCTGTACTCCCTTGTATCTGCTCTCCACTACTACAACTAGGTAGATAGTGTTCAAATGCATCTATAGCTATCACACTATCACAACTATTATCACTCCCCTGCACTACCCTTTCTCCGATGCCACAAGAGTCACTAGGAAAAATACCTGAAAAAGCTTTCTCACTAGCTGGGTAGCAAATCAATGTCCCTTGTATGAGACGGCTACCTGCACTACACTCTTCACCTGGATTAATCTGGGTGTAGATTGCTGCAGAGATATTGAGTCTTCCACCTGTTAGTACTTTACCTGTTAAAGTACTTTTAATATCTACACTATCCAATATACGACTCTTTTTTTTACTAGCCGAATCGTTTGGATAGATAGATGCCAATAGTCCTACTGCCCCACTCACATAGGGTGCCGCCATAGATGTAGCACTCCAATTCATATATTGGTCATTGAGCCTAGAACCTACACCTATTCCAATATCATCTATACTTACACCCTTAGCTGTTATAGAGCTATCAGTATCAAGAGTAAACGCATAGTAGAAGTATTGTGTCTGATATGCTATTGGTATCTGCACAGAGTATGCTTGCATAGCTCTACTTTGACCTGTCCAAGATTTCACCTCTGTCCAGTTTTGTCCTGCATCTGCGGAGAAGTAGAGACGAAGATAGTCAAAATTGTTCTCTAAATCCATAGTAGCCCAAAAACCAAAAGCTAAATTATCATCTGTCATTGAGCGTAAATCTATGGTATGTTTAGGTTGTATAGATTTGAACTGATTATTACTATAGTCGCTTCCATCATCTGGACCATCACTGAGTGCATGGGTAGCACTATGATACCCAGAGCTAATGGTATACCACTCATTATCTCCTTGGCTACTGCTACTATGAGATGTATGCCACTCTGGTGTGTTCTCTTCCAGATTGACAAAGTAAGGATTCCAATCTTGTGGTTCATAACTATCTACAAAATCATACTTAAAGGTACTCCATATTCCTCCACCTGGAGCTGCAATATCTACAGTAGTTGCCCCATAGTTTGAAATCGATATAAGCCTATCATTATGATCTGATGCTGCAATAGCTATAATATTGCTTGCAGAGTATGAAGCGGGGTAGATTGTTTCGTTTGGATTATCATTATCAGTTCCGTTATTTCCCGCAGATGCACAAAAGAGTATACCTATATCGGCAAGACTTGCTATCTCTGCATTCATAGGATTTGCCTGATCCCCTGATCTCCCTGCATAAGAAGCATTTACTACTACAATATTTACACCTCTAGCTTTCATCATTTTGACATAGTCAATAGCTTCTATGATATCACTATGATATGCCTGTCTACTTGGGCGAAAGACTTTGAGCATCATGATACTTACATTCCAATTGACCCCAGTGATTCCAAAGCCATCATCACCTTTGGCTCCTAATATACCTGAGACATGTGTTCCATGACCATAGAGATCCATTATATTACTACCATTATTTCCATCCTGGTCTGCTGCAAAGTCATAACCATGGTAGTCATCTATAAAGCCATTATTATCATTATCTATACCATCATTTGGTATCTCTCCACTATTGACCCAAAGGTTATCACGCAGATCACTATGTGTATAGTCTATGCCTGTATCAAAAACTGCTATGACAATGTCAGATGAGCCTGTCGAAATATCCCACGCCTCTACAGCATCTATATCTGCATCATAAGTCCCACCTGTCTGAGTTGTATTATGTAGTCCCCATTGATCGTCAAATCGTGGATCATTTGGAAGCATACTGGCATAGCGGATATAGTTAGGAGATATAGACTCTATGAGTGGATTATCTCTCAGTGATGTTATTATCTCTTCAGTTTTTAGTTTAGACTTGAGTTTAGTTATAACTTTTGTTTTTTTGGAGCTATGAAGCTTTTGTTGACTCATATTATAAGTTGAGAGAAGATGAGCTATTTGTGCTTTTTCTACTCCTGATTTATAACGGACTATCACTTCTCCATCAGCATACTTTGGTCGAAGTTGAGTAGTACTCTTATCTTGTTTCTCTACTTTTATTGAATAAGGCTTTTTGATTACATCAGAGATCACACTCTTACCTATCTGATAGCTCCCCTTTTCTGCTTTTAGACTTAAAAAAGAGATAAATAGTAATATAAAAATTGTTAGATAGATTCGCATTGCCAACCTCCTTTGAGGTATTATAGCATATAATAGAGTCCTTGCCGAACTCGGAAGTGTTGCTTTAGCTCCACCCTTTTGATGAGGCTAAAGCCATCATTTCCGATGAGTTTTACAAGGAGTTTAAAACTCTCTCCTATAGACTATATCTGTACCACTACTTATACCGTCACTCATAATGCTTGCCTTGATATTTTTGTTTACATTATATTGTAATCTGGCACTAGAGACTTCATCATTTACATAGATGATGGTAACTTTGTCAGATATCTTCTTCCCTATCTCCATACTACCATCTGTTCCTAGTGAGAGGTGATCTATCTTGACACCTACACTCGATAGTGCTGCTTTTGCCATCGCACCACCCATCATCTTCATCATCTCATCACCGCTGCTGGAGTCTCCTGCATCTTCGTTATCAAAGAGTATAACAGAGAGTATCTGCTCTCTAGTTAGTCGTGGTACAGAGGAGAATATCAGGTGTGGTGTCTGTGGGTCCCCTGTGACTTGTATAGTTATCTCATAGTTTACAGAGTTGTAGACAGCAGAGATATCAAGTATAGGTTTACTAGGATCACCTGCCAATGCTATCAAACTCTTTTTAAGAACAAATTTTTTCTCTTGGAATATATAGTAAGAACCATCCATTATCTCTGCTGTACCGTATATCTTGAGTGTGTCACCATAGACTTGTTGTGCTACTACATCTGCCTTGACCTTGACATCTGCTATATCTGTTTTGTATATAAGAGGGTTTTTTGTATCTACAACAATAGAGAGCATAAGGTTATCACTAAAAGAGTTTGGCTCTCTCTTTTTAATATTTTGAACTATAAGTATATCACTATCAGAGGCAAAGCTCTTTTTATCCATATCATATCGGACATTTCCACCCATTATAGTGACCTTGCCATCAATAGTTGTTTTGAGACCCTCCATTTTGGTTTTTATATCTATTTTACTCTTCATATCTATCATCTCATGGGAGATTGGAAAACTCTCAGCATAGGCTACTATATCACCTTTTTTTTCTTTGCTATTGTAGATACCTGTTACTTTGAGTTCATCATTGAGCCAGAAAGGAGATATCTTGATTATATCATCTTTGATACTTATACGAGATGGCTTGGTAGCAAATATTTTCTGTTTTTGAAAAGTAGTATGGTAACTATCAAGTGTGAGGTTAGAGTCTGCAAAACCAAGTGAAATCATTGTATCATTTAAGATATGCTCAGTTTTTCTATCAGCTTTAAATCTTAACTCTTTAGATCTAAGTTTGAGAGAGATATCTTTCATCTTTGATAATTCTAAAGAGAGTTTTGCATCACCATCAAGTTTTGGAACTTCAAAGGCGTAGATAGTACTAATCTTCTTCATAAGATTTTGGAGTGAGGTAATATTGTTCTCTAGTGATATTTTCTCCTCCACATTTCCTTTAAATAGGAAATTAGCTCCACCTACAGTTAACTTACCATCTAAATTCTTAGTTTTAGGATTGAAGTTTACATTGGAGATAAGACCTTGTGAGAGTATATCTACATCCAGACTCTTATCATTCATAATAACATTAGCACCCAATGGACTGAGAGCATTTAAGTTGAGTGCAGGATCAAAAGTTCTCAAAAGTGATTTATCTGGGAAAGTAGTTTTTGTCTCTACTTTGATACCGTTATCATAAAATAGATCAGCATCTATATGGGCTAGATTTCCATCTATTTTAGCTGTAGCATGCAGTGGTGTAATCTTTTGCAAATCTAATGGTAGATCAATCTCAATACCAACTTCTGATTTTTTTAGCTTTTCAGGAAGTGGCGTTAGCTCTTGTACTATGATTGGTTTTTTTGTTGAGAGATGGAAGTTTGCTTTTTTGAAATCAGGTGAGAGAAACTTACCTTGGAGAGATTTTGAGTCTATTGTTGCCTCAACAGAGCTTATATTGCCATCATAGTTGATCGTTAAATCTTTTATAGGTTTTGTTAAGTTGGCTTCTATCCCTTCTAGTTTTCCTGGTACAAGTGAACCACTATAGTGTAACTGCTTATCAACAAAAGTCAAGAGGTTTTGGAAGATAATATTTTTTGCATAAGGTGTAGAGATATTGGCTTCATTGGTCATAGATAATTTTTTCTCTTCTATGAGGTAGTTGGCTCTGTTGATAAATATAAGTTTATCTACATTGAACTCACCATCTTTTGCTTTCAAAAGTTTCTCACCTTTCAGGAGGAGTTCCACATCTGCTCGCTTCTCTGTCGCATCTAGTTTGAGAAGTATAGGCTCTACAGCTTTCTCTTTGAGAGGGAGTTCATAGGTATCATAGAGTTGTCTGAGCGGGACTATCTGACCTAGGCTTGATAATATATTATCTTTAATTGTTGCATCGTAGTTAAGGGTTGCAAAATTACTATCTGCTTTGATATTTATTTTTGCACTCTTAGCTATTTGATTGATAATATCCACAGTAACTTTTGTAATATTTACTTCAGCACTCTTGATATCTACAAGTTCATAGTGAGCTTCTTTGATAGATGTATGGAGCTGTCGGACTATTAATCGTTTTGGTAAAAGAGGATTGACTATCTTTGTACTCTCTGTATCCGTTGTGACATTCTCATCACTACTTGGAAGAACTCTACTCTCTTTTTCTGTACTATTTTGCTCTGTATTATTATGCTCTTTTGGGGCAAAGGTCTGGGTGAGAGCGATGGTATCTATCTGCGTGACAAAGATCTTCTCTACTATCAGCTCTTCATCTATCAAAGAGAGTTCTAATGCTATATCACTAACATTACTATCAACACCCAAAGTGAGATTGGCTATAGATATGGCATTAGGTTTTTTGTTGAGGATGTCTCCTATGTTTACAGATATATCTTTTGTATCAAGAGCTACTTTGTCTATAGAGATATTTTCATATAGAGTCTCTTTGAGCGATGTATGTAGGTTTTTGACCAGTAGTTTTTTAGGTATGAGAGGATTTGTTGTATTATCTTCTTTACTTGTGCTGTTGCTATCACTAGGTATGCTACTATTCTCATCAGTGCTATTTTGCTCTTTAGAGCCAAAAAGTTGATAGAGAGTGAGAGCATCTATCTGCGTAAGAGAAAGCTTCTCTATAATGATCTCTTCATTTACAAGAGAGAGGTGGAGAGCTAGATCACTTACATTGCTATCTACCTTTAGTGAGAGATTATCTACAGCTATAGCATTAGGTTTTTTGTTTAAAACATTTTCTAAATCTACGGATATATCTTTTGTATTGAGTGCTATCTTCTCTAGAGCTATACCCTCATATGCCCTAGGGTTAACTTCTATAGCAACTGTATCGAGCAGAATCTTAACAGGGATAAGAGGATTATCAAATAGATTATTCTCTTGAGTCACAGGCTCTTTTATAGGTTCTTGAGTAATATTAGCATCTTTATTTGCATTGCTATCACTAGACGCTGTAGTTTTAGCTATATTCTCCAAAGCCACACTGTCGATATCTAGTAGTGAAATTGATGTGAGTTTAACCTCTCTATCATCTAGCCCACCAGCAATCTCAAGATTTGTCACATTACTATCTATATGGAGTAGAAATTTCTCTATCTCTAATTCACTTCGATAGACTATATCTTCTGCATCTAGAGAGATATTTTCTAAGCTTATGTTGTTTTGTACAAAATTATTGAGAGATATATGTAGTTTGTTTAGACCTATAGATACAGGCATCACAAAAGGTTTACTCTCTTTGATATTCTCTTTTGGTTTTTTTATATCTTGAGAGGTGAATGATGCAGCTGTCTGTTTGATAGCATCTATATCTAGTTTCTCTGCTTCTATATGAGTGATAGTCACTCTATCATAGAGGAGAGAGGCAGGGTTCCAGCCAAATCTAAATGATTCTAAGAGCTGATTATCTTTGTGACGCAACTTTTTTATCTCGACCCCAGTGAGAAGTGTCCCAGATATCTGATCATAGGTAAACCCATACTCTGGTGCATATTTTTGAGCTGCCCACTCTATAGTTTGACTAGAGCTACTTACAAAGATAATAATAGCCACAAGAATTATCAAAAGTGTTACAAAGAGGTAAATTATCCAGTTGATGAGTCTTCTCAAAATGATTGTCCTATTTGAAATGAGATACCATACTGTGATGGATCGTGAATATTCATACCTACATCAAGTTTGATAGGACCAATAGGAGTCAAGTATCGAACCCCAAATCCAGCTGATGTCAAGATATCACCTGTAAAATCATAACTATTGAGAGTCAACATAGTATTGTCTGTGAAGATAGCTCCATAGAGATCACCAACTATAGGATAGTCCGCCTCTACAGAGAGGTTTGCCATAGTAGAAGCACCATCAAGACCATATCGCTCTGGTGAGAGTATCACCCCTACACGGTTGTATCCATAAGCACGGTTACTATAGACACCTCCAGCAAAAAATCGTTTTGATTCAGGTACAGAGTTGGCTAACTCATCCAATATACCTACTTTTCCTACAGTGGCCAAGGTCAAATCACCAAAAGTATGTATGAATCTCCCCTCAAGCGTATATTTGAGATAGCTACTCGAATCACTATCATAGTCTATGCCATACTCAACCATACCAGCGAAGTAGTAGCCATATTTTGGATTTATCTTAGAGTCTCTACGGTCATAAGAAAAACGCATAAATGGATATATCAAGAAAAATGTTCCATCACTGATAGCTTGTGTTAGTTTCTCTTCATCTATATTATCCAAAAGAGTAATATCTATATTTTCCAGAGAGATACCAGCTTGTAGGCTTAATTTTTCATTTGTATATGCAAGGTAAGTTTGGAGATAACTCTTCTCTTCCATAAAACCTTCATATTCTAAGTTTGAATACCCTATCTTGCCTACTAAGTCTATGGAGTAGTCCCAAATGTTAAAATATGCTGGCATATAGTGTGTAAGTTCTATGAGCTGTTCTATCTTAGAGTAGCTTGCTTTGATTTTGAGTTTTTGAGCATCACCGAAAAAGTTTTTTCGTATATATTCACTTCTGATACCTGCTCCCACATTGGTGTCGTAGCCCAAACCACCCATAAAGTAGTTCTTTTTTGTTATCTCTTTGACCACTATATCTACAGGAACAACATTATAAAACTTACGATCATACTTGACAGCTACTATATCAAAAGCATCCAGTGCATAGAGAGCATCATAACTCTCTTGTATCCTCTCTGTACTAAAGGTCTTGCCTTCTCTAGCTCTTACTCGTGAGACGACTACAGCATCATCTATTCTCTCTAACCCTTTGATCGTCACTTTACCAAAAGTACAGATACCATCTTTTCTAAGTTTATATTGGAGTTTGACCTCTCGTTTATCTAAGTCTACATAAGCTTTATTATCTAAGTCATAACTACAATATCCCTCTTTGAGAAGAGCTTGTGCAATACTATTTTTGATATTAATAAATTTTTTGGCTTTAAATACCTCTCCCACAGAAAAGGTTATTAGTTCTGTGAGATTGTAGTCACTACTGATATTGATATCTGTTACTAGGACAGGTTTATCTTCATCTACAGTGACAGTGACTAATTTATCTGTAGTAGAGATAGTGAAGTTGGCATCATAATAACCCTCAGAGTCATAAAAACTCCGTAGAGAATCCCCAAGAGTTGGTATAAGTTTATCTTTGATACGAGGATTATCATCTTTCCAGAACTCTATAGCACTTTTGTTGTCCACACCTATAGCAGACTCTAGCTCACCAAGGGGAATATCTTTGTAGCCTTTGAATGTTATAGCACGAGAAGTGATAGTTGTGGTTTCATCTTTCTTAGCTGTAGTATTTGTTTCATTGGCTAAAAGTGTAGAGGAGAGTAAAATAATAGATAACAATAGTTTAAAAAAATAGTGGTACATATATAAGCCTTAGATATATCTAGTGAGATAGCCTCAATTACTAGTATTTATTTTAGCTAAATGTTTATCAGATTTTACTGTATTTACTAGGAGTTGAGTGAATCTAAACTAATAACCCTATCACTAGCCCAATGTGCCAAGTCCATATCGTGTGTGATGAGGAGTATCCCTATCTCATCGAGATATTTCATCAGTATCTTCATCACATCTAACTGTATGATATTATCCAATGCACTTGTAGGTTCATCACAGAGTAATAGATCTGGTTTCATCAGTAATGCACGCAAAATACTGCATCGTTGAAGTTGCCCACCTGAGAGTTCATGTGGGAGTTTGTCAAGGAGTTGTATAGTGATACCCATATCATCTACGAGCTTCTGCATCCCTGTGAGTGATGCTACATCTGATATCTGCTCTATTATAGAGTAACTAGGGTGAAATGAGCTATAGGGATCTTGAAATACCCATGCTATTTTACCTTTTGTGATACTCCCTTTTTGAGCTTTGAGATTGGATGAGATGAGTTCAAAAAGTGTAGATTTCCCACTTCCACTCTTGCCCACTATAGATACGACTTCTCCTCGCTCTATATCTAAAGAGAAATCTTTATAAAGCAGTTGATTTTTTTTATATCCAAAAGAGAGTTTATCTATGGTAAGTACAGCTTTCATATTAGCCTCTGACATTCCCTAGAGAGTATCGTGTATAGACATCCATAGCCTCTTCACTATTGCCTTGGAGTAGAACCTCTTTTATCATTTTTGCCGCTTCTTGAATAGAACCATGTTCATACCCTTTGGCATATATCTCTGCTAGTGTTATTTTGGCTGCATCATCATTCATCTCTACAGCTTTTTTCAAATACCCCACTGCTTTGTCAAAATCCTCAGCTACCCCCATAGCATTGGCATAAGCAAACCCTGCACTTACAAGAGCAGGGAGTATACCAGCATCTGCGGCGATACTGTAGTAGTGAGTAGATTTGCTATAGTCTCTCTCTACACCTTGACCGTTATAGTACATGACGGCGAGTGCGTAGTCACATCGTGGGTCACTTTGTGCAGAGCCTGTTTGGAGCTGTTCGAGTGCTTCACTGTGTTTGCCTCGTTCATAGTAGTTCATCCCAGCGTTATAATAATCCACAGCCATTAAACTCTCACCTGACCATGACCAAATATCTTGAACTTATAGGTAGTGAGTTCGTTGATACCCATTGGGCCTCTTGCATGGAGTTTGTTGGTAGAGATACCCACCTCTGCCCCAAAGCCAAATGCTCCACCATCGGTAAATCTAGTACTAGCATTGACATAGACACAGGCTGCATCTACACGGTCGAGAAATCGCTCTGCGGCAGTGTAGTTCTCTGTCAATATCGCTTCAGAGTGTCCAGACCCATAAGTGACGATATGAGCTATCGCTTCATCTACACCATCTACAACTTTGATACTCAATATATTTGCCAAATACTCTGTATCATAATCCTCTATCGTAGCGAGTTCTACTTCGATGATCTCTTGTACTTCAGGATCACCAAACATCTGCGTCTCCTCTTGGTTGAAGGCTGCGTAGAGTTTTGGTAGGGCTGTTTGAGCTATAGCTCTATCGACGAGGAGGGTCTCCATAGCATTGCAGACTCCTGGTCGTTGGCATTTTGCATTGACTGCTATAGCTACGGCTTGCTCTATGTTGGCATCTGCGTGTATATAAGTATGACAGAGTCCTTTGTCATGTTTGACTACTGGTACGGATGAGTTTTTGGAGATATACTGTATGAGTGCTTCTCCACCTCTAGGTACGATGAGATCTACGAACTTATCCATAGTGATGAGCTGTGCCACACCTTCGCGTGAGCTATCAGGCAGAAGTGATATAATCTCTTTTGGGAGTTCATTTTGCTCCAGTACTTCTTGGAGTACTTTGGCTATGATTTGGTTAGAGTGTTCTGCCTCTTTACCCCCTTTGAGGATGGCGACATTGCCACTTTTGAAACACAATGCTCCTACATCAGAGGTGACATTTGGACGAGACTCATAAATGACTCCTATGACACCTATTGGTACAGATACTTTCTCTATGCGTAGGTTGTCATCAGATACCCACCCTTCGAGTACCCGTCCTACTGGCTCTTTGAGTTGTG
>Ga0193964_1000465_pt1 | contig 19773 bp, 11 predicted proteins | sample FB_7_MG_FD_140323 | JGI IMG/M metagenome (GOLD analysis project Ga0193964, IMG submission 140323) | Microbial mat bacterial communities from the Broadkill River, Lewes, Delaware, United States - FB_7_MG | ecosystem: Environmental > Aquatic > Freshwater > River > Microbial mats | place: USA... | reverse complement strand
CTCAAGCTTCTCGTCAAGATGGTGTGCTTTCTGTATCTTCTTCAAGTAAAGTAGGCAGAGCTAATATCACTATTGAATATAATTGGGAACAAGATATGGATGCAGCTTTTCTTGATATACAAAAAGCTTTATCCAACTACACTCAAAATACGGATATTAGTGAGTTTAATATCACTCGCTTTGATCCTAATGCAGAACCAATAATGCTTATTGCTCTTGAGCACAATAGTATCACCAATATGGATGATCTTAGAAAAACTGCTGAGAGCTACATTCGTAATGAGTTAATTCGTATTGAAGGTATTGCTGATGTACATATTTCAGGTAAAGAAGAATCTGAAATTGTTATAAACACAAATGACTATTTACTTAAAGCTTACGGACTTTCTACAAATGATATTGTTTCAAAAATAAAGACACTAGATAGAAATGTTTCTGGAGGGACTATTACAGAAGGTGGAGTTCAATACACTGTAAAGGGTATGAAGATTATCAACAATTTAGTTGATATTGAAAATATTATTATAGGATTTAGAACAGAAAAAGGTGATGAGTCAACTCTTAAAGACAAAACTCCTATCTATCTAAAAGATATAGCTACGGTAAAGCTTGCTAATAAGGATCCTGAGAACATTGTAATGTATAATGGGAAAAGAGCTCTTGGTCTTAATATCTATAAAGAAACTAAATACAATACAGTTTCTGCCATTGAAAAACTTAATGAGACACTTAAGAGTATTGAAAAAGCATTACCAGGATATAAATTCCATGTGATAAAAAATCAAGGTAAGTTTATTTCTGATGCTATTGGAGAGGTTCAAGATTCTGCTCTTACTGGTATTATTCTCGCAATGATTATTCTTTTCGTTTTTCTACGAAGAATAAATACAACTCTTATAGTCAGTCTATCTATCCCTATATCAATCATAGCTACATTCAACCTGATGTATTTTAATGGATTGTCATTAAATATCATGACTCTTGGAGGACTCGCTCTCGGAGCAGGTATGCTTGTTGATAATGCTATTGTTGTTATGGAAAGTATCTTTAGGAACCTTGAAAAAGGATTGTCTCCTAAAGAAGCTGCAATAAAAGGTACTGCTGAAGTGGGAGGTGCAATTACTGCATCCACCATAACAACAATTGTAGTGTTCCTTCCTATAGTCTATCTTCATGGAGCATCAGGTGAATTATTTAAAGATCAGGCATGGACAGTAGCCTTCTCATTATTATCATCACTTTTTGTTGCCATTCTTGTCATTCCAATGTTATCATCACGATTTATTAAGAATAACGTAAAGAAAAAGAAGGATGATATAAATAGTAAGTTTATATGGTATTCAGATTTACTTGATAAGATTATAGCAAAAAGGATTCCTGTTATTATAGGGACATTTTTAATTGTTGGTGCAACTGCCCTGCTAATACCTCTAATTGGTAGCGACTTTATGCCAAAAACTGAAAGCAAGAAGTTCTCAATAAATTTAAGTCTCCCCGAAGGAAGCGATTTAATGAAAACAACAAATACTGTAGCATCTGTTGAATCAATTATTAAAGATATTACAGGAGATAATCTTGACTTTATTTATTCTCATATTGGTCCAGCACTTGTTTCTTCGAGCAGCAAAGGGAGTCAGGAAGATAAGAATACAGCTAATATAGAAATTAAACTAAAAGAAAATAGCAATGTCTCTGTAAGTCAACTTATGTCATACCTTGATAAGAATATAGTTGGTAACTCTGACGTGAATCTTGAATTTATAAATGACCAATCAGCACTAAGTACAGTACTGGGTAATGACGAAGCTCCGATTGTTGTTGAAGTATATGCTCAAGATGTAAAAGAACTTGAAAACGTAAGCAATAAAATCAGTAAGAAACTAAGTAATAATAATAGTCTATTTGAGATTTCATCTTCTTTCGAGAAAGGCGCCCCTGAGATTGATATAAAAGTTGATAGATTAAAAGCTGGGGTTCTTGGGCTTGATATAAATAGTATCACCACACAAATAAAAGATATACTTTCAGGTAAAGATGCAGGGAGTGTTGAAAAAGGTGGGGAATTAAAATCTATAAGAGTTGCTCTTCCAAAGGTTAGTCTTAAACAACTCTCTGAACTTGAAATTGTATCAGGAGATAAAAAATATCGCATTGGTGAAATAGCAACAATTAAAACAAACTATTCTCCAAAAGAGATCCAACGTAAAGGACAAAACAGGATTGGAAAAATCTCTGCAAATCTAAGAAAAGGCGCAGTTCTTGATAAGGCTGTAGCAGAAGTAAGAAAAGATATTGCAACAATAGACCTTCCTTCTGACTGCAGAATTAAGATTGGAGGAGAAGAAGCAAAGAGAGCAGAATCATTTGGTAGCCTAGCTTTTGCACTTATGCTTTCTGTTATATTAGTATATATGGTTATGGCTTCTCAATTTGAATCTTTAGTTCACCCATTCACAATATTATTAAGCATTCCTCTTGCTGTTTCAGGTAGTTTACTGACATTCTTTATTTTAGGTCAGTCTCTGAATATTATGGCATATATTGGAATAATTATGTTAGTGGGTATTGCTGTTAACGACTCAATAATACTTGTTGATGCTATTAACAGACTTAAGAAAAGTGGAATCGAGTTAAAAGAGGCGATTAAGCAAGCTGGTCTTCAGAGAATAAGACCAATTATAATGACTAGTTTGACAACTATTCTTGCTTTACTTCCTTTGACCTTCGGATTTGGTGAAAGCGCAGCCTTACGTTCTCCAATGGCTATAGCTGTTATTGGAGGGTTAATAACTTCTACCCTACTCACTTTAGTGGTAATTCCTTGTCTGTACTATTCAATAGATAGACTTTTTATTAAAAAATAGATAATACATATTTCATGAATTTCATAATTCAAAGAAAAACGCTCATTAGTATGCTATTTATAGGATTAAGTCTTTTAGGCTTCTTCTCTTATAAACAGCTTGCTATGGAGTTATATCCCATGGCAGAACCACCTATTCTGATGGTTAATATCTCGTCACAAACTGAAGTTGATCCAAGTTATCTTGAACAAGCTGGAGTTATTCCAACTGAAGGTGCAATCTCAGCAATGGAGGGTATCGATAAAATTGAAACAAGGATAAATAACAGAAATGCAAATATTACTGTCAGCTATAATAATGATGTTGATATTAAATATGCATACCTTAAACTTGAACAGAAACTTAACTCCATTAAGTCCACTTTACCTGAAGGAATGATGCTACGCCTATTCAAAACAGGCATGGGTAGTATTAACAATCAGTTCATGAGTCTTCAGATTATAGGTTCAGGAGGTGTTAATAGAGTACGAAATGTTACAGATAAGGATATTCTCACAAAATTAGAAAGTATTGATGGTATTGCAAGTGTAGACATATACGGTGGTAGAGAGAAGTCACTAGATATTATTCTTGATCATGAGAAATGTCAGGCATTAAATATAACCCCATCTAAAATTGCATCTATAATTTCATCAAGTCAGAAAGAAAGGACCTTTGCAGGCAGTGTTATTGACAACACTAAACAATACTTTGTAAATATTTATTCAGAATATAACAATATACATGAACTAGAGAATATTGTAGTTAACCAGAAAGGTTCTATTCTTTTAAAAGATATCGCAGATATAAAATTCGGTTTTAAAAAAGAAGATTCATATAGTAGAGTTAATGGGAAAGATGCTATTACAGCAGTAATGACTAAGAGTTCTCAGGTAAATCTTATTGAATTATCTAAAAGAACGAAAGATGTAATTGAGTCTATAAACAATGAACTAAAGAACAAAGATGTTGAGCTAATTATTCAAAGTAACACTGCTGATACTATGGAGACAAACATAGATCAGATTATTAATTTAGCTGTTACTGGAGCTATTCTTGCTGTTATTATATTATGGATGTTCTTAAGAAATATTGGTATAGTTGCTATTATTGCTCTTGCAATTCCTGCTTCAGTATACTCAGCATTTAATTTTTTCTATGCCTATGATATTTCTATAAACTCATTAACTCTTGTAGGACTAGCTCTGGCAATAGGAATGTTACTCGATAACTCTGTCGTTGTTATGGAGAATATTTATCGGTTATCATCAAAAGGACATAAACCAGATAAAGCTGTCACTCAGGGCACTAGTGAGGTTTGCCGATCTATTATTGCAGCAACACTAACTACAATAACTGTATTTCTTCCATTTCTGTTTGCTAGTAATGAGATGATGAAATTAATAGGACGTCATATTGGGGTCTCAATAATATCCACTCTATTAATTTCACTAGTTGTTGCGCTATTACTAATTCCTATGGCAACTCATTATTTCTTAAAGAGAAATAAGAAGAAAGATTTCATTAACCTGAAGGCTATACCTTTTCACAATAGATTAATGCAGATATACATTATGCTACTAAAAATGTGTTTGAGAAATCCTGCAAAGACTATTATTGGAGCAGTTATTGTATTTTTCATTACTATTTTTGGGTGCGTTGCCTTAAATATAGATAGCCTTAAACAAGCCGATGTTAAACAGTTTGATGTTTATGTTGACATGCCATCTGGTTCAACACTTGAAAAAACTGACGTTGTAGTAAAGGAACTAGAGAAGAAACTTGAAAGCATAGAAGAACATGGAGATATAATTTCTAAGGTTTATGAAGAAGAAGCGCAAGTTATAGTAAAAATTAAGGATGATTTTAAAGAGAGTAATCTTAGAAAACTATCAGATATAAGAAATGATATTGAGAAACTAACATTTGGCATAAGCCAAACTGCCGAAATAAGTTTAGAAGCATCAGAATCTAATGAGAAATTCAGAGGAGGCGATGCAATGGGTGCCTCTATGCTTGGAATGTTTGGAATTGGTTCTAGTTCAGAGAAAATCATTATTAAGGGACAAGATTTTGAGCAAATGACTAATCTTGCTCAAGATATTAAGTATTACATCGATGAAATTGATGAAATAAATTACTCAAGACTTAACTATTCAGAAAGTAGTCCAGAGGCTAAAATAGAGTTTGATCAACATCTTATGGGGCTATTTGGCATCACTCCATCTACAGTAGCACAAGAACTTAATACCTTCAACGATCAGACCTCCACTACTTCTAAGTTCAAATATGGTAATGAGGAATATACTATTAATATTAAAGATGAAGAGGCGGATAGACTTGATAAAATAAATCAAGAGAAACAAAAGAATATTGATGATCTTAAAAAGCTGGTTGTACAGGGGACTTCCAGATCTAATCATGAATTAGCATCTTTTTCAAGAATTATTAAAAGTCCGGGGAAAGCGCAAATCAAAAGAGTAAATCAGGAAAAAGAGATTGCTGTTAAATACTATATTGATAGTGAAATACAAGAAGAAAAAACTCTTTTAGAAGGAACAAGAAGTAAAATTGATGATATAGTTGCCAATTTAAACTTACCTGCAGGTATTGCTGTCGAAGTTATACACAAAGAAGATACTTCAAGTGATTATATCTTTATGGTTTTTGCTGCATTCATACTGATTTTTATGATTCTTGCTTCAGTCTTTGAATCTGTCAGTACTCCTTTTGTACTAATGTTTTCAATACCATTAGCTGCTATAGGCTCTTTTCTGGGATTAATCTTTACGGGGAACTCATTATTTAATACTAACACTATTATTGGATTTATTATCCTACTTGGTGTTGTTGTTAATAATGGTATTATTCTTATTGATTATACAAATATTCTTCGCAAAAGAGGAATTGGTCGTAGTAAAGCTATTATCATGGCAGGCATGGCAAGGATAAGACCTATTCTAATTACTGCACTTACAACGATGATTGCGATGTTACCTCTTGCAATGGGAAATCAGGAATATGTTTCTGCTATTGGTGCTCCTTTTGCTATTACTGTTATTGGCGGATTATCTGTTAGTACTTTACTAACGCTAATCTTTATTCCAACTTTATACACAGCAATGGAGGCTTCATTGAAATGGCTGAAAGAATTAAAGTTATATTCAAAAATTATTCAATTACTTATATTTTCTGGTGCAGTTACATTAATTTACTACAGAGTTGACTCTCTGACATACCAATTACTCTATCTATTTATTGCTGTAGTCGGCATTCCTGGTGTCACTTGGTTTATTAATAAAAGTCTTAGAAAAGCGGATACTTCAATTATTGGAGCAGAAGAAGAAATTACTATTAAAATTAGAAATCTAGTCAAGATTTATGATAGAGAATCTAGAATTGAAAGAGAATGGATATCAGGTTTAAAGATTCGTAAACGTCTTGGACTTGCAAATAAGTTTGAGAAACTATCTGATTTATCAGAACTTTTATGGCAATTACCTGTTCTTTGTTTCTTGATTTACTTTACATACTCATATCTAAGCTCAGGAGTATGGATTGCTATTTTCTCTTTCTTTGTATGGAGAATAAGTATATTCTGTCTTGCAAACACTCAAAAGTATCTTGACTTTAATAAACAAAAGACTTTAGCAAAGATTAATAAAATTAGTCATTGGATTATATATTGGTTCCTACCTCTTGTCAGTTCTTTGTTTATAGCTATAGTTAATAAACAGATAGCTCTATGTATTCTAGTCGCTTTTTGTTATTATTTAGGTATTTTAATTATACGTATCTCTAATAAATTACAACATGAGAATATTAAAATTGATGCTATAAATGGACGATTTGGTGGTATTAAACGACTTACATATAGATTTGTTAAGACTGTTCCATTTATAGGGAAGAAACACAATCCATTTAAAGCGAATAAAGGAATATCTCTGGATATACATACAGGAATGTTCGGACTACTTGGACCAAATGGAGCAGGAAAAACAACTCTTATGCGAACTATTTGTGGTGTCTTCGAACAAACCTATGGTAAGATATGGATTAATGGTATTGATACGAGTAAAAGAAGAGAAGAATTACAGGGACTTATTGGATATCTGCCTCAGGAATTTGGAACATATGAGAATCTAACTTCTTGGGAGTTTCTTGATTATCAGGCAATATTAAAGGGTATTAAAAATCCTGAAATACGATTCAATAGAATTAAACAGGTTCTTGAATCCGTACATATGTATGAGAATAAGGATAAAAAGATTGGTGGTTTCTCAGGTGGTATGAAACAAAGAATTGGTATTGCTCAGACACTTCTTCATCTTCCTAGAATACTTGTTGTAGATGAACCTACTGCAGGACTAGATCCAAGAGAAAGAATTCGTTTTAGAAATCTTTTAGTTGAATTATCAAAAAAACGAATTGTTATATTCTCTACTCATATAATTGAAGATATTGCATCATCTTGTAATCAGGTTGCTGTTATTAATAAAGGAGAATTGAAATATTTTGGTAAACCTGAAGAGATGAATACTATCGCTACAAATCATGTATGGCAATTTGAAGTTCCTACTGAGAAATTTGTTGATGCAACTAAAGATTATTTAGTAATTCACCATATGAAGGTAGATGATAAAATTAGAGTTAGATGTCTTAGCCAGGACTCTCCATATGAAGGAGCTATTAATGTAAATCCTCTACTGGAAGATTCGTATTTATGGCTAATAAAACAGAACTAAAATGAAAGATAAACTTATACTTCTTAAAACCATTTTTAAATATAATCAGAAGATAATATTTGCTAACAAGTTTATTTACTTCTTGTTAGCTGCTATTGGATTTTATTTATTAACTGCAACAATCTCATTATTTCAGGAATCTATATTTGAGGCTTCAGATATGTATACCATTACCTTGATTCCAGGGCTACTATTAATCTTCTACCCTGCATGTTTTGGAGTACAGAACGATCAAGATTCAAAAATCATTGAAATTCTATTTGGAATACCGAACTACAAATATAAGGTCTGGTTGGTTCGTCTGGTAATGACATATGCTGTTGCAGCTATCATTTTGTTAGGATTATTAGTACTAGCCAATGTACTACTTATTGAGATAAATCCTATAGGTATGCTCTTTAGTCTCTTATTCCCGCTATTATTACTTGGGAATCTATCATTCTTATTATCTACAATAACGAAGAGTGGTAATGGTACTGCAGTTATTGTAATAATTATTGGATTTATCTATTTTGTAATGCAAGGGTGGCTTAAGGAGAGCCAATGGAATATTTTCCTTAATCCTTATCTCTCATCAACTAGAACTAATCCTATGATCTGGAGTAAAATATTAATTAATAATAAGATCTTTACTTCTGTTATTTCTATTATAACTCTGGTATGGGGATTATATAATATGCAAAAAAGAGAGAAATTTATATAATTACATATTTAGACTTTCTTTATACTTTATACCAAAAGCCTTACATGTCATTTGTGAGGCTTTTAGTTTAAATACAAAGACATTACGTACGGCAGGGTCTCTGTATGTAAAGTCTCCATTAGTATAATGCTGCATAATTGAATTAAGAGCATGTCGTTTCTCTTCCATATCTTCAACTATTACAACATCTCCCTTAGCGATAACACTTGCAGCTCTCATGCGATAACTACAGGCAATGTTTTCTGATTGATATACTAATTCAGCATTTGTGCAAAAGGTTATTGAAACCGGACTATTGGCAGTAATATATTCATAAACATTTCCTTCAGGTGCAGAATGCAGATAGATACACTTATCTTCATATCCAAAATTCATTGGTAACGAGTATGGAATTCCTTCAGAATCAGTCATAGATAAATAACAAATATTCGATTGTGAAATGTATTCCTCTATCTTGCTTATGTCTTTAATCTCTACTGTTTTCATATCTAAAAAATTGTACGGTGTCCTATCGCCTTAGCTAATTGTGCTCTAATTTTCTGATACATCATCTTATCTTCTATAAGTTGACGAATGTTCTCAATTTCTCCTGATGACTCATAGTCCTTTATTTGATTATCAATATCCTTAAGAACTATTCCTATCTTCTTCTGTTTATATTCGTTAATATTCTTAACAACTAACTCTTTAAGTTTCATCTCTTCAGTTTCAATGAAATTCTCATTCTTTGTCCAGACTTTACTTAATTCATACTGTTCAGAAAGGATATCTACGGCAAGCATTCTTAATTCCGAATCCTCATTATCTCTAAAGAATCTCTTCTGATCAAAATTCTCTTGTGTAGAATTTCTGTGATATTCTGTGAAAAACTTCTGGTATAAAGGATTATCAGAGGACAAATTATCAGACATTATCTCTTCAATAATATATTCACCAACGTAAACTTGCTCTTCTCCCTCATTATCAAATAGAACCTCGTTCCCATATAAAATCAGATAACGAATAAGCATTTTTTCTTCTGCGTCACACTGATATTGCCTTTGTAACGCACTATTTGTTGTTACAGGAGTATTTCTCGGCTTATTAACTGGAGCAGCAACAGTTCCAGTGATTTTTATCTTATTTATCTCATCATATAATACTCGTTCGTCAACTTTTAATAAAGAACTACATTCTCTAATATATACTGAACGAATAATTGAGTCAGGGATTATTGATATTGATTTTACAATACTGCTAATTAGACGGGCTTTAAGAATAGGATCTCCTTTAGTATCTTCTATCAGTAATCTTGTTTTAAATACGATGAAATCTGATTCGTTATTCTGAATATATTCTGTAAGCTCCGAAGCCGATCTTGATTTTGCAAAAGAATCAGGATCCTCTCCATCAGGAAGAAGAAGTACTTTTACGTTTAAACCTTGCTCTAATACTAAATCTATTCCTCTGAGTGATGCCTTGATTCCTGCCGAATCACCATCATATATAATTGTTACATTATTAGAAAACCTTTTAATTAATCGTATTTGATCTACAGTCAAAGATGTACCAGACGATGCTACAACATTCTCTATCCCAGATTGGTGAAAAGATAATACATCTGTATATCCTTCTACAAGATAACATCTATCATGTTGAACGATTTCTCTTTTAGCCTGAAATAACCCGTAAAGAACTCTACTTTTATGATATATTAATGACTCAGGTGAGTTTAAATATTTAGCAGTTTTCTTATCTGTTTTAAGTGTTCTTCCTCCAAATGCAATGACTTTACCTGCAATACTATGAATAGGGAATATCACTCTGGCTCTAAATCTATCAAAGAGCCCTTTTTCACTATCAATAGTTAATCCTGTATCAACTAGATATTCTTTCTGATATCCTTTATCTAGCGCATATTTTGTAAATCCATCCCACTGCTCAGAACAATATCCTAAATTAAATTTCTCTATTATATCGTCTCTAAAACCTCTTTCTTTAAAATATGATAATGCAACCGCTTTCCCTTCATCAGATTTTAGTCTCTCCTGAAAATAATCAGATGCTGCATTTGATACGATGAGCATACTCTCTCGCTCATTCTTCTTTCTAGCTTCTGTAGGAGTTAATTCTCTCTCTTGCACTGGTATCGAATACTTGTTTGCCAGATACTTTAAAGCATCGATATATGATAATTGCTCAACCTCCATTACAAAATTAACCGCATTACCTCCCTTTCCGCATCCAAAGCATTTATATATACCTTTAGACGGAGAAACTATAAAAGATGGTGTTTTCTCATTATGAAAAGGACATAAGCCTAAATAATTCACACCTCTTTTCTTAAGTGTAACAAAGTCTGACACAACATCATGTATCTCTGCTGTATCAAATATTCTTTGTATTGTTGATTGATCTATCATACTACAAATATAATAATAAAATGCCTTAATATTAATAAAAGATGAAGAGCCTGTACTGACGCTTCAGAACAGACTCTTCGGATAGATAATTGGAAGATTTAACTCCCTAACGAAAGATATTTTATTGCAAACCTTAAGCTATTTTCTTTTTAAATACCATATAATATAGAGCTGGTACAACAATCATTGTTAAGAATGTTGCAAAACCTAGTCCAAATATTATTGTCCATGCTAGTGGATTCCAGAATGCAGCACTATCTCCTCCCCAGAAAATATGAGGATTAAGCTCTGTTAATAATGTCTGGAAGTTAATATTAAATCCTATTCCCAATGGTAATACTCCTAATATTGTTGAAGCTGCTGTTAGCAATACTGGTGTTAAACGTGTTGCTCCTGCATCAATAACTGCTTCTTTTAGTTTCATACCTTCAGCAAGTTTAGAATCGATATAATCAATTAAAATAATTGCATTCTTAACAACTATTCCAGCTACTGCAATAATACCCATACCTGTCATTACAATTGACATATCAAGTCCACAAAGAGTGAATCCTAATAAGATACCAATCATAGAAAATAAGATCTGTAATAGAATGATTAGTGGTTTAGCTAATGAATTAAACTGAGCTACTAATACAACAAATATCATTGCTATCGCTACTAATAATGCAACCATCAGGAATGATCCTGCTTCTTTTTGATCATCTTGTTCTCCACCAAATTTTACTGTATAGTTATCTGGCCATTCTTGTCCTGATAATTCAGTTTTCAATGATGCAATAATCTCATTTGCATTATATCCTTCTAACACATTAGATGAAAGTGTTACAACTCGTTCAAAATCCTTTCTAATGATTCCTCCATACGATGTACTTGGAACAACATTTGCGACAGCCGAGATAGGAATACTGCTAATTCCTCCACTTGGATTAGGAACAATCATGTGCATATTCATTATTGTAGATATGTCATATCTATCTTCTCTCTTCAGACGAACCATTATATCATATTCGTCATCTCCTTCTCTATATTTAGATACCTCATCACCATAAATGGCATTACGAATTACCATTCCAATATATCCTGTTGTTATTCCATATTTATTGGCCTTTTTTCTATCAATATCAATAACAAGTTCAGGATTACTTACCTCAAGATCAGATTTTACTCTCTCGATTCCTGGTATACCACTTTCTTTTATAATCTCTCTAATCTTTTGTTCCATTCCTATAAGAACAGGGTACTCCTCTCCTGAGATTTCAATAGATATTGGATCCCCTGTTGGAGGTCCTTTTGCATCCATCTCAACAACAATCTCTGCTCCAGCAATTGGCTCATCAAGGAAACTTTGTCTTATTTTATTTAATACAACATCTGTTGATTCATTCTTACGATACTTGTATTCAACAAATCCAGCTGTAACCTTAGATAGTTTATCTTGTGCTGATCTGTCAAATAATCCTTTCCCGGCATTTACAGCAACATTTGAAATTAAATATTCAAGATCTGGATTGTCTAATTTAATTATATCAGCAAATCTAGCTTCTACCTCTTTAGTAACTTCATTAGTCTTATCAATAGATGTTCCTGCTGGCATAGTTACGTAAGCAAATATCTGGTTGGGATCACCATTAGGGAATAATACTACCGATGGCTTAAATACACCCATCAAGAAGAATGTAACAAATAGTAATATAACTGTTGATAGGGTTATATAAAGAGGTCTTCTTCCCACAAGAACCTTCTCAATCATATGTTTATATCCACTACTCATCTTAGGCAGGAATTTCTCTTGAAAAGAAACTATAGCTGGATTGATCAATAGTTTTAGAAGTATATATCCTACAACTGATATAATGGCTGCATTTCCTAACACAGTTAATCCCAGAATATGAGCTACAACAGCCGAACCTCCCAGTATAACAAGCATTCTAATGAATTTCTTCTTAACAAATGGTTGCTTTGCCAGATTAGTTCTATTCATGAATGAAACCGCAAAAACAGGATTACATATATATGCTACAACCATTGACACAACCAAAGTGATAATAATAGTTGCTGGAATATACATCATGAATTTACCCATAATTCCAGGCCAAAATAGTAGAGGAACAAATGGTGCAATTGTTGTTACCGTTCCTGTAAAAACAGGCATTGCAACTTCTCCTACTCCTACTTTAACTGCTTCTGTAATTGTTTTGTCTTCATCCTCCATATAGTGCCTGTAGATGTTCTCGACGACTACAATAGCGTTATCTACAACAATACCTAACACAAGAATAAATGCCATTAGTACTACCATATTGATAGTAAAACCAACAAGTTGAATGAAGATTAGAGAAACAATCATTGAGATTGGAATCGCTATTCCAACAAAGATTGAGTTCTTTATTCCCATGAAGAACATAAGAACCATTACTACTATAATAAATCCAAAGATTACTGTATTAATGAGCTCTGATATATTATTTCTTGTTGTTCTACTTTGATCACCAGTCATTGTAATGACTAAACTCTCTGGAGATTTCTCTTTATATTCATCTACAAGTGCTATGGTTTTATCAATAGCATCAAGTAAGTTCTTTCCTGACTTTCTAATTATATTAAGAGTGATTACATTTTCTCCTCTCAGACGAGCATAACTTTCAACTTCTTTAAACCCATCTACTACATCAGCTACATCTTTTAGATAAACTCCATCTTTAATAAGAATATCTTTTAGTTCCAGAGGAGTATCAATCTCTCCTGTCACACGCATACTTCTCTTTAGGTCTTTCATATCAATAAGTCCGCCAGAAATTGTCATATTCTCTTGAGATATTCTATCATGAATTTGTTGGAAAGTAACTCCTGCAGCCTGCATCTTATAGATGTCAACATTAATCTGTATCTCTCTCTCAGGAGCTCCGATTATTTCTACTTTAGATATTTCCTCAAACCCTTCAATCTTATCTTGTAAATCATCTGCATACTCTTTTAATTTAACAAGACTTAGGTCTCCCGATAAGTTAACATTAAGTACTGGCATCTCTGAAATATCAATACTTGTTACTTCTGGATCTTCAAGTATATCTTTTGGTAATTCAGGTTTTGCTTTATCAACTGCATCTTTAATATCCTGACTGGCAGTTATCTCATTAACTCCTGTCTCGAATTCAACGATGATTAATGATACATCTTGCAAAGACTTCGAAGTAACTTCTTTAATTCCATCTACACTTTTTATCTCTTTCTCTATCTTTCTTGTAACAAGATTCTCCATATCCTCTGGTGAGGTTCCTGGATAGATAGTCATTACTGAATAGTATGGGAAAGTAACCTCAGGGAAACTCTCCTTCTGAGTTGTCATATATGAAAATAGTCCTGCAACAACAAATATCACAGTCAGTACATACATGGTTATACGGTTTTCCACCGCCATATCTGATAATTTAAATCTTCTCTCTTTCATTCTTCAACTTATTTTTACTTACTTACGTTAAGTAATGAACCATCAGAAATTTGTTGGAAACCAAATGTAACAAGGTGATCTCCTTCTTTTACTCCTTCTAGAAGTTCTATCATGTTTTTATAATACTTCCCTGGTTTAACAAATGTCTTCTTTGCATACCATTTGCCATTTCTCTCAACAGCTTTAAATACAAAGTATCTCTTACCTGTATTTTGAAGAATATTCATTGGAACTACAATTGCATTATCCTTTGTATAATCATTTACACTTAATACAGTAAGCATATTTGGCTTAATATTCTTAACCACTGGCGCCTTAACTTCAAAACCAAAAGTTCTGTTCTTAGGATTAATTACTTTGGCCACAGATGTTACCTTTTCTGAAGATTTAACACCTAATGATGGAATATTTATTGATACAATATCACCTCTATTTACATCATTTACATATGCCTCCGAAAGAGCTGCTGTAATCTTTAAATCTGATACATTTACAATTCTTATTGCTCCCATTCCTGTTCCAGCCATTTCTCCTTCTTTAAGATTAATTGCATCAACAGTTCCATTAATTGGAGCTATTATTTTTGTCATCTCAAGTTGTTTCATAAGACCAGACATCTTCTTTTCTAATGAACTCTTCTGAGATTTTGCTTGTAAATATTGAATTTCGCTACCAATCTGTTGTGCCCAAAGTCTATCTTGTCTTTCACAAACTGTAGTTGCCAAGTCCAAAGATATTTTCAACTCTTCAATACCCCTTTCAATAAGTTCAGAATCAATCTGTGCTAATATCTGTCCTTTCTTTACCTTGTCTCCTTCTTTTACGTGAATCTTACGAACTAGTCCAGGACTTTGAACAGGAATAAGAATATTATTATCACTTTCAACTAATCCTTGCACTTCAATATAGTGCTTAAACTCCTCTCCTGTAAATTGCTTAACAGAAACTGTAGTTGCATGCTCTATCTCTGCTCCAGCTTCTTTTTTAACTTCTGCTTCAAGCTTTACAATCTTTGCAGTTAATTCGTCTCTTTGCTTTTTTAGATCAGTTAACTCTGCTCTTTTGTCTGTTGATGATCCGCATGATGCAACAACTAAACCTATAACTATATATGAAAATCTTTTTAACATCATCTTTCTATATTATTTAGTGCTTTTTAATAATCTTATCTAACTTATTCTTATTTTGAAATAACTCTAAAATAGAATTGTAATAATCTGATTGTGATTGTAAATACTGATTCTGTGTTTGTGTTAAATCAAGACTAGAAGAAACTCCTTCTTTATATTTGATTGTTGTTTTGTTAAAAATCTTTTTACTTAGATTCATACCAACTCTACTATTCTTGTATTTATCTAATGATGTAAGATAATTTGTTTTAGATTGCTCAAAATCAAGAATCAATCCCTGTATAGCTTTTTCTTTGTCAATTTTTGCCTTATCGTACGCTATTCTTGCCTGACCAACTTTTGCTATACGTTTACCACTTGAGAATATTGGAAGACTTACGCTTACCCCAATCATATCAGCTGGATTCATATTAAAAGCTTTATCATTGAAATTCTCATTATGGTTATAAAAAGCTGCTACTGTTGGCAAATACTCAGTCTTTGATAATTTTAGATTCAAATGAGATATCTCTTCCTGATTACTAACTAACTTATAATTAATGTTTGAGTTTACATCAAAATTCATATTAGCCATTGTTGCCAGATTAGATGATATAACTAACTCATTAAGATTATCTGTTAATTTAAGATCTGTTGATACATCCATTCCCATTTGGAATTTTAGTAATCTATATGCTAATTCTACTTGCCTGTCAAGCATTGATAAAGAGTTCTGAATATTAGTTACTGTTAATTGTAGCTGGTCTACATCTGTATCTTCAGTAAAACCTTCTTTATGCATTGCTGTCACTTCAACAAGAGTTTTATTCAGATTTTCGAGAGTAGCTTTCAGGATACTTCTGTTTTCTTCTGCTATAAGAACTAAAACATATGAGTTAAATACAGATTCCATTACGTCATCAGTATTCTTCTTATCTAATAACTCTGTTATGTTTCTGTATGTCTTTGATGCCTGTAATCCAACTATATAAGCTCCGCTAAAAATTAGCTGAGTAACTTTAATATCCATTGTAGCTCCCCACTTTAGATCACTCTCAGAAACCGGTTCTCCCGCAGGTATAGGTTCTGGTATAGGTGTTCCATTTAGCTGATTATCTAATTTGTTAACCTTCTCCATCATTCCACTTATCATTCCACCCAGACCAGAAAACATTGCACTTGCTTCAGGTACTTTTAACATGTAGGTATAAGATCCTGACGCTGTCGCCTGAGGTAATCCCTCTGCTGTTGTTTCCCATACTTTCTTCTTTGCAGCCTTAACATCTGCCCTGGAATTTTTCAGAATATAACTATTCTCAATTGCAAATTCCCTAGCTTGCTCCAAAGTGAATTCCACTTTCTCCTTTTGAGCCTGCAATGCAATACATGAAAATAGCATCAACACTGTTAATAATAAACTTATCTTTCTCATTCTATATATTGTTATTAAAATCCGTATTCATTCATCTTTCTTGTCAATATCTCTAATCCCTTTTCACTTGCTAGTCCTCTTATAAATACGACAAAATATTTCTTATATGTATCATGGTTTGAAATCTCAGCACTTGTGAATAATCCTCCTTCATGTATACTTGACATGGTTGTTACATGAAACTTTGTAATTATATCGACATCAATATCATTTCTGTAAACTCCTTCTTGTATACCTTTATTTAAATTATTGGTAAAAAAGGATGTCATATTTATTATGCGTTTATCGCTATGCTCCTTGTATACATCTGGATAATATTTTTGTAAATCATATTCAAAAGATGGATTAATTTCTTCAATCCATTTTTTAGCCATTAAAAGAAGCTGTAAAAACTCTTCTATAGAATTTGATGTATTAGATGATCTCTCAATCAATTCCTTCATTCCACAATCATTATGCTGACTCAATGTCTGCCCCACAACATCACGCTTATCTTTAAAGTTCTGATAAAGTGTTTTCTTAGAAATACCTAATTCTCTGGCAATATCATCCATCGAAACACTTTTTATTCCATACTTGAAAAATAGTGCTCCTATTTTATGTACCATTTCAACTTTTTCATTTTTCATGACGCAAATATATAAACTATTTACACACTGGAAACTATTTTTGTGTTAAAAGTTTCCTAATATCTCATTTTTACAAAAAAAAAGGTCTTTACAAAACTGTAAAGACCTTTTATATATCGTATGTGTTTATATTACATAGCAGTAGTGAACTGTTCTAAAAATCTAATGTCATTCTCAAAGAATAATCTCAAATCCTTTATACCATACTTAAGCATTGTGATTCTCTCAATTCCCATACCTAGAGCAAAACCAGTATATTTCTTAGAGTCTATCTTATTCAATTCCATTACATTTGGATCAACCATTCCACAACCTAGAATCTCAAGCCATCCAGTTCCTTTACATACATTACATCCTTTACCTTTACACAGACTACATGATACGTCCATTTCAGCTGAAGGTTCTGTAAATGGGAAATATGATGGTCTCAGACGAATCTGAGTATCTTTTCCGAACAATTCTTTTGCGAAATATGTAAGCGTTTGCTTAAGATCTGCAAATGAAACATTCTCATCAACATATAAAGCTTCTATCTGATGGAATATACAGTGTGCACGGGCAGAAATAGCTTCATTTCTAAATACACGACCTGGAGTAAGGCAACGAATAGGTAACTCCATCTCTTCCATATCATGAATCTGAATATTAGAAGTATGAGTATGTAAAATTACATCTGGATCCTTTTCAATGAAGAATGTATCTTGCATATCTCTTGCTGGATGCTCTTCTGGGAAGTTCAATGCAGAGAAATTATGCCAATCGTCATCAATTTCAGGACCCTCTGATACTGTAAATCCTAAACGAGTAAATATCTCAATTATTTCATTCTTCACAAGTGAAAGTGGATGTCTTGTTCCAATTTTCATAGACTCTCCAGGAAGACTTAAATCCATTCCTGACTTAGTTATGTCAGCATGTGAGAATGATTCTTTTAATTCATTAACTTTATCAATTGCAGAAGTCTTAAGATCATTAAGAGCCTGTCCCACAGCTTTCTTCTCCTCGTTTGGTACATTCCTAAAGTCAGCAAATAAACTAGCTATAAGTCCTTTTTTACTTAAGTACTTTATTCTAAACTCTTCAATCTCGTCAAGACTTTTAACAACAAGATTTTCTATATCTTCTCTAATACCATTGATTTTTTCTTGCATCTTCTTCTGAATTAATATTTTTCAAACAGACCACAAATATAGTAAATACTTCTATACAATCATTTTAAGACCCTAATTTTTATGACAACATCTGTCTTTGGTCTGTCAAACCGATCTGTTTTAAGATTTGCTATCTTATCTATAACGTCTAAACCTTCTACAACTTCTCCAAATACGGTATACTCTCCGTCAAGATGTTGTAACCCTCCTACAGTCGAGTATTTTTTCTTAAGTTCGTCACCTAATTCCAGTTTATTAGTACTGGCTTCCCATTCAAATGAATAATCTTTCTTTATCTCACTAGCTAAAGCTCTGAATTCATCTACTCTTTTCTCAGCTCTATATTTATCGAGTAAGGCTTTGCGCTCAGCGGTATATACTTTTTGTTTTATCCTCTTCTTTATGGGATTATTAACTTTCCTTTCCAGATATGTTAGTTCTTTCATGGCGTACTTACGACCTTGTACGATGTAAAACTGTGAAACGTCTGATTCCTTATGAAAATTTACTCTGTTTGGTTGTCTTGGTGCAGCTAAAGCTCCTTTCTTATGGAAACACTCCTTATTAATTTCAGAATCAATAATTATAGGATCTCCATAACCGATCTGCCTACCCTTTCGTGCATCCTTCGAATCAGAAGAACCTCCCTGTATTACAAAACCCTTAATTACTCGGTAAAATAAAGTCCTATCGTAATGCTTAGCTCTGGCAAGCTTAAGAAACTTATCTCTATGCTTAGGAGTCTTGTCGTACAACAATACTTTCATATTTCCCATATTGGTTTCTATCATCACATATGAACCTTTCTTCTCTTGTGATGATGCACTCAATACACTAATGGTTAAATATATTAATATCAGTAATTTCTTCATATAATGGCTTTTAAACAAAAGTATAAAAAATGATAATAAAAAAGTCTACTATAATAAGACAATTGTACATTCTCCTTTTTTATCGTACTTTTGAGAAATAATTTAAGATAATAGATATGAGTAATAACGAGGTATTAAAGAAGTTACGTGTAGCTCTTAAGCTAAGAAATGAGGATATTGTGGATATTATGAAACTTGTTGATTTTAATGTCAAGGTAAGTGAATTAACAGATCTTTTCCGCAGCGAGGATAATCCAAAATTTAAACCATGCGGTGATCAATTTCTTCGTAATTTCCTAAACGGATTGGTAATTAAGATGAGAGGTCCTAGAGAAAATTAATCTTTAGGTTAATCTTTTTATTAGATATTGTACAGGATATCGTGCTGCTACATAACCTATTAGAAGCACGGATCCTAATATTATATATATATCTG
>Ga0193964_1000464_pt1 | contig 19774 bp, 13 predicted proteins | sample FB_7_MG_FD_140323 | JGI IMG/M metagenome (GOLD analysis project Ga0193964, IMG submission 140323) | Microbial mat bacterial communities from the Broadkill River, Lewes, Delaware, United States - FB_7_MG | ecosystem: Environmental > Aquatic > Freshwater > River > Microbial mats | place: USA... | reverse complement strand
ATACTGCTGAGAGCCAACCTCTCCATTTACTGAAGCCTTAGCACCTTCGTCAACTAATGCCTTCTGCCCCCCCATACTTAGATCGGCCTCTACATCATCGACAGAAGTGACATTCCTATTAGCCGCCAAGCTATCTCGCTCAAGGTCTGTAGTGACCCTATCCAACTCACTGGAGATATACTCTTCCGGTGCTTGATAGGTCTGCTTCCCTCCGCCCTCGGCAGGAAGCAGCTCAACCACTTCAGAAGTTTCATCATGACCTTCTAACTCAGGAGGAATAACTGGCTTCTGATCAACATATTGTTTCAGAGCCTTCGCAAGCTCAGCACTTACTTCTGGCGACACATCCCCTTCTGCCTGCTGCTCTAACATCTGAGCGATATAGAGCATCTGCTGCTGCACCGTTGCAGCTTCAGCCGCATCCTCACCGACAGCAGACGGCAATTTAATACCTGTTTGCGGCAAAAAAACGCCATCATGAAATTCGCTCGCCGTACCTGAAGAACTGGATTGCTGAGTAAGAAGTACTCCGAAACCACTAAACAGAGCACCTTCTCCACCAACGGAAGTAGGCCCTTGCAGGGAAGTAGAGGGATTTAACGCTAATAATCCACCGGTAGCGGAGGTAGTCAATTGCTGGCTCATTACAGGCTCCTATGAATATGCCTATATAACCAACAGCAAAAAGCAGGCCAAACTAACTACAAACTAGATTTAACGACCTGAGAACGTTCATCAAGCTGCTTTTGCAGGCTTTTTTCTTCTTCATTTCTTTCAGTATCGATCGCTTTATCAGTCAATTTCTGCATCCCTTTAAAGCGAGCATAAGCAGTCTTCCAATGCTGCTCAACAACCTCCAGCTCCTGCTTATTTTGGGCCATCGCTTTTACTTGAGTATCTTGCGCATCTTGTATTTTCTGCATAAATGCTTGCTGCGCGTGCAATTGAGCACCACTACAACCTTCAGCATTCACACCTAGGTAGCCTTGCTGATACTCCGACATATATTGTTCTAGCTGTTGCATCGTACGCTGATCTTGCTCAACTCTTTGACGACTAGCCGCAAGAAATTGATCTGCTTGCTTTTTCTTACGCTCAGCCAAATCCAAAACTAATTGAAGACGCTTTGATCGTTTTTTCATTTCTGAAGACCATTTGTTACAGGGCGATGCAATTGCTGCTGGTTATTCTGCTCAACTGCTGGCGGCGTCGAAAGCACCATAATCATCTGCTGCATTGACTGTAATAAAGGGAATGATTCATCAATCCCTTGCCTCAAATAAGCATTTAAAGAGGGCAAGTTATCAATCACAAAATCAGTATCCGGGTCGCTTCCTTTAACGTAGGCACCCACATTGATAAGGTCCTCATTCTGCCTGAACTTAGAGTATAGCTGCTTAAAACGCATCGCCATTTGCAAATGATCTTGATCGATAATTTGCGGCATAGCACGACTTATAGATGCTTCTATATCAATAGCAGGATAATGCCCTTGCTCTGCTAACTGGCGTGACAATACAACATGACCATCCAAAATGGCTCGCGCAGAGTCCGCTACAGGATCTTGCTGATCATCGCCTTCTGTTAATACAGTATAAAAAGCGGTAATCGAACCCCCACCCTCTTCACCATTACCAGCACGCTCAACCAATTTAGGTATTTTGGCAAAAACTGACGGTGGATAGCCCTTTGTAGCCGGCGGCTCACCCACGGCCAGCGCAATCTCTCGCTGCGCCTGTGCATAACGTGTCAATGAATCCATTAACAGCAACACATTCTTACCTTGATCACGAAAGTATTCAGCGATTCTTGTCGACAACTGAGATGCCCTTAAGCGCATCAAAGGAGAATCATCCGCAGGGGAAGCTACAACAACCGACCGTTTCAAGCCTTCATCACCAAGACTATGATCGATAAACTCTTTAACTTCCCTGCCACGCTCACCGATCAAGCCAACAACAATTATTTCAGCTTCGGTAAAACGCGTCATCATACCCAGCAAAACGGACTTGCCCACGCCGCTACCCGCGAAAAGCCCCATTCGCTGGCCTCGACCAACCGTTAGCAATCCATTGATAGTCCTTATACCGACATCAAGCGGCTGTTTGATAGGCTCACGCATCAGCGGATTAATTATCTCACCAGCAAGCCCCGTTTCAGCCTCTGGTAACAGCGGGCCTTTACCATCAATAGGCTTACCCACGCCATTCAGCACTCGTCCTAAAAGATTCATACCAACAGGTACCTTACCAGAGTCTGACGAAGCAACGACTCGGGTTCCTGCCTGCAATCCCTCGATAGGATAAAGCGGCATTAAGTAAATTCGATCACCTGAAAAGCCCACCACCTCAGCTTCAACACTCTGCTCAGCAGAAAGCTCAATATAGCAACACTCTCCTACTGCACACTTGATACCAACAGCTTCAATGGTTAATCCGATCATTCGAGTGATTCGCCCTTCGATACGAGGGCGCGGAGAATTCAACATGGAAGTGGAGTGAGAGGAAAGGTGCTGAGCTAACTTACTCATGACTATCAGGCGTTTTGCTTTGCGCGTTATGGCTAAACTGTTTTACAACATCAGCAAACCGGCTCTCAACATCATGCTGAACCAGCGTATTACTGGTATTGATACGATATCCTCCGGCCTGCAAAGAATCATCTGCTAATAGCTCAACTTCAACTCCTGGCAACAGGTCTAACGATTCCAAATAAACCTTATCATCAGAGTTGATATGAATGGAGACATTAACAATAGGATCAGGTAGCTGCTGAAGAGCCTCCCGAATTGAATCAAGCAACAGATCTTTGCGCGCAGACAGCTCTGCGCCAATAACAGCCTCAGACAAACCAACAACGAGCTGTAGTAGTTTTTCCTCTATAATTTCAGTCGTATCTTCGAGCGGTTTTTCTAACTCAGCAAGCATACCACTAAACAAGCCTTGCAAGCGCTGAACCTCAGCTTCACCTTGCTTATAGCCCTCTTTGTAGCCAGCATCTCGCCCCGACAGCAAGCCTTCCTGCTTACCCTCTGCGACACCTTTTGAGCGACCTTCCTCCAATCCAGCCGAAAGCCCATCCAAACGCGCCGATTCTCTTATAGCTTCCAATTCGGCAACGGTAATTTTCTCTGCCGCGATAATTTCTTCAACGACGGTAACCTCGACTGGATTTTTTCTTTGCAGCCCTATATCAGTAGCCACATCCATTTGAGGAAGATTCCAACCTAAAGCTTCAACCGCTTCATCCGCCTTAATACGCTGAAAACCTTTGTTATCACCCGACATTAGCTACACACCTAAACCATGGCCTCACCGCCACCGCCGAGAATAATTTCACCTTCATCAGCCAATCTGCGCGCTATAGTAAGCACCTCTTTTTGAGCCTCTTCAACTTCACTTACGCGAACCGGCCCCTTCGCCTCAAGGTCATCTCGGAGCAATTCAGCAGCACGCTTAGACATATTCCTAAATATTTTCTCTTGAAGTGAGACATCCGCACCCTTAAGCGCAATCACTAGGACATCGGTGGAAACTTCTCGGAGAATTGCTTGAATTCCCATATCCTCAACATCCATCAAGTTATCGAATACAAACATCAGATCAGAAATACTGCTCGCCAAGTGCTCATCAGATTCCTTAATACCCTCCATCAATTCAGCCTCTATGCTTGAATCAATAAAGTTCATTATGTCTGCAGCAGACTTAACACCACCCAGAGTTGCAGAACTTGCACCACTAGCGCCAGCAAATTGACGCTCTAAAATATCATTAAGCTCTTGCAACGCTTGTGGCTGGATACGATCAAGCGCAGCGACGCGCATTAAAATATCTAACCGCTGCTTATCATCAAAAAAGCCCAGCACCCCCGCAGCAGGATCTGGTTCTAAATACGCGACAACTACCGCTTGAATCTGAGGATGTTCGTAACGGATAATTTCTGCGATTTGACGAGGTTCCATCCAACGCAACGTATCTAGGCCGGAAGTATTGGTACTCATCAGAATTCGATCAAGAAGGGTTTTAGCTTTCTCTTCGCCCAATGCTTGGTTCAGCATAGAACGAATATATATATCATTGTTAATACCAATACCGGTCTGATCACTCACCAGACCCATAAAGTCACCAACAACAGATTCAACACGAGTTTGCGGCACGTTATTCAGCTGCGCCATAGCTTCACCAATCATTTGAACCTCTTTCGGCCCCATATGTTTGAGAATTTCAGCGGCATCAGCTTCGCCCAAGCTAATCAGTAGGATTGCGGCCTTATCAATTTCTGTCAGCCCCTCCTGATTTGCCCCATCACTCATCGTCACCTACCCATTGTTTAACTGCCTGAGCAACACGCGCAGGATCTTCAGCTACCATACTACGAATAGCATTTAACTGATAATCAAAGCTCTCATTTGGTGTTGGTAATAATTCATCATCACTACCAAACGTCACTGAATCTGATGAAAAATCCGCACCATCCAAACCGGCAAGCTCAGCACTCACTTCTCCAGCAGCACCAAGACCAGCAACATTCCCGGCAGTGCCAGCCGTTGCCAAATTACGCAAAATGGGCCTTAAAATACCAAAAACCAGCACCAGAACAAATATTACAGCCATGACCTGCTTTGCAACATCCCATATCCACTCCTGCTTCCAGATAGGAATATCTTCAGTAACGATAGGCGTCTCTGCAACAAAGGGGGTATTCACAACATTTACACTATCACCACGCAGAGCAGAATAACCAACCGCATCCTGAACAAGAATACGTAATCGCTCAAGCTCGTTCTGATCCCAAGGGGAACGAGCCACTTCACCACTCTCTGCATTGATACTCGACAAATCATCCACAACAACGGCTACAGTAATGCGTCTCACTCGACCCTGCTGATGCTTGGTATAACTAATTGTGCGATCCAGCTCATAGTTCCGAGTGGCTTGCTTACGAGCAGAACCTGGGGAGCCATTTCCACCGACAACACCGGCTCCTGATTCAGCTTGCTCTGGCACACTACTTGGCCCTGGCGGCTGATTTGATAATGCCCCTGGAATACCAACAGGAGCAGCACCACCGACACGGGACTCATCCATTGTTTGCTCGCTTCGCAGCGCAGGCAGATCGGGATTGTATAGTTCATCGGTCTGCTCAACCGATGTAAAATCGACATCCGCTGACACTTCCGCTCTAAAGCGACCAATCCCAACAACCGGCTGAAGAATACTATTCACTCGATTAAGCATTGTTTCTTCAAGGCTTCGCGTGTATTCCATCTGCTTAGCGGCAAGAACAACATTGACATCTTTATCACGCATATTAAGCAATCGACCACGCTGGTCGACAACCGTCACATCTTTGACGTTCAATGCTGGAATACTTGACGCAACAAGGTTTGCAATTGAGGCAACTTGGTCACGCTCTAACTGTCGCCCCGAAAACAACTCCAAAAAAACGGAAGCCGTTGGCTTACGAGTATCTCGAATAAACACTGTATCTTTAGGGATAGCCAAATGAACACGAGCATTACGAACAGAGGTCATGCTTGCGATTGTTCTCGCCAATTCACCCTCAAGACCTCGCCTATAACGAGTCGTTTCCATAAACTGACTCGTACCAAGGCTTTGCTCTTTATCGAGGATTTCAAAACCCACTGTTTTATCGGCAGTAAAGCCCTCAGAGGCTAACTTCAGACGTGCTTGATGAACATACTCATCGGGAACAAGAATTGCCCGACCATCAGCATCAAACTTGTAAGGAACATTATACAGGCGAAGTTGCTCAATAATTTGATTGGCGTCCGAGAATGATAGATTGCTAAACAATACACGCTGTTCAGGCTTCTGCGACCATAAAACCACAGCAAAGCCTATAGCCACACTTGCTGCCAACCCAACCATCAATCCGATTTGTCTAACGATACTAAGCTTATTAAAACCTAGCATTGGGTTACCGCTTAACGATTCAGCACCATCAGCCACAGCCATTCATCCTGTATTACTATTCTTATTAGATAGGCATTTTCATTATATCTTCGTAAGCACTCACCAAGCGATTACGCACTTGGGTCATCGCCTGAAAAGACACTGACGCTTTTTCCGCAGCGATCATCACCTGCGGCAGATCCACAGAAGGATCTCCTTGCTCATAAGCAACTGCCATTTTTTTGGCATCAGCCTGTGTACTATTAACACCATCCACCGCATTTTTTAAAATATCGCCAAATGCCGTGCGATCAGTCGCTTTAATACCATTAAGTTCAGTTGGCTTAGAAAGCGGCATCTCAGAAGAAGCAGATTGAACCTCGGACTTAATCGTCCTCATCTGCATCAAAACGCTATTAATATCAGCTCTTTCAATCATCTCAGCACCAAACGGCAATTTATTGACATTATAATCAGACTAAACACTACAGCAAGTGTTTACGCCGTATAAATGTCATTATTTTGTCTTTTACAGACATTAACAACAACCTTTGGAATATATAAAGCAAAAAACGGGCCATAAGGCCCGTTAAAGTTTTGACGTAATCTTGATTTCAATAATGCGCTTCGGGTGGATCACCGTACTTCAACCGCACATACATCAGCGCTACGGTCAACGCATCACCAATAGCGGTATGCCTCTCCAACATAGGAATATCTAACTGCTTAGAAATCGTGTCAAAACGGAGATCGACATTCCCCCCAATCGCCTTCCATTTAATAATGTCATGGTATACATGCGACAATTCAATAGCTTTATTAGGTAAACCGAAGCCATATGATGGCCTGATAAATTTATCCAACATCCGTATATCGTAATTTACGTAGTATCCAAGAATCGGACGATTACCCACAAAATCCAGCACCTGCTGAAGCGCATCTTCAATATCGATCCCTTCAGCAAGATCACTTTCTCGAATCTTATGAATCTTTATCGAATCGCCTGTTAAAGACTTCGGCGGCTTCAACTTAATATCCAAGCGCTCACTCGATAGCACTTTTCGCCCACGTATCTTTACCGCCCCAATTGAAACGATCTCCCCCTGCTTAACATCGAGGCTCGTCGTTTCACAATCTAAGGATACAACTTCATCACCATCATAAGGTTCGAATAGATGGGAATGAGGCCCTGACTTATGATCGTACTTCTCTTTTATTCTTCTGACCGCTCTGGGTATGATCATCGCTTAGCCCCCAAGGTGATATCTAAGCTCAAGGTGCTTCTTAAAGCCCTTAACAATATGCAAAGCATCACGTAACAAATCACGCTCCAATTTATCTAGTGACTGTAATTCAATAACATTAGGTGTCTGATCATGTCCATCATCACTACACTCCATCCGTTTGATCTGCTGCCTTAAGCGCAAACTAATAAACAAACTGAGTGCTTCAGTTATATCCTTACCGTGCTTTTCTTTTATCTGCCCCAGCTCAACCAAGGCCTCAATTCTTTCAAAAGTATTTGTTGGCTTAACACGATACTCAAGTGCAATAGACCTTATCCCATGCACTATCGGGAAGATACCGCCCTTCTTAATATCCAACTCACCTTTATCTTTTAAATTACCAAAGAAGGTCAAAGGCGTATCAAACTCCAAGGAAGCTTTCGCGAAATGAGAGAAGAAAACATCATTATTTCTCAAGTGGCGCATAAACCAATTTCGGCTAGCTTTAAATATCGCAGGATTACCGGCTACAGGCTTCGCATCTAGCGCGATCGCCAGATTCATCTGAGCATCACCATCACACTTATCAGCCCAATCTTGAAGCATCTTCGTCCAATCCCCCAAAGATCGGACCCATGCAGGATTTGAAACCATAATATTACCCGGACAGGGCGGAAAACCAAACTCTATCAAAGTCTTACTAAAACGATTAAGCGTTTCCTGCATAGCCGGCCACACTAAACCATCACGGTGAATAATGGCATTATCCTGATCGGTCTTCATTATCTGCTCACCACGCCCCTCAGAGCCCATAACCAGCAGGCAAACATGAGGCTGCATATCCGATGGAATAATAATATTGAAGAGCTTTGCAATAATTCGACCGTTCATTGCTGCCAATAGATCCATCACAAATCGCGTTTTCACACCAGTTGAAACCAACGCCTTTATCAGATCATCCAGCCCTTTAGCGGCCTCTTTAAGATCCTCAACCGTCTGTGCTCGCTCTATCCGTAAACCGATAACATGAGAGTGGCTTGAGAAATAACTCAAGACATCAGTCAACTCAACAATGCCTGTCATTTCGGCATCTCTCATCACAACAACACGCTCAATATGCTGTTGAGTCATAATAATCAGCGCATTAAAAAGGTAATCATCTGGCTTAACCGTAATTAGGCGATAGCTTGCAATCTCTGCTAATTCAGAATCCATCGACATCTCATTAACGATGACAGCATCCAGCAAGTCTGTTCCCGTTACCATTCCATAACGATTACCGCGCTTAACCAATAAACAGTCAGACTTTTTCTCTCGCATAAGCAAGGTCGCTTCACGAATAGTGGTGCCTTCCATAATAACCAACGGCTCACGCACTAGACCATCAGACACTTTAGCGAGCATAAACTCAGCCATATCTTGGTCTTTACCATGCTGCTGCACAATCTCTGTTTTAGCCGAAAGGTTTTGCTGAAAATAATCAGCAAAAAGGTTATTACTTGCCATTAAGTCCAACAGCGTTTTCGTTGGCAGCACATGGCAGATCGTTTCCTCCTCAGCAATAAAGTTATGGATTGCTTTACCGCGTATCGCCGACCAACCACCGAAATAATCTTCATTGGTATAGTGAACAAAGACATGCTCTTGCGAGACCTCGCCCTCTTCAACAACCTCGCTTTCACCAACCTTTCCTTTCAAAATGATAAAAACACCCTCAGGCTCCTCACCTGCGGTCATTATGCATTCACCCTTTTGGTAGTAACCAATATCCAAACTTGAGCGTAGTACTTTCTGCTCTTTGTCATCTAAAAGACTAAAAGGCAAATTTGTCATTTTGAAAGAATCAGGCATTTCTACAGTCCTTATAACATATCAACAAAAAAGGGCGCTCCAACTTTACGCTGGGCGCCCTTCCTTTAAGGTTCTACTCGATCTTAATGATCGTGAGCTTCACCAGCGCCACGTGGAATACGTAGATCAGCTACGATTTCCTGGATTTCCTTAGGCGGTTCTGCAGTCATGCTGGATACAACGAAGCCAACAATAACGTGCAAGATAGCACCAACAGTACCGAAGCCACCTGGAGAGATACCCATGATGTATTCAGATGGAGTACCACCACCGAATGCGAAGTAATACATGTAGCACATTGTAGTAATCAAACCTACCAACATACCTGCAATCGCACCCTGAGAGTTATGACGAGTCCAGAAGATACCCATGATGATTGCTGGGAATACTGAAGCACACGCCAAACCAAACGCTAGGGCAACTACTTGCGCCACAAAGCCTGGAGGGTTGATACCAAAGTAACCGGCAATACAGATCGCTACGATAGCAGCTAGACGAGCATACATTAGCTCTTGCTTATCGCTGATATTTGGATTGATAGTCTTCTTCATCAAGTCATGCGAGATCGCTGTTGAAATTACCAACAGAAGACCTGCCGCTGTAGATAGCGCTGCCGCTACCGCACCCGCTGCAACCAGAGCGATTACCCAGTTTGGAAGCTGAGCGATATCTGGGTTAGCTAGTACCATGATGTCACGGTCTACGTATACTTCGTTTGCGAAAGGCTGTTTAGCCGCATCAAAGTCAGCACCTTGTTTAGCATTGCTAGTTAGACGCTGGCCGTACTCACCACGCTCATCGATGAACGCTGGCTTCTTAGAAGTGAACGCACCACCTGCAGCGTACTGCACTTTGCCGTCGCCGTTACGATCAGTCCAACCTAGAAGACCAGTATTCTCCCAGTTTTTGAACCATTCTGGCATATCAGCATAAGCCGTACCTGTACCATCAGCGCCATTCAACGTCTGAATAAGGTTTACACGACCAAAACCGGCAACACCTGGAACCGCAGTATAAAGAAGCGCAATGAAGATCAATGCATAACCTGCAGATAAACGCGCATCTTTTACACGAGGTACAGTGAAGAAACGAACAATTACGTGAGGTAGACCAGCAGTACCACACATCAGAGCAACAGTTAGGAAGAAGATATCAATAGTTGATTTCTTACCGTCCGTATACTGATGGAAGCCTAGATCAACCGACAGCTGATCCAACGTTGCTAGTACAGACATACCGCTGTCCAAAGTAGCACCAAGACCGATCTGAGGTAGGATGTGACCTGTAACCTGAGCAGATAGGAAGAATGCTGGAACAGTGAATGCAAGAATTAGCACTACGTACTGTGCAACCTGAGTATAAGTAATACCCTTCATACCACCAAGTACAGCGTAGAAGAATACGATCGCCATACCGATGATTACACCCGTGTTGATATCAACGTGTAGGTAACGAGAGAATACGATACCAACACCACGCATCTGACCAGCAACGTAAGTGAAAGAAATTACAATTGTACAAACTACTGCGATTACACGAGCAGTTTGTGAGTAATAACGGTCACCGATGAAATCAGGTACTGTGAACTTACCAAACTTACGTAGGTAAGGTGCTAGCAATAGCGCTAACAGTACGTAACCACCAGTCCAGCCCATCAGATAAGCTGCACCGTCACGGCCGATAAATGAAACCAAACCAGCCAGAGAGATAAACGAAGCTGCAGACATCCAGTCAGCTGCCGTCGCCATACCGTTTGCAATTGGTGGTACACCACCGCCTGCCACGTAGAATTCTTTGGTAGATCCTGCACGTGCCCATATCGCGATACCGATATATAGCGCGAAGGAGCCGCCTACAAAGAGAAAAGTTAAAACGTCGAGACTCATAGCAATGCCGTCCTAATAGAAATTATTATTGTTATTCGTGAACGTCATACTTCTCGTCAAGCTTGTTCATACTGAACACGTAAGTCCAGATCAAGATGACGAATACGAAGATTGACCCCTGCTGGCCGAACCAGAAACCTAGTGGGAAACCGAAGAACGGAATCTCATTAAGCTGTTCAACAAACAGGATTGCGCAGCCGTAAGAAACCACGAACCAAACCGCAAGGTGAGTCATAATGATGCGCAAGTTTTCACGCCAGTAGGCTTGCGCCTGCTCATTACTGATTGACATAACACCATCCTTATTTTTGTTATTGAAAAATTGGTGAAAATTTAAGACAGGTAGAGACTATCAGACAGTGCAGCCAAACAAAGCTCAACTTTAGTCGACTTAACTTAGACCACAAATTTCCCTAAACCCGCCAAACAAGCGTAATTAGCCGAACACAGCCTAAAAACAAAAAACCTAGCAACTACAACAACCTATACAAAAGTCTTACCCCGAAGAGTTACAAAAAACAGATCTGCCACAAATATCCAAGCCTCTTGGGTTCCCACGAAAAAAAGGTACACTATCTCTTTATGCTTTTACTAAGGAAGAGTACCCATGCTTTCTGGCTGGTCGATAATTCTTATATCGTTTGCTTACCTAGGCCTATTATTTGCTATTGCTTACTACGGCGACAAAAGTGCCCTGAATAATAAGCGCATAGCCAGCCGCCCCATCATCTACTCTCTTTCGCTAGCAGTCTATTGCTCTTCATGGACCTTCTATGGCGCGGTAGGGCGAGCCAGCACCAATGGCTGGGAGTTTTTGGCCACCTACTTAGGCCCTGTCATTGTATTCATGTTTGGCTGGCAGCTTATTGAAAAAATGGTGCTCATCAGTAAACAGCAAAACATCACAACCATTGCTGATTTTATCTCATCTCGATATGGCAAAAGCCAAGCACTAGCTGTACTTGTGACCATCATCGCCGTTACCGGCACAATGCCTTACATAGCCATGCAGCTCAAAGCTGTTGCTATAAGCTATAACGCTCTCACACCCGGGACTGAAGACGTGATCAGCAAAGGTAGCGACACCGCCCTTTTTGTAGCCATTGTAATGGCAATTTTCGCCATCCTTTTCGGCACCCGACATATCGATGCCACCGAACACCATGAAGGACTTGTCTTAGCCGTTGCCTTCGAATCAATTGTCAAGCTAACAGCATTCTTAGCGGTGGGTATTTTTGTTACTTTAGAGGTGTTTGATGGCTTCGAAGACCTAGCCTACAACATCGCCATACAGCTAAATAACAACAGCAATTACACCTCCCTATTTGACGACAGTTTTTTGACAGAGACATTGTTAGCATGCGCCGCAATAATATGCCTCCCTCGCCAGTTCCATGTCACTATTGTTGAGAACACAAATGCAGGGCATTTAAAGCTGGCTCGCTGGCTTTTCCCTGTCTATCTAATATTGCTAGCTATATTTGTCTTACCTATCTCAACAGCCGGCATGCTCTATTTTGACGGAACTGATGTTGATGCTGACACCTTCGTTCTGATGCTCCCCCTAGCTGCTGACTATAAAGAACTAGCTACGTTTGCCTTTATTGGAGGGCTATCCGCCTCCACCAGCATGGTTATTGTTGCCAGCATCACGCTCGCCACTATGGTCTGCAACGATATTGTCATGCCTCTACTTTTCCGCATATCTTGGTTGCGTCTTTCTGACAACAAAGACGTAGGCGCGCTTCTACTTCGTGTTCGCCGCATCACCATCATGTGCCTTATGATCCTTGCATATTTTTACTACCGTATACTCGGCGAGCAATCCCCTCTGGCGTCTTTCGGCTTATTAGCCTTTGTTGCTGCTGCACAGTTCCTACCCGCTATTATTGGCGGGATATATTGGAAAACCGGCTCGCGACATGGTGTTTTAGCCGGCCTCATTGGTGGATTTTTACTCTGGCTATACACCCTCGTCTTACCCTCATTCAGCGAAGCGGGCCTCTTAGGCCCTGAATATATCCAGAACGGTATCTTTGGTATTGACTGGCTAAAACCCACTCAACTTTTTGACATGCATGGGTTTGATGCTTTGACCCATGGTGTATTTTGGTCGTTGTTTGTCAATACAAGCCTATACATCCTCGTCTCCCGATATGCCAATCCTCGTCTTGTCGATCGCATACAAGCCAGCGCCTTTGTCGACGTTTATAACAAAGACTTAACTGAAAGCTCGCGCCAATACGGGCAAGTCACTGTAGGCGACCTACAGATGCTCACCGAGCGCTTTCTTGGCATAAGCCGCACACAGCACTCATTTACCGGCTTCGCACTACAGAGAGGCGAAGAACCGCCCCTTACCGGCGACAAAGCAACCCCCGAACTTATTCAATTTACCGAACGTCTTCTTGCCGGTGTTATTGGTGCCTCTTCAGCGCGGATCGTTCTTGCTTCAACCTTGCGCGGCAAAGATATGCATATTGGTGATGTTGTCACCATCGTCGATGAAGCCTCTCAAGCATTGAGATTCAACCGCTCTCTGCTTCAATCAACGATAGAAAATATTAGCTTAGGCATAAGCGTAGTTGACCAACAGATGCGCCTTGTAGCCTGGAACCGGGTCTATGTCGAGATGTTTGGCTATCCTGAAGGACTAATATGCGTAGGACGACCGATTGAGGAAGTCTTTCGTTACAACGCTATGAAGGGCGAATACGGTCCAGGCAACAACGACGAGCAAGTAAAGAAACGCTTAAAGGTTCTAAAATCAGGCAAACGCCATAGCTACGAACGCTTTCGACCTGACGGCACCGTACTTGAGGTGCGCGGCAATCCCATGCCAAATGGCGGCTATGTAAATACCTATATGGATATCACCACCCATAAACATGTAGAAGAAGCACTGATAGAAAGCGAACAAAACATCCGTATCTACACTGATAACGTCCCTGTGCTTATCGCCTACCTTGATCCTGAAAGGCGCTACCTCTTTGTTAACAAAGCCTACGCTGACACATTCGGCTTAGACCGCAGCACCATTTCTGGCCAAGCATGTTACAAGATAATGCCCGAAGAGGAATACGAGCTACGCAGCCCCTACATAACCGCAGCCTTAGAAGGGAAGAGGCAACGTTTTGAAACCACGCTACCAACCCTTGATGGAAGCCCTCGCTATGCTGAAGTGAAGTATATCCCCCACATCGGCGAGTATGGCGATGTACTGGGCTACTTCACCCTATACCAAGATATTACAGAACGTCGTAAAGCCGAACGCGCCCTAAAAGAAACTAACGAAACACTAGAGCAACGCGTCAGAGAAAGAACCCATGCCCTTTCCGTTGTAAACAAAGAGCTACGTAAGGAAAACACCATTCGCTCCCTTATGGAAGATGAGCTCAGACAGGCAAAATCTGATGCGGACGATGCTAATATCGGCAAAACACGTTTTCTGGCCTCGGCAAGTCATGACCTTCTTCAACCCTTAAATGCTGCACGACTCTTTACATCAGCATTAGCTCAACAAAGCCACGGCGACGAAACAAGCCAGCTTGTCGAAAACCTCAACGGTTCGTTAACCGCAGCGGAAGAACTTATCACCGCAATTCTCGACATATCGAAATTAGACGCGGGTGCACTCGCCCCATCAATCAGTGACTTTTCAATGGCTGATATGTTTAATGCCCTCAATACCGAGTTTACTGCGGTCGCAGAGAAGAAAAACCTCAAATTTCACTTTGTTCAATGCGATAAGGTCGTTCGATCTGACCAGCAACTACTGCGTCGCGTCATCCAAAACTTCCTATCAAACGCTATCCGGTACACCCAAGAGGGCAAAATTTTACTGGGCTGTCGCAGGCGAAAAAATATGCTCCGTGTTGAAGTATGGGATACCGGCGTTGGCATTGCCGAAGACAAGATCAGCGAAGTCTTTGAGGAGTTTCGCCGCATAGATAACCCAAGACACTCTCAAGTCCAAGGACTGGGACTAGGACTAGCCATTACCGATAGAATCGCCAAGATGCTCGGCCACAAACTCAATGTTCGCTCTTGGCCCACCAAGGGAACTGTATTTAGCGTGGAAATACCTTTAGGCGACCCGGAAAAAGCGATCAAACCAAAACCGGAAAAGCGTGGCTGGATCAGAAGTAAAGGACTTAATGGTATACGTGCCATTGTTATCGACAATGAACCTAAAATCCTTGAAGGGATGTCAGCACTGTTACAGGGATGGGGTTGCGAGGTATCAACCGCCCTCTCTGCGGAAGCCGCTATTAAGGTAATCAAAGAGAGCAACAGCGAACCCGAGATAATTCTCGCTGACTACCACCTCTCTGAGACGCTAACCGGCATCATGGCGCTAAAAGATATTGAGCCTATGCTCAGCAAGAAAGTCCCAGCCATCGTAATCACTGCCGATAGAACAGATGAAGTCAAAAGCGAGATAAGCAACTATGGCGCCCAACTGCTAACGAAGCCTATACGTCCTGCAGCACTCAGAGCCATGATCAACAAAACAATCGCCAGCGCTCGAGCTAACGACAACTAAAAAAGAGAAGCACCCACAAAAAAAGGCGCTAATGCGCCTTTTTTCAAATCAGTCGTTTACAGGATCAGTTATTCAAGATCCGTTTTCGGTGGCTCTACACCTAAACGCTGAGCCGCGATAACTGCTTGTGTGCGACTATGAACGCCAAGTTTCCTTAAGATCGCAGTAACATGCGCCTTAATTGTTGCTTCGGAGACATTCAATTCGTAAGCGATCTGCTTATTCAACAATCCTTCGGTCAACATAGTCAACACTCTGAACTGCTGAGGAGTAAGCGCTGCTAACGCCGCTGCAAACTTTTGATCATCTTCGCTTACGTCCGGCAAGTTATCAGCTACTTCCTGAGGCAACCACTCTTCACCTTCTAGTACCGCAACGATCGCTTCTGCAATTGTCTCCAATGAAGAAGACTTAGGAATAAAACCTGAGGCACCATAATCAATGGCGCGTTTCATAACATTCGGCTGCTCACTACCAGAAACCACAACAACAGGAATCCCTGGATTTTGTCCACGAAGAAAGACCAAGCCAGAAAAACCATTCGTTCCTGGCATATGAATATCAAGTAAAACCATATCGGCATCAGAATGCTGATCAACAGCCTCCTGTACCGCAGGAAGAGAATCCGCCTCGATTGTTTCCACGCCGGGCATTGCCTGAGCAACAGCCTGCTTCAATGCTGCTCTGAACAGTGGATGATCATCGGCAATAATAATTTTTTGTGCTAACTGCATGCGTTCAATTCCCCCTTAAGAAATCCTTACTCGAACGCCGACCGTTAAAGGAACGGTTTTCCAGTGATGAAGCTACTACTATAAAACAAAAAACTCCCGCAAGTCTCAACATTCCGAGGCTTACGAGAGTTTTTTAGACTAATTTATAAAAAATATTAGTCAGAACGGTTCATTCGGTTGTTAATCAAGTCATCGACAACTGACGGATCAGCAAGTGTCGATGTATCACCCAATGCAGCAAAATCATCTTCAGCAATTTTACGCAAGATACGGCGCATAATTTTACCTGAACGCGTTTTCGGCATACCAGGCGCAAACTGAATCAAATCAGGAGATGCGATAGGACCGATCTCTTTACGTACATGCAGGCGCAGCTCTTTCAGCAACTCATCAGACTGTTCAAAACCAGACTGCAGCGTTACATACACATAGATGCCTTGACCCTTAACTTCATGCGGATAACCCACCACAGCAGCTTCTGCCACCGCTTCATGCGCCACCAATGCTGATTCAACCTCAGCAGTACCCATACGGTGACCAGATACGTTAATTACGTCATCTACACGACCCGTAATCCAGTAGTAACCATCTTCGTCACGACGTGCGCCATCACCCGTAGTGTACACGCCTTTATAAGTTGAGAAGTACGTTTGAATAAAGCGCTCATGATCGCCCCAGATAGAACGACTCTGACCAGGCCATGAGTCTTTAATAACTAAGTTACCATCCGTTGCACCTTCAAGCTCTTTACCATCGGCATCAAGCAATGCTGGCTGCACACCAAAGAATGGACGAGAAGCTGCACCCGGCTTAGCAGCCGTAGCACCAGGAAGCGGAAGAATCATCATGCCGCCTGTTTCTGTCTGCCACCATGTATCAACGATAGGGCAACGGCCCTGTCCGACGATGCGGTGATACCATTCCCACGCTTCTGGGTTAATTGGCTCACCAACCGAACCAAGAATACGCAGAGTAGATAGATCTGAATCACCCAGAACATCTTCACCCTGTTGCATCAAAGCACGGATAGCCGTTGGAGCTGTATAGAATTGATTAACTTTATGCTTCTCAATCACACGTCCGAAACGGCTGTTATCAGGATAGCTAGGTACGCCTTCAAACATTAGCGACGTGCCGCCATTAGCAAGCGGTCCGTAAACGATATAACTGTGACCTGTTACCCAACCAACATCAGCGGTACACCAGTAGATATCGCCTTCTTTATAATCAAAGGCATACTCATGAGTCATGGCTGCATAAACCATGTAACCGCCGGTTGTATGCTTAAGACCTTTAGGCGCACCGGTAGAACCGGACGTGTAAAGGATAAACATTGGCGCTTCAGCTTCCATCTCTTCTGCAGGACAATCTGCAGATGCTTCAGCCACTAGATCTTCATACCAAACATCAACACTGTCGTTCCAAGCAACATCTTGATCTACACGCTTAACAACAATGACGCTATCAACAGAAGCTTTTGCCGCTTCGTGCTCAAGCGCTTTATCGACATTCGCTTTTAACGGTACTGATTTACCCGCACGTAAAGAGTAGTTTGAAGTAACGACAACTTTAGAGTTAGCACCTTCGATTCGAGCAGCAAGCGCTTCTGGAGAGAAACCACCAAATACGATTGAGTGAACAGCACCAATACGTGTACAAGCAAGCATCGCAACAGCCGCTTCAGGAATCATTGGCATATAAAGCGTTACTACATCGCCTTTTTCAACGCCGCGCGCTTTTAGCGCGTTGGAGAATTTACATACACGCTCATGCAACTGGCGGTAGGTAATGTTTTCAGATTCACTTGGGTCATCACCTTCCCAAATAATAGCAACCTGATCACCGCGTGTTTCTAAATGACGATCAAGACAGTTATAAGATGCGTTCAACGTACCATCTTCGAACCAACGGATATCTACATTATGAGGATCAAACGTTGTGTTTTTAACTTTTGTATACGGTTTGAACCAATCTAGGCGCTTACCTGCTTCACCCCAGAATGCGTCGGGATCATTTACAGACTGCTCGTACATTGCAAGATACTTTTCGTTATCTATATGCGCCTGTGCCGCGATCTCCGGACTTACTGGATATATCTTTTCACTCATCGTGATGCCCTTAGCTTGATTGTTGTAATTATCAGATACCCTCAGATCGTCCTTATTTCGATTTTTTTATTATCGGACGTATTCGAGGTTTAAATATCAGACCTAGATTTATACAGAAGGGGGAGCAACCCACTGAATTAGACATTGGTATATCCGAGCTAAGACCTTAGTCTCTATATGCCTTTCCAGCCCCTATTTATGGGCCAAAACCGACATATAGTTAAGATATTAACGACCAAGCAGCTTATCTAAATCCAGACCAAGTTCACGCATTTTGGCCAGCTTATAACGTAAAGTTCGAGGGCTTATACCCAAATTCTCGGCGGCATCTTTACGGCTACCATGCGTTGCCTTGAGCGCATCTATTATCAATTGAAACTCATGCTGCCTCATCCCTTGGCCGAGCTGACCCGCCAGATCATCCTCATCTAGCTCACTCTCGGGCTCAAGCAATTCTGTTTGGGAAATATCGGCAGGATTAAGCATTAAATCAGCCACACCAATTTCAGACCCAGCCTGCAAGATCAACGCTCTTTGCACCACATTATCGAGTTCACGCACGTTACCAGGCCAAGCATAAGACGCCAACGCGCCCTTAACTTCATCCGAAAGCACAACAGGGCTACGCTGCATTTTTGAACAACATTTACGAAACAACAGCTCAGCCAATGGAACAATATCTTGCGAACGCTCTCGCAAGGGCTTCCACTGCAACGGAAAAACATTCAAGCGATAATACAGATCTTCGCGAAACTTCCCTTCCGCCACATAAGACTCTAGTTTTCGGTTAGTGGTGGCAAGGACACGAACATTAAGCGAGATAACCTTTCTCCCGCCAATCCGTTCCACTTCTTGCTCCTGCAGAACGCGTAACAGTTTCGCCTGCAAACCCAAATCCATTTCAGAAATTTCATCGAGCAACAGGGTACCGCCATCAGCTTGCTCAAACTTACCAGGAGCACTTGTATAAGCGCCGGTAAACGCGCCTTTCTCATGACCAAACAGCGTCGCTTCAAGCATATTTTCAGGAATAGCTGCACAGTTAATCGCAATAAACGGCTTATCTGCACGGGGGGAGTTATTATGAATATACTGCGCTAATACCTCTTTACCTGTTCCCGACTCACCTGAAATTAGCACGGTAGAATCTGACGAAGCCACTCGCCGAGCCAATTGAAGTAATTGCTTACTACTTGCCTCTTCAGCAATGGGCTGCTGGGCCTCTGGCGCAGCGACAGTACCTACCGCAAAACGACGAACCGCCGTAATTAGCGCATTGGAATCAAACGGCTTCATCAAATAATCGACAGCCCCAGCCTTAATAGCATCCACCGCTTTGCTGACCTGTCCAAACGCTGTAATCAACATCACAGGGAGCCCTGGGTGAGACTGCCTAATTTTCTCTAGCAACTGATGCCCATCCATCCCGGGCATGTTCACGTCAGTAACGACCATATCCACTTGATGTTCAGATAACAGCGTAATTGCTGTCTCAGCATCAGCTGCTT
>Ga0193964_1000460_pt1 | contig 19829 bp, 21 predicted proteins | sample FB_7_MG_FD_140323 | JGI IMG/M metagenome (GOLD analysis project Ga0193964, IMG submission 140323) | Microbial mat bacterial communities from the Broadkill River, Lewes, Delaware, United States - FB_7_MG | ecosystem: Environmental > Aquatic > Freshwater > River > Microbial mats | place: USA... | reverse complement strand
AGTTTAGATGGCTAGATATGGGACAAGATGAAGAGATAGTAGCTATTGCACAGCAGAGAGTCTCTCTTTCAAATAAAAAGTAGTACAATGATACTCTATTAATTATGAGGAGAGTAATATGGCTATAGGGGCAATGGAAGCAAAGCTTATTAAATATTTGCGTTATATGAAAAAAGTTGGTGGAAGTGACTTGCATATTAAGGCTACAGCTATTGCTCGTGGTCGTGTGAAGGGTTCTTTGATTAAGTTTGGTAAGTCTGGTTTTAGTAAAGATGAGATGGACCAACTAGCTAGAGAGATTACCACGAAAGCACAGTACGAGCTACTAAAAGAGGAGATGAACCTAGACTTCACTTTTGTTATAGAAAATGAGGCAAGATACCGTGTTAATATGTTTTATCAACTTGATGGTTTGAGTGGAGTCTTTAGGATTATTCCTCTTGATATTCCTAGTATGAGCCAACTCAATCTCCCACCTGTTTTGTATGAGTTTACAAAGATGAAAAGAGGGCTTGTGCTTGTAACAGGTGTCACAGGAAGTGGTAAATCAACAACTCTAGCAGCGATACTTAACGAGATTAATGAGACAAAAGAGGAGCATTTGATTACAGTTGAAGACCCTATTGAGTTTATTCATCCAGATAAAAAATGTCTTGTTAATCAGCGAGGTGTAGGACAAGATGCTATCTCTTTTGCGATGGCTCTCAAAGGGGCATTAAGAGAAGACCCTGATATTATACTTGTAGGGGAGATGCGGGACTTAGAGACTATTGAAATAGGACTCCATGCTGCAAGTACAGGTCACTTGGTATTTTCTACACTTCACTCCATTAATGCTAAAGATACTATTGATAGAATGATGGGGACATTCCCACCGCTCGAACAACCCCGTATCCGTAAAGCACTCTCTGCTACCCTAGAGGGGATTGTAGCACAAAGGCTTGTCAAGACTCTTGATGGTGGAAGGGCTGCTGTTATTGAGATATACAAGAGAACTGCTAGGGTGGAACAGCTTGTAGCAGAGGGGAGAGATAGTGAAATAGCCGATGCCCTAGCAGAAGGGAAAGAGGTCTATGGAACACAGACATTTGACCAAGCTCTCCTTGACCTCTACTTTGCAGATAGAATTGGAGAAGAGGTACTGATGGATAATGCCACAAGCCCAAGTGATGTCAAGCTTCAGCTAGAGTTAGCAGGGTATGCAAATGCTTCAGGTGGTGGTGAAGATAGAGAACCTGATAGTTATGACTTCAAGATGGAAGAGGAAGAGGAAGAGAAGTAATTTAGAAAATATTTAGTACCTTTTGGCTATAATCGCGTCTATTTTATAATTTAAGGATCGAAATGTTAGAAGGTATCATTAGAGAGAGTATCGGAAAACGCAATGCAAAGCAGTTGAAAAGAGATGGTTATCTAATCGCTAATATCTATGCAAATGGTGTAGAGAACATCAATGCAGCATTTAAGCGAGGTGAGTTTGCAAGAACAGTGAGAAACAAAGAGACATTTGCTTTTCCTGTAAAACTTGGAGATACTGAACTTAGCGTTGTAGTCCAAGAGTATCAACTACACCCAGTTAATGGTGATGTTGTTCATGTAGACCTTAGAGTAGCCGTGCCAGGTCAAGTAACAAACTTCCTTGTACCTGTAGTAACAAATGGTACGCCAAAAGGTTTGAAAAACAAAGGTGTACTTATTATGTCTAAAAAAAGACTCAAAGTTAGAGGAGCTATTGAAGATATGCCATTTAACTTTGACCTTGATGTAAGTAATCTTGACAGAGATGATAATATTCTTGTAAGAGATATTGAAGTACCTGCAAATACAAAAATAATGGATAGAGATGATGTTGCTATCTGTGGTGTGATTAAAGCAAAATAATGACTCTTTTCGTCGGTCTAGGAAATCCTGGAACTACTTACGAAAATAATCGTCACAATATTGGCTTTTTGGTGATTGATGCACTTATCAATCACTATAAAGCTAGAGATGTATCCAAAAACTCTTTTGATGGAGTACTCTACAAATCTAATAATTTACTTTTTTTAAAACCCACAACTTATATGAATTTATCAGGTAAAAGTGTACAAGCTATAAAAAATTTTTATAAAGTAGAGATTGATAATATCATCGTTATTCATGATGATTTAGATCTTCCTTTTGGTGCAGTGCGTTTTAAAAAGGGTGGAGGCGATGGTGGTCATAATGGATTAAAATCCATAGATAGTATGATTGGCAAAGAGTATACTCGTATTCGTATGGGGATAGATAAACCTCTGTATCGTTCGCAAGTAGCAGATTTTGTATTGAGTGATTTTAATAGTGAGGAGAGCGATATGCTAGAGAGATGGATAGCACATGTACTAAAGCCTTGTCAACTTGTTATGGATGAACCATTAGAGAAGATAAAATCTCACTATACCCTTAAAAGTATTAAAGCTTTACTACAATGAGTCTATTGAGACCACAATTGAGTTTTCGCTATCTAGCCAAACACTATTTTATCAACTTTATAGCTCTTCTTATGGGAATCTCTTTGGCATTCTCTACAATTGATTATTTTCAACATTCAGAACAGTTAGAGATATCTTCTAACTACAAAATATTGTATCTTTTTTATATGTGGCAAGAGGCATTAGGTCTACTCTATCCTCTTGCTATTATTTTTGCAGGGATTATGACCAAAGTATATCTTATTAAAAACAGTAACATGGTAATACTCCATAGCTTTGGTTATACAAAAAGACAACTTTTTTTACCCTTTTTTATGGTCTCTACGACTATCTATCTGCTTTTTAGTTATCTTCATACCACAGAGTTCTCTTATGCCAAGGATAGAGCTACAGCGATGTTGCAACAAGGCTTAGATACTTATGCTGTGGAGGATCTTTTTTTTATCTATAAGGGTACCTTTGTTTATGCAAAAAACCTCGACCCCCTAGAGAAAAAGATGGAAGATTTGGTACTTTTTGAACTTGTTGGAAGAGATTTACGCTATACAATTCATGCCAAAGAGGCACACTTTACAGGAGAGGGATGGTTAGCCAAAGATATTTTTATTCGTAGACTTATTTATGATAAAAACTCTCTTAAAAGGTATGAGATAGAAGAGAAGAGTGAACTCCTTACACTAATAGGATATGAGCCAAAGATTATAGAATCAATACAAGAGGGGAAAGCCCTTAATATGATTGATACCATTAGTGCATGGAAACTTTTGAACTCTCAAAATCTTAATACCAATAAACTTCGTTCAACTATTTACTATAAGATACTCTTTCCTCTCTTCTCTATAGCACTTCTTTTGATACTCTTTTTCAAAATACCTTTTCATGCAAGATATATGAATATAGCTTTAGTCTTAGCACTCTCATTAGGAGTAACCTTTTTGGTATGGGGACTTTTGTTTGCACTCAATCAAATGGGACAAAATGGGGTTTTAGCTCCAGAGATAGCTGTTGCTCTGCCTATAGTAATACTTTGGATATATGCTTTAAGGATTTTCTTTGACAATAAAGAGACTATTTAATCACTATTTTCTCATACTTATAAGGTGCTAATCAAAAATCATGCAACTTTTAGGTAAAATCATTCTCAAAAAAGATGAATATATAGGAAAAAATAGATGCATATAGATCTCAAAGAATTAGTAGCTAAATATAATACACCGCTTTACCTTTATGATTTTGATGCGATTGCTTACAGATACAAAACTCTTAAAGATGCTTTTGAGGGTAAAAAATCTCTTATCTCGTATGCTGTTAAAGCAAATTCAAATTTAGCAGTTATTCGTCATTTGGCAAATGAGGGTGCTGGTGCAGATTGTGTAAGTATTGGTGAAGTAAATCGAGCATTGAGAGCAGGTATTACTCCTTATAAGATTATTTTCTCAGGTGTTGGGAAAAAAGATGACGAGATTCAAGAAGCACTGCAAAAAGGTATCTTGATGATAAATCTTGAAAGCCAAGCAGAGATGAAAAGAGTAGAACTTATAGCCAAAGAGCTAGGTATTGAGGCTCGTATCTCTATTCGTGTTAATCCAAATATTGATCCCCAAACACACCCCTATATCTCTACAGGACTCCATGAAAATAAGTTTGGTGTAGCTATAGATGTGGCAAAAGGGATGTATATCTATGCCAAAAAATCAAACTATCTCAATCCTATTGGTATTCACTTTCATATAGGCTCACAACTTACCGAGTTAGAGCCTATTAGAGAAGCCTCTATGATTGTTGCTGATTTAGTTCGTAGTTTAAAAGCGATTAAAATTGATATTAAATTTTTTGATGTTGGTGGTGGTATTGGTGTTGTTTATGATGATGAGAAGACAATTACAGCACAAGAGTATGCAGAGGTTATTTTTGAATCAACTAAAGGGCTAGATATAACGCTAGTGTGTGAACCTGGTAGATATATGTTGGCAAATGCTGGAATATTTGTAACCAAAGTCCTTTATGAAAAAAATAATGATGGAAAAAGATTTGTTATTGTAGATGGTGCTATGAATGACCTGATTCGTCCAAGTTTGTATAATGCATACCATAAAATAGAGGCTATAGTAGACTCTTCAGATGCACCAATGCCTCTAGCAGATGTAGTTGGACCTATCTGTGAAAGTGGTGACTTTTTTGGAAAAGATGTTCCACTTCCTATTTTAGAGCATAATGATTTAATTGTTGTGCATAGTGCAGGGGCGTATGGCTTTACTATGTCAAGTAATTATAATACTCGTGGTCGTAGTGCTGAAGTGGCACTCTGTGATGGTAAAGATTACTTGATTAGACAGCGAGAGAGTTTTGAAGATCAGATTAGATTAGAAGTAGCATGTGATACAAGTTGGCAACGAAAAAAGTAAAAGGAGTTACAATGGCACTCAATAAGCTTAGAGAAGATATAGACCGTATTGATGATACTCTCTTGAAGTTACTCAATGAGAGAATGGAGTTCGTTCATAGTGTAGGAGAACTCAAAAATAGCACAGGTGCACCTATTTATAGACCAGAAAGAGAGCAGTCTATACTCAATCGCCTCAAAGATAATAATAGAGGGAAATTAACAGATAGTGCTATAGATGCACTTTTTTTAGAGCTTTTTGCTGTAGCTAGAAATCTTGAACTTCCTGAACGAATTGCTTATTTAGGTCCAGAAGCGAGTTTTACACATCAAGCAGCAGAGAGTCGTTTTGGTGCTATGAGTTCTTATTTATCTATAGGTTCCATCAAAGGGGTATTTCGTGAAGTCAAAAGTGGCAAAGCAAGATTTGGTGTTATCCCTATTGAAAATAGCTCAAATGGAATTGTAAGCGAAACAATTCACTGTTTAAGTAACTATAATTTAAAAATTATTGCTGAAGTTGTGATGGATATTCATCATGTCCTAGCAACACCTTGTGAAAATATTAAAACTATCAAAAGAATCTATTCAAAAGATATTGCTTTTGCTCAATGTCAAAACTTTTTAGATGATTTTGGCTTAGACGAAGTAGAGCATATACCAGTTGAATCCACAGCTAAGGCAGCAAAGTTGGCAAAAGAGAACCCAGAGAGTGGGGCTATCTGCTCTAGTGTGGCTGCAACTATGTACAATATCCCTATACTTTTTGAGAATATTGAAGATAATGGAAATAATAAAACAAGATTTTTTATTGTGAGTAATTTTGAAAATGCTCCAAGTCAAAATGATAAAACCTCTATATTAGTACAGCTTCCTAACAAACCAGGAGCATTAGTTGCTTTTTTGAATGATTTTGAAGCAGCAGATATTAACTTAACAAAGATTAAATCACATATTGTAGATGGTATCTCAACATTCTTTTTAGAGTTTGCAGGACATAAAGATGATGATCATATTAAAAATATTTTTACAAAATATTCTGATTCAATTAAATTTTTGGGCTCTTATGTTAAAGAGGCAGATGATATATAAAGGAAACGAATGAAAGCAAATAAAGTATTAGATACTATTCAAAATTATGAGGCTGGATTACCTATTGAATTGGTTGTTCGTAAGTTTGGCATAGAGGCAAAAGATGTTATAAAGTTAGCATCAAATGAAAACCCAAAAGGGACAAGCCCTCTTGTAACCAATGCACTCAAAGAGAATGCTCACAAAGCCTATCTCTATCCTGATGATAGTATGTATGAACTCAAAGAGGCACTCTCTTCAAAATATGCAATCACTTCTTCAAATATTATTATAGGTGCAGGAAGTGACCAAGTATTAGAGTTTATCTCTCGTGCTTTTCTTAATGAAGAGAGTAAAGTATTGATGAGTCAAGTGACTTTTGCTATGTATGAAATCTATGCAAAACAGATGGGTGCAACGATTGTTCGGACACCTAGTTATGAACATAAGGTAGAGGAGTTTATAGCTTCATATCAAGAGCATAAGCCCAAAATAGTCTATATCTGTACACCCAATAACCCAACTGGTGATGCAATAAGTAAAAAAGATTTATTTACAATAATAGATGCAATAGATACAGAGACTCTTATTGTAGTAGATGGTGCATATATGGAGTATGCTGCAGCCAAAGAGGAGAAATATTCTGTTGTCCCAACAGATATTTTAAACCACTCAAATGTAATTTATTTGGGAACTTTCTCTAAAGCCTATGGATTAGGGGGGATGCGTGTAGGGTATGGAATAGCAAATGAAGCATTAATCTCTATACTCTCTAAACTCCGACCACCATTTAATATTAGTACCCTCTCGTTACTTTCAGCCATTGAATCACTCAAAGATACTACTTTTGTAGATGACTCAATACGCTTACATCAAGAAGAGATTCAACGATATGAAGCTTTTGCAGATAACCATAATATTCAATTTATAGATAGTTACACCAACTTTATTACTCTTCTTTTTGATGAGCGTTTTGATTCTACAACTGTAGCAAATAGGCTTTTAGAACAAGGAGTCATTATTAGGAATTTAGCATCTTACAATATGAATGCTATTAGAATTACTATAGGAACAGCAGATCAAAATAGTCGTTTTTTTGAAGTATTTACAGATACTTTTTTATAGTCGATAGAGATAATAATAGTATGTATAGATATGAAAATATAAAATCTTGTAATATAGAGGAGCTAGAGGGAATAGCTAGTGAAATTCGTAATAAAATATTAGAGACTGTGAGTAAAAATGGTGGTCATTTAAGTTCTACTTTGGGGGCTACTGACCTTATTGTGGCCATGCATTTTGTTTTTGATGCAAAAAAAGACCCTTTTATTTTTGATGTAAGTCATCAGGCGTATGCTCATAAACTCTTAACAGATAGATGGGATAGGTTTGATACTCTGCGTCAATTTGGAGGGATAAGTGGTTATACCAAGCCTACTGAATCATCGTATGATTACTACTGTTCAGGGCATAGCTCAACCTCTATCTCGTTAGCTATGGGTGCAGCAAAAGCTATTAAACTCAAAGGTGAAGAGAGAATCCCTGTAGCATTTATTGGTGATGGAAGCATGAGTGCAGGAATGGTCTATGAAGCACTCAATGAAATGGGTGATAGTAAGTATCCTGCTGTTATTATACTCAATGATAACGAAATGAGTATAGCCAAGCCTATAGGAGCGATTAGTAAATATCTTTCACAAAGTATGGCAAGTCCTTTTTTTCAAAAGATGAAAAGAGGCACAGCCCACCTATTAGAACATCTTCCTGAAGGTGCTACCTATATGGCAAAACGATTTGAAGAGTCTTTAATGCTTATTACTCCGGGGCTACTTTTTGAGGAGTTAGGATTAGAGTATATTGGTCCTGTAGATGGACATAATATTGAAGACCTTATTGAAACCCTAGAGATAGCCAAAAACCTTGGTCGCCCTGTGATTATACATACTCAAACAACCAAAGGCAAAGGGTACGAGATAGCAGAAGGGACAAAGGAGCATTGGCATGGTGTAAGTGCTTTTGATTTAGAGACAGGAAAAAGTAATAAAAAGAGTAGCTCAAAACCTGCTACAACTATCTTTAGTGAAACCTTGATTGATTTAGCAGATAGTGATGATAAGGTAGTGGGTGTTACTGCTGCTATGCCAAGTGGTACAGGAATGAGTGCAGTGATGGAGAAGTATCCTGATAGATTTTGGGATGTAGCCATAGCAGAACAACATGCCGTAACCTCCATGGGTGCATTAGCAAAAGAGGGCTTTAAACCATTTTGTGCCATCTACTCTACCTTTTTGCAAAGAGGCTATGATCAGGTAATTCATGATGTGGCACTTATGGATTTGGGTGTAACTTTTGCAATAGATAGAGCAGGAATAGTAGGAGAAGATGGAGAGACACATCAAGGTATTTTTGATATATCATTTTTAAGAGCTATTCCTAATATGACACTTTTAGCCCCATATAATGAAAATAGTATGAAAGAGGCTATGGAGTTTGCTAAAGAGTATTCGCATCCTTGTGCTTTGCGTTATCCTCGTGGAGCATTTACCGCCCCTGATAGCAAAGTACCAGTATATACTCTAGGAGAGGCTCATCTTCTCCAAGAGGGCAAAGAGATACTTTTTATAGGCTATGGAGATGGTGTAGGCAAAGCCATAGAGACAGCCAAACTTATAGACCAAGAGATAGCCATCTTAGATTTGCGTTTTGTGAAGCCATTAGATGAAGAGAAACTAAAAGAACTCTCTTTAACTTATACACAATGGTTTGTCTTTAGTGATAGTGCAAAAATGGGTGGTGTAGCCTCTGCTCTCTTAGAATTTGTAAGTGAAAATAGAATACAAGGTATAGATATAACATCATTTGAGTATGAAGATAACTTTATTACACATGGAAATACAACTTTAGTGGAGGAGTCCCTCAATAGACTGCCAGAGCAGTTGGCTCAAAGAGTGACACAAAGGATATAGATGATTACAAAATTTGGTTGTAAAAATATTAAAGCAATTAAAGATTTTGATAGTATAGAGATAAAACCTATTACAATTATTATGGGTGAAAACTCTACGGGAAAAACATCTATCCTTCAAGCTCTATCACTTCTTAATGTCAATAAAACCTTTGGAAATAATATTCAAAAAATTAAATATAATAATCCATTCTCAGAATTTGGAGATAATAATAGTTTCAAAGACAAAGGTGATGAGGTTATTTTTTCTTTTGAAATAACAGAAAGGAATACAAAATTAACTTTAAAATATATAGATGATAGTCATAATAATGAATATGGTATTTTACAAAGAATTGATGTAGATAATGATGATATGAAATTATACCTTGAACTTGAAAGTATGGAATCCTTAGAGTATAAGGTAAATATAGAAAAAATTTTCAATAAAGAAAATAAGATATATGAATATTTAAATAATTCAGCTTCTAAATTTGAAATTTTTACAAACTTAAAAATGATTACTGGGATTTCTTTACTTCAAAATAATGAGAAGATGAAAGAAGAAATTGGAAGTAAATTTAATGAGATACAAGATACGATTAAATTTATACTTAAACCATTAGATACTTTATTGGACAATCTTACTTCTATACGGCATATTGGTATGTTAAAAGAAAAAACAGAGACTTATGATTATGGATTAGATTATATTGGTTATTTTGGGGAAAAATATAAAGAAAGAGCTTTAAATTTAACTAATACAAGGTTTTTACGAAGTGCTATAAATAATATGTTTAATTATGATTTAGTGGTTGATAAAAAGAAACAAGAATTATTTTTGAAAGTAGAAAATAAAAAACTACAACTTAAAATGTTCGGAAGTTCAATTAGTTCAACAATACCTATATTGACACAGTTTGCAAAAAATCGTGAAATTGATGTAAAAAATGAATATCGACTAACGATAGTAGAAGAACCTGAACTTAATTTACATCCACAATCACAAGCAAGATTTATAGAATCTGTTTTTACGAAGAATAGACCTAAAAATCATTATACTATTTTGGAAACACATAGCGACCATATTTTAAATAAAATTCGTTCTCTCGTTTCATCAAAAGTAATAAAGAGTGAAGATGTCGTTATTTATTATAAGAAAAAAGATAATAAATTCCAAAAAGTAGAGTTAAATAAATGTGGTGAGTTTAAAAGTCCATTTCCAAAAGGCTTTTATGACGCAACGCTAGAAGATATTTATTCTTTAGGAAATGATTGTTAGATGTTGGCTCTTCATTGTGACTTAATATCTGAATATATTGCTTTTCAAAGAGGACAAATAAATAAGTACGATAAAGAGACGATACGAAAGCTTTTTAAATATTTACAACCCTTTAAAATGTCAGTGACTCAAAAAGAACATATAGGCTTAAGTGATGAACTTATTAAGTCTTTAGTAGATGGAGGATTTGTAAAAATTCGTAGGTTTGTCAATGAAAAGGAACTAATAGAAAGTACAAAATTGAAAATAATGCTTACAAAAGATAGTGAGGATGGAACTTATCCTTACCCTTACATCAATATTTTAAATGATGAGGTTGATGTTAGTTTTACGGCTACTTATAAAAGTGGAGATGATAGAGACAAGGCTATAGAGCATATTAGGGCTTTATTACTAGATGCCAATGAGATAAGTATTTATGATAGATATTTATCTAAAATAAACTATAGCAGTAATAGTTGGGATACTAATAAACTATTACTATTGAATATTTTACCTAGAAAAGCAGTTGACATTAATATCTATTGTCAAGACGATTGGAATATAAATAGAGAGAATGATTTACTCTCGATTTACTCTGAGTGGAGTATTAATAGAGAAGAGTGGGGTAGAAATATTCATGATAGATATATAGAAACAGATAAAGTCATTATTTTATTGAGTAGTGGATTGATTAATTTAGCATCTATAAGTAAAGACTTCACTTATATTATAAAAGTTAAATAACCTTAAAAAAGTATCTTTTTCTTTAAGTGAAAAGATACTTCTTTAAGTTTAGTGACAGTAAACAAAAAAATACTTTCAAGGAATTAAAAATGTCAAAAGAGTATATTTTTACCAGTGAATCAGTAACAGAAGGGCATCCTGATAAGATGGCAGATCAAATATCTGACGCGATACTTGATTATATTATAGCCAATGATAAAAATGCACGCGTAGCATGTGAGACAATGTTAAGTAATGGTTTTTGTGTCATTGCAGGGGAGCTTAAAACACATACTTATGCACCAATGCAAGATATAGCAAGAGAGGTTGTGCGTGAGATAGGCTATACTGACGCAGCTTATGGGTTTGATTACCGTAGTGCTGGAATTTTGAATGGTGTAGGTGAACAGAGTCCTGATATTAATCAAGGGGTAGACCAAAGTTCTGGTGAGATTGGTGCGGGGGATCAAGGGTTGATGTTTGGGTATGCATGTCAAGAGACTCCTGAGCTTATGCCTTTGCCTATCTCTTTGGCTCATAAGATTACAGCAAAACTAGCAGAGGTTAGAAAAAATGGTACTGTACCTTTTTTGCGTCCTGATGGAAAAGCACAAGTAAGTGTGAAGTATGTAGATGATAAGCCAGTAGCTATTGATACTATTGTTGTCTCTACACAACACCATGATAATGTTGCATTAGAGGTGGTTCAAGATGCAGTACTGAATGAAGTTATAAAAGCTGTTATTCCTGCGGAGCTTATGTCTGATGATATTATCTACCATATCAATCCTACAGGGCGATTTGTAATAGGTGGTCCTCAAGGAGATGCAGGACTTACAGGAAGAAAGATTATCGTTGATACCTATGGTGGCTCTTGCCCTCATGGTGGGGGTGCTTTTTCTGGGAAAGATCCAACCAAAGTAGATAGAAGTGCTGCGTATGCTGCAAGACATGTAGCTAAAAATCTTGTAGCATCAGGAGCATGTCAAAAGGCTACAATACAAATAGCGTATGCCATTGGTGTGGCTGCACCTGTCTCTATTTATGTAAATACACACAATACATCTATTGTAGATGAAGAGAAAATTATATCTTGTGTGAAGGCTCTTTTTGATTTAACTCCTAAAGGAATTATTAATTCTCTTGACCTTTTGCGTCCAATATATAAAAAAACAGCAGCGTATGGACACTTTGGAAGAGAAGAAGAGGAGTTTAGTTGGGAAAAATTAGACCGTGTAGATGAGATTAAGTCATATCTTGGAATATAAATCTCATCGTTAAAGAATATTTTACATAAGTTTGGATATAGTTTTGAGAACTTTGATTTTAAGGAGAAAAAATGGCAGTAATTATTACAGATACTTGTATTAACTGTGCGGCATGTATTGATGAATGTCCAGTAGAAGCAATTGTTGATGAGGACGATAACCCAACAGGTGAAGAGATTTATTATGTGTATGCTGATAAATGTGTTGAGTGTGTAAGTTATCACGATGTTCCTGCATGTGCAGAAGCATGTCCTACTGAAGGATGTATTGTATGGGGTGATACTGTAGATGGTATGCCATCAATGGAAAACCGAGGCGAAAAAGATAGCCCAGTTATCGAAGATTAAGCCTTTTAGTAATCAGGTATGTACCTGATTACTACTCTTCTTCTACGACCTCTTCAATTTTTTCTACTGTAACTACTAAACCTGTATAATCATATAAGACTCTTCCTGTGGATGTTGTCATTGTAAGTGTAATAGGGTAATCATTTGTACCTACTTCACTCTCTAGTTTTATTAAAACTCTTTGTGGTACTCCATCATTTGTAATTTTGACTGTTACTGTATCTTCTGTAGTCTGTTCAGGGTAACTTACTAATTCAATGACTGCATTTCCAAATTTAGCAATTCTTGTAGATTCGTCTGATAACTCTGCAATTAACTCCAATGCTGATGTTTTTCCATTACTGTCAAGGTCATTGAGTATCTCTTGTGATTTTGTATGGCTAAGTCCAGAATTAAGAAAAGCACTCATAACTTCATATCTTGTATCAATAAAGCTCTTATCACTCGATTGAGCTCCTTGAATAATAGCTAAAATAAATGAACCTCTTGATACTCTTCCTGAATCTAATTCACTCTCCCAATAGAGAAGTCCTGAAGTATCAGGAAATCGTTGTAAAAAATTTTCATAGACTTTTTCAATAAATAGTGCTGTAGCATCTCGTGAGGGGTATGCGAGTTGTGTCTCTCTTTGGTCAAAAAAGCTTTGAGAAATCTCATCTATATTGAGGGTAGTATTCTCCCAATATGTTAATCCATCAATATCAGGAAAACGGTTGAAAGTAGCAAGATATAAAGAGGAGATACTTGCACCACGAGCAGTAAGCGTTGTTTGGGCCAAGATATTTGGAGGTGTACCCAAAAATAGAGCCATACTCATTACTATGATACCTTTGATATATTTCATGCTTTTATCCTTATTATTAAATAAATTATAGTTACTTTAACGCTCTTTTACTTTGTAATAGCTTATGGTCTAGGCTTGATATATATCTTATAATACATATTTAAGTTTAGTTGGTTTATAATGTCGTTATTACTACAATGATGGTAGATTATACTCTATTGTCTATATCCCCCAATGATTTATTTCATACTCAACAAGAGGAATTATGAGCGAAAACAAAAAATCTAACGGTAAATCTAATGCCAATAGAAAAAATAATAGAACACATGTGCCTGTAGATGGTCATAAAATTGAATCCCTACAGCAGAAGCCTTTAAGTCAACTTGTTGATATTGCAAAAGAGGTCAAAGTTGAAAACCCAAATGAATTTCAACGAAAAGATTTAATTTTTGAGATACTAAAAGCACAAGTAAGTCAAGGGGGTTTTATCCTCTATACAGGTATTTTAGAAGTTATGAATGATGGATATGGTTTCTTGCGTTCAAGTGATGGAAATTTTGCTAATTCAGGAAATGATACCTATGTAAGCTCTACTCAAATCAAAAGGTTTGCTCTTCGTAATGGAGATATAGTTACAGGTCAGGTAAGACAACCTAAAGACCAAGAGAAGTATTATGCACTTTTGAAGATAGAGGCTATTAACTACCTTCCGCCTGATAAGTCAAAACAGAGACCACTCTTTGATAACCTTACTCCTTTGTATGCAAATGATAAACTGAAACTAGAATATAACCCTATGAAACTTACAGGACGAATTCTTGATCTCTTTACGCCTATTGGAAAAGGGCAGAGAGCTTTGGTTGTAGCACCTCCTAGAACAGGTAAAACAGAGCTTCTCAAAGAACTAGCACATGGAATTTCATATAATAATCCTGATGCATCTTTGATGGTATTGCTTGTTGATGAGAGACCAGAAGAGGTTACGGATATGCAACGGTCTGTGAAAGGAGAGGTCTATAGCTCCACATTTGACCTCCCTGCACAAAATCATGTTCGTACAGCAGAGATGGTAATAGAAAAAGCAAAAAGACGCGTAGAGTTAGGCAAAGATGTTATTATTTTACTAGACTCTATTACCCGTTTGGCTCGTGCATACAATACTGTGACACCAAGTTCTGGTAAAGTATTATCTGGTGGTGTAGATGCAAATGCTCTGCATAAACCAAAAAGATTCTTTGGTGCAGCTAGAAATATTGAAGAGGGTGGAAGCCTTACTATTATTGCTACTGCACTTATTGAGACAGGCAGTAAGATGGATGAGGTGATCTTTGAGGAGTTTAAAGGGACAGGAAACTCCGAAGTGGTACTCAACCGCCATGTCTCAGAGCGTCGTATCTACCCTGCTATTGATGTCACCAAATCAGGAACAAGAAAAGAGGAGCTACTAAGCGAACCAGAGCTTCTCCAAAAAGTTTGGGCATTGCGTAATGCTATGCAAAACATGGAAGAGGTAGAGGGGCTAAAATTCCTCTTTTCTAAGATGCTTAAAACAAAAACTAATGAAGAGTTTCTCTCTATTATGAACCAAGGGGCATAAGCTCTTTTATGAAAATAGGTGTTTTTGATTCAGGAGCTGGTGGTCTAAGTGTGGTTAAGTCTCTGCTAGAGCATCAACTCTTTGACGAGATTATCTACTATGGGGATACTGCTCGTGTTCCTTATGGTACAAAAGATAAAAATACAATTATTCGTTACTCCTTAGAAGCATTAGAGTTTTTTAATAACTTTGAAATTGATTTTTTGATTACGGCGTGTAATACTGTAAGTGCTTATGCTCTTAAAGAGATGCGAGAGGTGAGTAGGTATGATATTATAGGTGTAATAGAGCCAGGGATAATGGCTTTAGAGAATAAACTTCAAGATAAAAACTCTTCTATACTTATAACTGCTACTCGTGCCACAATTGCCTCTAGGCGGTATCAAAATGAACTTCAAGCTAAAGGTTATAGAGATATTACTGCTATTCAGACGGGTCTTTTTGTGCCAATAGTTGAAGAGGGTATATTTGATGGAGCCATCTTGGATGAAGTTATGGAGTACTACTTTAAAGACTTAGATGAACCCTCGGCAATTATTTTGGGCTGTACACATTTTCCACTTATTAGTAAAGCTATTAGGAACTATTTTGGTAATAGACCTCTTATGATTCACTCTGGTGAGGCGATTGTGGAGTATTTGGAACAAAAATATGGAGTAACACAACAACAATCAAAAAATAATTTAAAGATTTTTGCATCTGATAATGTGGAAGGCTTACGCTTTATCGCAAAAGAGTGGCTCAATACTTCAAGCTCTTAGGAAAATTATACTATCATTTAGGTATATATATATTTATAATATTATACTATCAGGAGTCATAATGAAAAACCTACAGCAAATAGTACTATTTTTGCTTCTTCCAATTTTTGCTATAGCACAAAACAATATTACAGAACAAAAAAGCTCTGTAACTATAGAAGTAGATGGAAAAAAACATCTTATTAAACGCGTAGAAGGAAAAGATGTTTATCTTACGAATGAGTTTAGTCTTACTTCCAGACCCTCTCCACCATTTTATATTCAACCATTTAAAGTCTCTAAGGGTGTAGATACCTATGGGGAGCTAGAGGTGATTGATTTTCTTGAAAAGAGACAAGGTATTTTTATTGATGCACGATTAAATAGTTGGTTTCAAAAAAGTAATATAGTTGGCTCTATAAATATTCCTTTCAAAACTTTTCTTACTGATGACCCCAAAAGAGATAAGGCATTACTCAATCTTGGTGCAAAGAGAAAAGATGGTATTTGGGATTTTAGTGAAGTCAAAACTATTTTACTCTACTGTAATGGTGCTTGGTGTGGACAGTCTCCAGCAGCAATAAAAGCATTGATAAAAATAGGATTTCCTGAAAACAAGATGAAATATTATCGAGGTGGTATTCAATCTTGGCAACTTGTTGGACTTACTGTAAATGTGCCAAATAAGGAGGCAAAAAAATGAAATTAATTTTGAGTATCACTCTACTCCTCTCGCTACTCACCGCAGGGAAATATGATAAAGTAAAAATTACTAAAGATATGTCTTATGTGCTTGTCTATCATAAAGGACATGCTATCAAAATACACCGTATACAAGATGTTACAAATCACCTTACAGGTACTTATGCCAAAATATCCTACAGCTGTCCAGGGACTTGTATTCAGCCTATTACTATTAATAATGAGATAGAGACAGTTGGTGAGGTTGAGGTATTGCGTTTTATTAAAGATAAAGTCAACCAAAATCAAGGCATTTTAATAGATTCAAGACCAAAAAAACTCTACAATCAAGGCACTATCCCCTCTGCTATAAATATCCCTTTTTCTCTCTATAAAGATACCAAAGCGCTTAAGAGTATTTTCACTGTCTTAGGAGTAAAAAATAAAGCAGATGGTCAACTTGATACAAGTGAAGCTATTACGGTAATGGTTTATTGTAATGGTCCGTGGTGTTCTAAATCAAAACAACTTATTAATGCACTTCTAAAAAAAGGGTATCCTGCAAATAAAATAAAATATTATCGTGGTGGATTTCAGATGTGGAAAAGTTTGGGTTTAACTACAGTTAAAACAAAATAGGGAGAGATAAGATGAAACAGAACAGACCAGCATTCGCTTTAAATTTAGCAATAGTTATAATAATTATTCTTGGTATCACTATTATTGGACTAATTTTTGTATTAAATACTATGAGTGAGGGAGATAATCCCTATATGGCAACACAACCAGCACCAGCTTTGGCAGAGAGTACTGAAGCAGTAGGAGAGACAACTACAGAGTATCTAAATGTATTAGAAAATTATAAAGAGATTGAGATGGAAGAGTTCTCACAAGACCAAGCAAAACAAGAAAATAGTGCAAGTCTTGTAAGTCAAAAATCTGAAGCAAGTGATAATGCTCTCTCTACGCGTATAGATGCGATTGTATCCAAATCATTGAAAGAGTAGGTTATCGTAATCCTACAGCCTCTTTGACTGTGAGCATCTTCTCTTGGGTGATAGTTTTGGCTCTTTTTGCACCAGTTGCCAAAATATCTTCTACTTCATCCAAATTATCTAGGTAGTAGGCTCTCTTTTCTCTAGCCTCTCCTAGCTCTTCCCAAATAAGTTCTTTAAGATATTTTTTGAAATGTCCATATCCCTCTTTGCCACTTCTGTAACGCTCTTGGAGTTCTATTTTTTGGGTATCATCCAAAAAGAGTGAGGCAAGAGCATAGATATTACATCCATCATACTCTAGTGGCTCTCCAAGAGGGGTAGATGAGCTAATAATCTTATTGCATCTCTTTTGGAGAGGCTTCTCATCCATAAAGAGTTCTATAGTATTCCCATAACTCTTACTCATCTTCTCTCCATCAATCCCTGGAATAGTTGCTACCTCTTCTGCTACTACATATTCTGGTAGAGTAAATATCTCTCCATACTCATTATTAAACTTAATGGCAATATCGCGAGTCATCTCAATATGTTGTATTTGGTCTTTTCCTACAGGAACTTTTTGTGTATCAAGTATAAGAATATCTGCTGCCATTAGTACAGGATATGAAAAGAGTGCATGGTTTGCATTAATCCCCTTAGCCACTTTATCTTTGTAACTATGTGCTCTTTCCAAAAGACCCATAGGTGTGAATTTAGAGAGAATCCAATAAAGCTCTAGTACCTCTGGCATATCACTCTGTATCCAAAATGTAGTTTTATTGGGGTCAATACCTACCGAAAGGTAATCTATTGCTGCATCAAGAGTATACTGATGCAATGTTTTAGCATCTTTGGAGGTAGTCAAAGAGTGGTAGTTTGCAATAAAAGTAAAAAGTTCATTCTCTTCTTGAAGTTGAATCATAGGCTTCATAGCACCAAAATAGTTTCCTATATGAAGCTTTCCTGAAGCCTGTATTCCTGTAAGTACACGCATAATATAATCCTAATAATATTTTTTCTGATTATATCAAGTTATGGTTATACTTTTCGACTTTTTCTCAAAAATAACTTAAGGGATTTTTGAGCTTTGTAGTCCATATTATAATAAATATGCTCCAAATACCATATTAACTCTTTGGGTGTTATCCCTTTGGCTTTTGCCTCTTTTTTGAGAATAGTTTGTGGTATAGATATTTTTTGTTTGCTAAATTCTTTGGCAAGTTTTTCTACTTTGCTATCATAACGATTATAACAGAGTCTGGCAAATACAAAAGGAAGAGTTGTTTCTTCCTTCCATCTTAGAGCAAGGTCAGTGGCTTCATTTCCTGCAAGATAATAACGCAATGCTTTATCTCCTATAAGTACTTTACCTTGGAGATGAAGTACTTTAGCTAATACATTAGAAGACGCAGAGTCTGTATCTATTTGGTCTTCACCTTGAATCACAAAAACACTTCGCACAGCACCATTAGCAATAATCCCTAAATTAGTACACTTACACTGAGCAGAAGTAACACTAGAGATAAAAGCTACATTAACCTTTCTATTATGAAAAGCTTTATTAATTTTGCTTGGTACATTGCGTCGATAATGGAGTGATTGTTTTGTTTGGCTAGGAAGAGATTTTTTCAAAAAGAGTTGAAAGGGAAGAAGATTAAGATAGCTTATAGAACCAAAAATCACGATGATCCTTTTTTGAAAATAAATAAATGTTCATGCATAATTAGTAAGAAATTATATTCTTTAGATTTATTAACCCAAAATCCTGTAGCTTTACAATTATGTTGATGTTTGATTATATCTTCTTTCAATTCAAATCCAACTTTTAAAAATCTTTCCATAACTTGAAATGCTAAAGGTTGATACATTTTTTCTCTTCTTGTATCTCCTATTAAGATAGCACAAAAATTATCTTTTTTCAAAACCCTATAAAACTCTTTGGCTACTTTTTCTATTTCATCACAAAAAGTATCTAAATCGTGAATATTTGATAAATCTTCTTTAATTGCACCCTCGCTATATTTGATTATATCAGCATAAGGAGGGTGAGTTAAGATAAAATCAATAGAGTTATTTTTGAGCATAGATAACTCTCTACTATCATTAAGCTCTAATCTAATTTTAGGATTAAATTCACTTTCAAATTCTAGTGCATTTGTTGTAATTTCTAGTGCTTTTGGATTTATATCTAATGCTAATAAGTTTCTATTTAAAAGTTTACATTCAATAGCCGTTGTCCCTCCACCAATCATAGAATCAAGTAAATAGTCATCTTCTTTTGAATATCTTAATAATAAGTTTCTAACAACTTCAGGAGACCAATTACCTCTATAACTACTTTTATGTGTTGCCCAATTACCACGACTAGGAAAACTCCAAACAGTTGTACACTCTTGTTTAAAGTTTTCAGGGTTGAGATTTTTCATAATATAATTTGTTTTAAAAATCCTGTTCTTGCATAAAATGCTCTACTTGTAGAGCCATGACCACTTCCTTTTGTTCTTGGTTGTACATATTTACCCATTCTGCCTGTAAGCATATTAAATCCATCTCTATTATTAAGTAAAGTATCTCTAACAATATTATAATCATTTTTT